>TARA_B110001450_G_scaffold118966_1_pt1 | contig 15031 bp, 10 predicted proteins | sample TARA_B110001450 | Tara Oceans TARA_B110001450 (sample SAMEA4396538) | marine metagenome | biome: Polar Biome; feature: [SRF] surface water layer (ENVO:00010504); material: water (ENVO:00002006), including particulate matter (ENVO:01000060) such as... | depth 5 m | reverse complement strand
AAGCCACCCCAAAGACGAGACACCTCAGAACACTCGTAAAAGACGAGTTTGATAGAATGCGGATGTAAGCACGAAGGTTTTCCGACGTGTTCAGTCCAGCATCACTAACGTTCGAGCATCTTTTTTTCGTATGTATCCGCACCTTGAGTGCCCTTCGTCTAATAATTCATGCCAATTCCTAATTCATTGCGACGTTTACGTCGTACTCATAAATCCGATTCGAAGGAAGATGGGTGCACGGTCATAGCGGTGGAGTTTACCTGGTCCCATTCCGAACCCAGAAGTCAAGCCCGCCTGCGTCTATCCCGTTACTGTGGTACGAGAGTCCACGGGAAAGGAAGTCACCGTGCCCCTCTTCTTTCTCTTCGAATTTATCCTCAAATCTCACTTCGGTGGGCGCTAGGCCGATGCTCCTTTGGAGTGTCGGCCTTTTTTGCGTTCGATCGAATTCTCTTACGAACACCAACACTGCGCAACATTGCGTTCAATCCTATTCAATAGAACCATAACCACTACGCAACACGGACTGCTTGGAGGAGACCTCATGCCAATAGACACAGCGGACATATTTGGAAGCGATCAAGTGGGAATTCACTTGGCTGCAGTTGGAAATGTCCTTCTCCATCCTCTTGAATTGCCGAAGCTTGTTCTTGAAATTCTTGAAACTTCATTGCAACTTGAAATGCACCCAGTTTCGATTGGTGGCTCAAATCTCATTGGCGCTCTTGTTGCTGGTAATTCCCGTGGAATGGCAGTTGCTGATATTGCTACCGAATCGGATATTGATACTTTGACTGCGTTTGGCGACGTTGTCGTCATGGAAGGTGGTGTCAATACTGCCGGTAATCTCCTCTTAGTCAACGAACAAGGTGCAATTGCTTCTCCATCCATTCCTACTGCTGGACTTGAAATCATGGCTGAAGCCATGGGTGTCCAAGTCGCTGCAACCACCATTGCTGGCCAAGATGTCGTTGGTAGCCTCGGGGTTACGACTGACCAAGGCGTTCTACTGCATCCTGACGTCACTCCTGATGAAGTTCAACTCATCCAAGATGTTCTTGGCGTACCTCCGATGGTCGGAACCGTCGCTTTCGGCTCTCCGTATGTTGGGGCTGGTGTTTGTGCCTCCAATCATGGCGCTGTCGCTGGAACCGAGACCACAGGTCCTGAATTGAACCGTATGGAAGACGCTTTGGGTCTTATTTGACCTAAATGTTTGACTGAAATGTTCAAAGGCCTTTGTCGCCGGTCCTTCTCTATGGCAGAGATGCTCTATCAAGGTAAAGTCAAGCAAGTTTGGTCAACAGATGACCCCGATATTCTCGAATTTCGTTTTACGAACCAAATTTCAGTTTTCGATCAGATCATCCCTTCATTGATTCCACGTAAGGGTGAATCATTGAACAGAACGACTGCTCACTGGTTCAAATTGATTGAAGATGAAGGTATTTGCGGAACTCACCTTGTTGAAGTGAATGCTGCTGATCGCTGCTTAGTTCGTAAAGTTGAGATTATTAAGGAACCAGGGATGGTTCCTCGTGATATGGAATGGGTCTTCGTACCTTTGGAAATCATCTGCCGACATTACCTCTCAGGCTCTGCATGGCGACGTTTCCAACGTGGTGAACTCACTGCAGAGCAATTGGGTGTTTCCGAAGATTGTGAATATGGTACAAAACTGAACAAGCCATTCCTCGAAGTTACAACCAAATTCGAAGCATTCGATCGGAATATTACCAATGAAGAAGCGTTGGTCATTTCCAACATTACCAAAGACGAACTCGATACAATCTTCGATGCAGTACTCAAGATTGATGCACTCATTGAACGTGAAGCTGCAAAGAATGGTTTGATTCATGTTGATGGCAAGAAGGAATTCGCTCTCGGTCCAGGTCGAAAAGTTGTCCTCGTCGATACATTTGGAACACTTGATGAAGATCGTTGGTGGGATGCTGAAGCCTATTCGAACGGTGAATGCATTGAATTATCGAAAGAGTCAGTTCGTACCCACTACATCGAAACTGGACATCAAAAAGTTCTCGAGGCTGCTCGAGACGCTGGAACATCTGAACCACCTATTCCAGCACTGCCGCAAGAAGTCATCGACCAAACAGCAAATCTGTATGCTTCTATGTATGAGCGTCTTACTTCCCAATCTTTCTGATTAGGAATGTGAGCGTAAAAAAACACCGACATCTCTTCGTTCAGCGGCTCTGAGAATTGCGATCATGTTTCGACTCACGTCTCGCATGCCTCCGTCGATTGCTTCCTCAGCAGTGACGCTCCATGAGCGTCCTGAAAGTGCTAATCGTAATTCTTTGACCTGTTCGTTATTCAAGAACCCCTTAATGTTCATTCCTGCTGCACCATTTTGATACCGCTCGTGGCCAACATGAGAAGGCCCACATCGCTGTGAGAGTATTTCGAGTAATTTCACAATCGTGTCATATCCTTCATTTGATTTTGGTTGAGAACGCAAAGTATTCGGACGTATGAATTCATGCATATAACTAATCAAGGAGCCATCTCCCCAAGGAAACCTTCCAATTTTTTCTCGTAAGACTCCATCTGCAATCATCATTGGCTTATCGTCACTCGAGAGTTCAGTACATGTCGTAAACAAGAGAACTGCATCGTCCCATGGTATGCTTTGCCTTTGGTCAGGTGTCTCAATACCTTGTTTCTTCAATCGTTGCTCCAAGAACCCGTCTTTCTTTACGAGACGTGTCCATTCCTCGGTATCACCGTTGGAATGTGATTCTAATGCCGTGAGGACCGCTTCCGCACGCTTGCCATTACAAGCATCAAGTGTGATGAACGGTGGAGTTCCACTCGCAAATCGATCAAGGTCCATGTTGACTCGCCATCGTGAGACTTTGATAAGCCCTTGCTTCTCACTTGTCTCTCAATAAGCGATTCATTCGGTCTTCTCTGCTCAAACTCTTCTCGTCACCATCGCCCATTTCCCTTCGGAGTGATGCGAGGCGACCCGAGGGGCTTTCATCGAGTTCATCTTCAATTTCGATGACCTCTTGTTCAACAACAATTGTTTCCTCTTCTGGTTCTTCAAATACTTCTACAGTACTTTCTTCATCAAATACGAATGAAAACTCATCTTCCATTTCTTCCTCTTCTTCTTCAGGCTCAGTCACCATAGGTTTGATGGTAGGAAGCGGTTTTGATTGTCCACTCTTTTTACTTGGCTTTGGTGATGAACTTTGTGTGAATACGCCAGCAAAGAAGGCGACAATGAGTACAACAACTGCGACACCAATGCTGATGAAAATATCACTTTGCTCGACGACTGGGTCATTTTCAATAGAAAAATATGCAGTTGCTTTGTTATCCTCGAGGTTATCATCAATATCGTAAGGAGAATCACATGAGAGTGTAGCCTCGAGGCGGTCATTATCCGGTAGGCCTTGCGTATCACCAATGATCACTACAGGTGCATAATCTGAATTCACGACATCGACTATACGGGTCGTTGACCAGTCGGAATCAATACTTTCAATTTGTATTCTGCACGTGACATCAGCGAGTCGTTCATATTCACTCCTTTGAATACTAATCTTTAATTCCCCATCATTTGCTGAAAAGGAGAATATGGCGAGATTCCACCCGCTGCTCCTGGATACTGTTGAAATCGTTTGCGTCTCTAGGATTCGTCCATATGAATCTATGACCATCACTTGAACTTCAATCATCCCAGCTTCAGGTGTCCATCCAGATACATTCACATCAAAACTGCCATTTTCCTCAGAACCAAGTTGTACTGAACTCTCGATCAAATCGACTTGTTCTCCTGTATTACTCAAGAGAATCAGTGTCGCCCGAACAGGTTCGTTGGATGCAAGAACCGTACATCCGCCAACACTTCCACTCAATGCGACAAGGCCAAGTTGTGAAAAGGCTGTACTCTCAAGGTTACAGTTGACGACGACATTTGGAAGTTCATACCCTGCCAGATACAATGAGAGCGTTTCGTTCCCATCAGTCGATGAGAGGAAGATGACTTCATTTTGGTCAGTCCCCATCGAAATGTGGATCGAGTTCTCATCGACTGAGAACTCCTCATTACTCGTCAAGTCATCTCCACTTACATTTGAATTCAAGAGAATACTCACTTGCGTTCCGGATGCGGCACGATAGACTGGCGTTGAGCCAAAGGCAAGTGCTCCCCTCTCTATTTCGATATCATGTATCTGCAGCCCTAATGTTGGGTGAGTAATTTCAAGAGTTGCGAGGAATCGTTGGCCAGTCCATCCTTCACTTGGTATCAAGTTGAGCGGAATTCCAAGAAGTTGATTTGGTGCTACTACCATTTGGCTTGGACCTTCAACCGTCCAGCCACTTGGTAAACCGGCCACACTCATTTGGAGTACAGCCACATCATTTCCACTGTTTTCGATCCACGCAGTTGGCATTCCACCTCGATCATTTATTTTCCAAATCCCTTTGTGACCAATGACAATATTCGGTGCATCTCCAACTCGCACAGGTATTTCTTGCACTGTTGAACCTGAGCCATCAGCATCACTGATTCGAAGTTTAAGAATTCCAATCTCTCCAGCTACTGCATCTTCTGGTGGAGTCACAAAGACAATGACAGTGGTCGATTCGAATGGCTGTACTGTTTCTGCACTCTCTGGATATGAGATGTTCCATCCTGCTCCTGCCTTGTCAAAATATGGAGCACGAGGTGCATTTCCGAGTTGTTCGACTGTTAGCGTAACGTTTTGCCCAGCCGGATCGATGGTCAATGAGGTATTCGCCAGATTGAATCGCCAACCGGATACATGATCGACGGTAAAGACGAGCGTGATATCTTTGATCCAAATGTCTTCTGAATACACTCCAAATTGCATATCTGCTACTGTTGCAGACCATGTGTTGGAAGGGACTGTGAATTCCAAAGAGTAAACCTCAGATTGATTGACGGCGACCTCTTGGCCGGTGAACGTCGGTGCACTCCATACCGAACTGTCGAGGCCTGAATACGCATAGGTGAATGAAGGAACAATTCTCAAGGTGTCCTCTGCATTCCCAGTATTCTTTGCAGTAAATGCAATGGCGATTGAATCATCAGGTGCCACATCATATTCTGTTCCAGATGTCATGTTGATATCCCAACGATGGTCAGGTTCTGCTTCGACAAAGAGACTCACGGAATCAACAACATTTGGGTCGCCAAGTGAAGTCCAATGGAATTCCAATTCAAAGGGTGTTTGAGCAGGAACATCCGCACCTAACGTCACCTGAACCGTAGCAATCGTATATGCCAATGGACCGAGGGAGCGCTGTTCAAGAGATATAAAACTGAAATTGACCGATGGTGAATGTGTTTCACCAGGTACCGGATTGGCTTGAGCAGAGAGAAGGAACTCATCAACTCCATTTCCAGGATTTTCCAATTTCAAACGAATGTTCTGAGGCTCAGACACGTTCATTGAAACGCTCTGGCCAGCAGAATCAGGGAGTGGCTCGAGCAGAGTTGCTTGCGAACGATAGATTTGTAATACTTGCAAAGAGAAGGTCAAGTTGGAATGAACTTCCGCAGTGTCTGGAGTTGAAAACACGTGACGGTAAGGTATCGTGTTAGGGGGAAGTTGAAGCGTAAGTGTTCCCATGGCCACGCCATCGCCACTGCCCGTGAGTTCGAGGTTGGAACCATTCAGCGAGAGGTCACCACTTACCGACCATTGCCAATTTGATTGAATCATTTGTGCATCAGCTGTATTCCATTGCAGGACTCCACTTGACGGGAGGTCAGCATCAATCTGCCATGAGAGAGTTGAGTTGGGTAGGCTGCGAGTATGCAAAGGCGTAACGATTGTTGTTACGGCTGTGAATTGAATCTCTACGTCTTCGCACAAGGTCTCAGTTCCACTTCCAATACAAAGAGTAAGTGTGGTTGATGTTGTCGAACCAAGGGGTGCTGAACCGGGAACATCCAGATGTGCAAACACTTCGACATCTTCTGTAGGGTCTAATGTTAAGGCAAAGATTTCATCGCCATTTGCATCATGTAGCGAAGGGGAGCCTCCCCATGAAGGTGCAGTCCAATCGATCGATGTCGTTGATTCTTGAGCATTACCTAGATTCTCAACAACCATCCAAGCCTGAGCAGTTCCTTGAATACGACCGTATCCATCGCTCATTCCCAATCCACTTGGCCCGGTAACCGAAAGTCCTCTCGTACGAAGAACTTCAAGAGGCAATTGAATGGTCGTTACAATCGATGTATCGTCATTGAGTGTTAAGTTGAAGTCAACATAACTGTTGTCGTCACCCAAAGCGTTACTCGGGATTCCAACATTGAACGTAACTGTAACAGGACTGTTCGGTATGAGGCTCGGTTGTACGTTCGCACCATTTTGTAGATTGAAAGTCCAACCCGATGGTAGTGCACTGTCATCCCATGTGAGGCTCCAATCAGCAGTTCGTGAGCCAAGTGCAACCAATTCAATATCGATCGATTCTGTCGAACCCGGTGATATTCGAGGCGTTTCAATCGGAAGGTCAATTCGTGCCACATACGGCTCGACGATTGCCAATTCGGTCGTCGCCCTGTTGTTGTCTTCACGGGCTTCAGTGAGGTTACCATTCACGTCCAAAATCATCGTGAAGTTATGGATTCCCAGTTCTGCAGTCACAACTGCACTAAAGGTAAGTGGACCACCTTCTCCAGAAGGTGAAACCGGTTTGACATCGTCAAAGCGCTCTCGAGCAATTTCATTTCCGTTCATCAACAAAACAACATCGAGGTCATCATCATTTTCAATGGTGCCGATGTTGGAGAATTGCCCAGTAACAGTGACTTGTTGTCCAGGGTCTGGTTCAGCAGGATTGAAACTGATTCCTCTTTGGTCGGCAAGTGGTGCAAAGTCAGCAGCAGCTTGTGAGACGAGTGTATCTCCGATCAATATGTCGAGAATCCCATCTCCATCCATGTCTGCAATTGCAGGTCCAGCCCACACTCTGTGGGGCATAGCCAAAGGAGATGACCACTCGTTATTGATGTCTGCAGAAGCACCAGTCTCGCCATCAAATGCCCAGAGACGTTGACCAAAGGCAACGATGATTTCTGGTACATCATTACCATCAAGGTCCATCCAGATTGGTGAAGATACGGCAATTTCATCATTATCGTTGCCAGTTCCTCGTTGCAAATCACGAGTCCATTCTTTCAAAGGAGTTGTCAGGCTAATATCGTGGCATCCAACCATTCCTTTTCTGTTGAAGTTAAGTGAAGATTCCGAATACCAAGTTACCCAACAAAGACGGTCATGAATTCCATCATTTGTTGTGTCAATAGGGAGTGGCTGTGCATCAGCATAACCATTTTGTGCACGGAAATTAAAAATCTCGCTCGTGGAAGTTAATTCCATCCCAATGAATCGAGCCCCGTTTCCTGTTGTACGTCCGTTCGAATCAGTAGGTACGGTTAGAATCATTTCAGGAGCATCATCGCTGTCCAATTGGACGATGACGGGGCCGGGTAGGCGTAGGCGTGGTGAATCGGAATCGGAATCAGTACCTTGGATTGCAACTCGCTCCCAGTCAAGTGAGCCGGAGGCCCCATCTATTCTCCAAACCCACATGTTGCCTGAATTCGAATCTATTGTCGTGAGGACGACCGTTGATGTTGAACTGTCAAGAGCAGCCCATGTGGGGTCGGATGGATGTGTTCCTCGGTCAAGAGAGATATCCCAGTTGGGTTCCGAGGGCGCACTTGTCGTCAAAGCGAAAGAAAGTACGGTAGGGTCTCCTGTATTCTCTTCAACAGCAGCGATGACTAATTCGGGTGTTCCGTCGAGTTCTAAATCAGCGAGAAGGGGTTGAGTTACCGAAAGATGATTGGAGTTGCTTGTCGGCAGGTGTGGGCTTGTAATTCCGATACGATAATCAGCATCACTGTAACTCCAAAGTTTTTCATTACTATGGCCCGACTTTTGCCATCCCGACTCAGTGCATGTCAACTCTGGTGACCATAGTTCGATTTGGAGTGAACTTGTTGTATCATAAACAATGAGAATTTCTGGTTTTCCATCATCATTGATATCGTGCACGATTGGTGTTGAACGAATTTCATTGGTTTGCCCGAGACTGACTTGCCAAGCGATCTTTGCATCATCACCTGAAAGTATGCTCAAAATACTCTCTGAGCCATCGTTCCATACCATGACTGCAAACAATTGACCTTGTCCGCAACGTTCGAGTGCTGCACTGGGTGCAGTAATACTTTGAGAAAAATCAGCGATAATCGAACCGTATGCGTCCGCTCCATCGTCAAGACCAATCCAGTTGACGACTGGACTGTCAATGACGCCATATACAGTCACATCCTCAACGCTACCTTCACCCGGTCCGCCATCGGGTCCATGCGAAGGCATCGTACCGTTATGAGTCGGAGTTCGGGCGTATTGGCCCCATGGTTGTGTATCTCCGAGCCATGTTTGATTCTCGTTGGAGGAATAGATGACTGCGGAATTTTCAAATTGACCGGAGTCGTTCGCTCCGTTGATGAAAAGTGGTGAAAGAGAGGACAGTACCAACAGCAATAATGGCAAAATAGCGCAAGCAATTTTGGCCGCTCGATGCAACGATTTGCTTGTCATTATTGTGTAGAGGACTTCGGGGGTTGTTATGGCTTATGGCGGTGTGAGTTAAAAACAGCCGATTCTCAGTTGCTTTTGCCGCCCTCAAAGGCATATACGACTGTGATTTGCATTTGTGTCCACCCTTTTATGTGCGAGTGCATTAAATAGGGGTCCTCAGTGGCGAGAATGACTACGGTCGACTTCTCTCTCGAGGCGCATGCCGGTGAAGGACGGAATGGGATTACCCACTCCTTCTTCATTTGTGCTACCGAGAATTAGTTTGAGGTGAATACGATGTATAAAATTGTCACAAAGGAAGATACGATCCGCATTCCAGCAGAGTACATGCGCAAGGGTGCATCTTTGAACGACCACATCGACCGTCTTTCGATGACTGCTTTTGAAGGCCGTTTCGATGACCATAACCGATTTGTTTTAGTGACTTCAAACCACGAACCTCTTGGTCGTGGACGAATTATTCACGGCGATGGTGCAATCTATCAACGAGTTCGCTTTGATGCAGTTTTGTTCTGCATGGATGATTACGAAGTTGTCGAAGGCGCAGTTTCTGAAGTCAATGAGTTCGGTGCATTCGTTCGAATTGGCCCAATGGAAGCTTTGCTTCACAAGTCCCAAATCATGGAAGACCAAGTCGAAGCAAACGTTGGCGCTGGAATGATTACAGGCCGCCAATCGAACCGAAGTATCGGTGTCGGCAACTCAGTTCGAGCACGTATTGTATCCCTTTCCCCTGACACCTCCGATCCTCGTCGTTCGAAGATTGGATTGACCAGTAAGCAACCAGGACTTGGCTGCCACGACTGGCTCGGCGAAGATGAAAATGTGTGAGGTGTGAAGTATGGTTAAGATTCCTTTCGCATGCGGTGAATGCCACCTCGTTCTCGAAGACGGCGTGGACATGTGCCCTCGTCACCCATCAGCCCGTGTTTCTTCGGAACACCAAGGATATGTCATTATCATGAATCCTCATCGCTCGGAAATTGCCAAGCGCTTGAAGATTGAACAACCGGGCAAATACGCCCTCAAAGTAAGCATTCGTTGAAGGAGATGAAAGTATGGATATAGTATCGCGCAAAGAAAACAAACTACTCAACCGTGTGGAAATCGATTTCCGCTGGCAACATGAAGGTCAAGCTACACCGTCCCGCAAAGCAGTTATGGATTTAGTCCGTACACTTGAACCAGGATCGAACCCTGACTGCATCGTCGTCAAGGAATGCAACACACGCTTCGGTCAACCATTGACTACAGGCAAGGCATTCATCTACGCTGATGTTGGCTCAATGACAGTTGAACCTGAATATATTCACAAGCGACATGAACAATTCCGTTCAGCGTCACCAGCACCTGCTAAAGAAGGAGGTGACGAGTGATGGGAGACGGTCCTAAAGCTGGAGCAAAGTGGTCCAAGTACTCCGTTGGAGAAGATGGCACACTCACTCGTAAAGCAGAATTCTGCCCACAATGTGGTCCAGGTGTTTTCCTTGCAGTTCACTCGAACCGCAAATCATGTGGCCGATGTGGTCATACTGAAACCAACGAATGAACTTCAGTTCATCATTGAACGTAAATCGTTCAAGATACCTTCTGAATTCCAGTCATCATGCGTCCAGCGTACGCGTTGATACCCATACTCATCAACCAATACGACACCGTCGGTGTGTTGGACATCATAGTACACCGTATGCCCTCTTCCAAGACTCGTACTGCTGTTCGCCTCTGTAAGTACAACTCCAATAGAGAAGTCAGTCCAAACCTGTTCGATAAGTGAGAGGTTCTCCTCAGTTTCTACAGTGGTTGTAAGGTGTGGCCAAGTGACATTGTACTGTTCCATGTATTCTGTGAGAGCAATTGGACCGTCACGCCACGGGTCAACAGTGATTGAGATGAAACTGACGTTTGAACGCTCATTTTCACTGAGTTGAGATTCGAGCCATTTCATGTCTGAAGTTGTCGTTGGACATACATCTGGGCAATTGACGTAGATGAAACCAAAAACCACAATGTTTCCATCCAATGCTGTGGAATTAAATCTTGAGTCATTATGATCTTGTAACTCAAATGTTCTGTACTGTTGAACTGGATTGATATCTTCGCCTTGGAAGTAGTCAGGCTCTGCAGGATTCAAACAACCAGCATTCATCATCATAATGGAGAGACAAATCACAACCAAGTACTTGTTCACTGTGATGCCTCAGTCATTGTTGCGATTGCCTCGAACAAAGGCTGCACCGATGATGACAAGGAGTATCCATGTCGTATTCCATAGCAAGCCTCTGATGTCGATTCTGTCTTCGACTGAATCAAACAGTTCGGGCATATGCGAATAGAGAGTTTGTGCAGCATTACCGCCCGGAGGGCCTCCGCCACCGCCGCCGCCACCGCCTTGACCGCCGCCTGCATTGGAGTCATCAGCAATGCCATGGTAGCAGAGCAAGAAGTATGGGAAACCAATCATTGGGACAGTATCACCATTGGTATCAACGACCGTCGAACTTGAACCACTCAGTGGTGTTGAAACGTAGTAGTATGTTCCCTGAGGATATTCTGGAGTCGAACCGAATCGGCCATTACATTGGTCTAAATCTCCCAATCCACTGACATAGTTCCAATCATCGATTCCATTGTAACCTTGGTCACCACCATCGCTGGTTCGCTCAATAGCATAGGAAGATTTCATGCCCTTGACGACTCCATCGTCACCCCATGTGTACATGCCATAGATTGGATAGCCATCAAAAGACCATCCAATGATTGGAGAATGTTTGGTGGAATCAATCAGACTCCAGTCGTAATCTTCCATTGTCTCACCGCTTTCAGGTTCCCAATACTGGCACATCGCATCCCAGTGGTAATGAACACCAGTCGGGCCAGCGTGTGCGCCACAATACCCGAGGTCAATTGGTTGGCGATCTTCTGTGAAGTAGAAGAAATCAAGAGCGACTGCGTCACCACCTGGCCCCTCTTCAGGTCCAAAAATAGGAACTCCGTTGGCTGCAACGGCAACTTGCCCTCGGTCCGCTGCACATTCCCATTGTCCATTTGCAGCAGGACAGTTTGTTGAGACGTGACCGCCGGTTGTATCGTTGGTTGGATTCAAAGGGATACTCCATGTGTGAGATTGTACATCCCCTGGTCCGAATGCTGAAACCCAGTTATGGTTCGGGATTCCATTTGAATTGACATTCATTTCTGTTGACGATGCGGATACACTCACATCACATTGGAACCAAGGACCTGAGCCGCCACCGTTCGGTGCATTGACGCCGTTGGTGTTTTCATTGTAATTGTCATTGACTCCATTATCATCTCGAACCCATGGGCCATTGCCATCTTGGCAATACCATGAATCGACTGGGTCATAGGGCTCAATGCCTGCACGAATGAAGGTAAGGATTTGGTCGAAATGTTGGTCATTCTCGTAAGGCAAATGGTGCGCAGCAGTTTGGCTATGCAAATCAAGCGAGCCAGTAAACTTCTGAGCAAGGGCTGGTGCGAGGTCTTTGAAAGCCCCATCATTTTCACCTGAGAAAATCATTGCGGGAGTTGAAAATGGTGCTGCATCATCAATCGTATCCATTAAGCCATGATGAGTTGTTGGCAAGTAACCATTGTAGAGCATAACTCTGTCAAAGGTGTTCTGTGTGTTTGCAAGATAGACTGGAATCATTGCGGAGCCTTGTGAATAGCCAAGTAGAGCATAAAATGGCCCGTTGTCTGTAACCATTTGGTCAAGATAGGCTATGGATAAATCTGCCCAATCCGGATCCGTTGTTGGTTCACCTTTACCACCAGGTGGGTCTTGATACCAAACATTTCCACTTTCAGGTGTGCTGGCGAATACAAATTCAAATTCAGGTAATGCATCAACGAGGTCTTGCATTCCTTGTTGTGATGCTAACCCCGAAGCAGAATCGCCACCTCCATGAAGTGCGAGGATTTTCATTGATGTGGGGTTGGGTATGCTTGACGTGCATCCTACAGCATTGACAATCTCGCCCGCCGGCGTATTGGGACATTCATCAATATCGTTGGTCACTCCATCACCATCATCGTCTTTTTGCGATGCGGAGCAGCCAGCAGTATCTACTGATTCTCCAACCGGTGTGTTGGGACATAAATCAAGAACGTTATTCACGCCATCTGAATCACCATCTTTTTGTGATTCAGAACATCCATTGACATCGACACTTTCCGAAGTCGGCGTGTTAGCGCATTGGTCAACATCGTTCATCACACCGTCCATGTCGGTATCAGTTTCGGATTCTGAGCAACCGGTTGCATAGACGGGTTCTCCTTCGGGAGTTGAATCACATTGATCAGCCTCGTCGAGAACACCGTCGCTATCGAGATCTGTTTCAGGCTCCGGCGGCACAGGAAGATTCACTCGAATGGTCGAGGTTGATTCGGTAAACAATCCACATGAAGCGATGATGTCACCTTCAGTGTTGTGGTATGAGGTATTGACTGACATGCTGTATCCCCCAGTCGTCAAGTTTTCATCTCCGTCGATGAGGCGTGCAGGACTTTGTCCTTGTGGATGATACTCTATACTGCAAGTGTTTGGGAATTTGTGTACCATCAAGCCTTGTAGGGTTCCGATTGAAGAACCCTCTTCAGGTTGAATCCAAAGGAATGAAAGAAGTACATCATTTTCTTCTGGAGTAATTATGGTTAATTGAGATATTGAAACATTGCTCGTCAACCCATCAGCATCAGTAGCCTGAATTTGTAAAATCCAAGTCCCTGGTTGTGAACGTTCAGTCATGATTGACCATGAACCATCTGCCGCTGGAGTCGTACTGTGTGGTTCTCCAATCTGTTGAAGAGTATTTGCATCAATCAGTACGATTGTCACCGTTGTTGTCGTGAGTTCTTCATCGAGAACGAATCCGCTGATACTCGCGTTTTCATTATTCCATTGATGTATGAATTCAGCCGCATTCAATACACTTGGTGAAGTATTGATTGCCTCGGTAGAATCTTGCTGTACCTCTTCATTGGTAGCAGTTTCTTCATTGCTGGTAGTCTCATTCATCATGAGCAAAAACCCAGAACTTACCATGAGCAAAGCGAGAATTCCGCTTATTACTACCATTTTCGATTCCATGTATCAAATCACGCAACAATGGCATATAATCCTTCGGTGTTTTTGAAGGGCGTTGAATCAGTTGACGTCAAATGAAGATTCTACGAACTCTCCACTGTTCATGAGTATGAGTGTCGAATCATTGTAGGGGATAAGTTGGACTGGGATCTCAGCAAAGTCGAACCTTTGGTGTATTGTATCTGAGAAAAGCACCTCTTCTCGCCATCCAGCAATGTGCCACGCATCATGTTTCACACTCCACATTGCATGTTGGACCGAACCTTTGAGTTTGAGAAGAGTCTGTGGAGTATCTGGGCGAAGCCAGAGGACGTCACCGTTTTCGAAGCAAAGAAGATGACTTTCCTCATGAGTGTAGACCGAATTAAGAATCCCATTACATTCAATCACTTCTGAATTCAACAATTCTCCTGTTTCACACAAATACACATTGTGTGCAGCCCCTCTTGACCAAACATGAAGGCAAGTGCCGTGTATTGAAGCAGAAATAACCACTTCTCCATGTGGGAATCGTTCTAATTCTTTCCATCGAGGTTCAGGCATTCTCCAATGTTCAGCTTTATCGATTCCCATTGCATAGATCCCCTTCTTCCAGAGAATGAATATAAACTGTTCATCCGATGAGCATAACGCAAGAGGCTCAGCATCCAATACATGGGACCAAACTGCTCCTGCTGGATGAATTGCTGCATCGATGGTTGTTCGTGTACGAAGTTCTCCTCGGTCGGAACCATCTTCAAATCCTTCCTCCAATGCAAACGATGCCATTCGTGCGAGCATAAGTTCATGATCGACCCATGTCACAATCATTTCCTTTCCGAGTAACGCAGTACTTTGCACAGGGCAAGGGAACGGTTTTCGAACTTTACCTGATTTTTGTAATTTTGAATCGAGTTGGAGAAATTCTCCATCTATGCCTACTGCGACATAACCATCATCCCACTGCCAGATTTGGGCAGGGTGAAACGGCAATGCCTCGACATTGAACTCGGTCATGGTACGGGGTTGCGGTGGCACTTTGTCAATACTCGTATGTGCGAGATATGAAATGTCGACGATGTTACCGCTTCACATGGGCGATGTTCATGTTGTCTTGATTGCGGTCAGTGCAAGTGATATTGCTTCAACAAACCAAGCAGATGCTTTGAGAAGAATCGCTGATTGGAATGGATTGGAATCGGTCGAAGGCCATCCGGCATACGCACGCCTCCATGTTCGTATGTGGGTCCTTCCGGGGAGTATTCTCCAAGAAGACTTTCTGGCTCGTCGATGGAAGCAATCAACTGGAGAGGTTGTCGAT
>TARA_B110001450_G_scaffold47739_1_pt1 | contig 15049 bp, 11 predicted proteins | sample TARA_B110001450 | Tara Oceans TARA_B110001450 (sample SAMEA4396538) | marine metagenome | biome: Polar Biome; feature: [SRF] surface water layer (ENVO:00010504); material: water (ENVO:00002006), including particulate matter (ENVO:01000060) such as... | depth 5 m | reverse complement strand
TGTCGTTCATTGAAGCAGCCTGCCTCGACCTTGGTGTGCCTTACGCCCGTCGCTTCATGCCCCCTCACCGAACCTTGCCTCGAGATGAAGTGATTCACCCTCAACATGTTGAGGATGGTTGCCTCTTGTTCCTCGATCCCTTTGAAGACACATGGGCGCTTGAAGATCTGAAAGAGAAACCGTACCACCACCTTACGCCTGTTGCCGTTTCCGTGCGTCTGGGTGCTTCCAAAAGCGAACGGCACGGTGCTTTAGATGTCGTCGCTCAATGCGCAGCCATTGCCTCTGCGCTTGCTCCTAACGGTGCCAGAGTGCGACGCCTGCGGCCTTTTGCCGGAACTGGGTTGTGGTTGAGGGAAGCCCTCGACACAACCTTTGATCCAGTTCATACGTCCATCCGTGACGTGTTAAGCGATGAGGGTTCCATCCGTGTTGTGGCCCTTCCTGATGTTCCATCGCCCTCCAATGAAATGATTCCAAACCTATCGGCTCGAATGTTAAATCGTTTGACAAAGGCATGGCCTAAGATGGATGTTGAGGCTCGAACCCAAGCGCTGTCAGAGTTGGTTTTACCATGCCTCAACGATCCTAAACTTTCCACCCCCCGCATTGAGGAGTTAATTTGGCACCGCTTGCTCGTAGGTACACACCCGATCGATGTGGTGAGTCAAGTGCATCAGACCATGGGTGGATGGCCAGATGGAAGCGACGATGCGAAAATTCATGCTTCAAAATTGGCAGATTTCTTCATTGTTCACGGGTCTTTAATCGCCTCACCTTCATCGACGGATTGAAACCTCATCGCCCCTACGGTCGGTTATGGCCATAGAACGACTTCTAACGGGAAGCATTCGCAACCAAGTCCAAGAATTGATGTCGACAGAGGACCTTGTCATCGAAGCCTTCAGGGATTTGGTGAAGGATGAACTCAAGTCTCACATTCGAACTAAAGTTGAGGAAGACCCAGAACTTAAGGCTGAAATTAAAGAAGCGGTCGCTTACTATTTCCATACCAAGGCCCGGACAATCTATGCAGAGTTGAAAGCCACCAGAGCCGCAACACGGCTCGGGCTTCGCTTGCTTCCGGACGACCTCCAAGGGGAAGTCGGTGAGGCAGTTGTCTCCTTGTTTGAGAAGGAACTTGGCGCTCTCTTGGAAAAGGCACTTTGACCAATTTCCCTCACGAACCATCGTGTATGTTATGAGCCATGTCCGTTTGGTGTTTCTTAGGTGAGAACTATGTCATGGCGTCCATTTCTTTTTGCCTCAATTTTTCTTCTTGCCTTGCTCGCCCCCATGAACGCCTCCTTCATCGGTACGGCTGAGGCTGAAGACACCGTAGTTTGTTGTGATTCAGTCGGCGTTTCTTTGCACCTTATTGGCTCAGACAGCAGCGGAACTCTTTCACCCTTCATTCAAGATCTTGGCGAAACCACCATGACCAAAACAATTGCCACCGCCGTTTCCTCAGAAGAAACAGTCGGTACGTGGTCGCTCCCCGAAGTTTGGCCTGGACAGGTACCTGCCTCCACGTGGAGCATGAGCATGGCGTATGAGGTCACCAACGCAGCGGGAGCACAAGTCAACGCCACAGCATCCCTTCAAATTGGTTCTCAGACCTTCTCAGCAGCAACCCCTGCAGGCAACTCATTTTTGGCTCAAGGCACTGGGACCTTGACCTTCGATATTGAGGTCGAAGCCACCTCGATCACATCATCGAGCAATATCGTGTTGACCATCACCGCCCAAACCGTGGTGTTTAGCCTGCCTGCTGGCGATGCTAAACTTGAGTTCCAATGGGGCAGCGAAGAGAGCGATTCCGTGCTCGAAGGCGACATGCCTCTTGTTTCGCTCACGCTTTTAGAACCCGAAATCGATGGCTCTGAAGTTTACTTCTCCGTCGTCATCGAATCCTATTGGGGCACCAAGATCTTGTCCAACTCTGATTCGCTCGACATGCGCGTCAACGGGGTCTTAGTCAGCGGTGACCCGATTGAAACATCGCAAGGCGATGGAGTACGAATTACCTGGACTTGGCTCGAAGCGACAGGTGGTGAAGAATCGGTTGAAGCACAAGTAGAACTCGTGCTTCAGGCTGGCAGCAGCACTCTGTCGGGGAGCGCAGTTTTCGTGATTGAGACCTTCGATTCCAACTCTGGTACTGGGACTTACTACCCTCCTGATGAACCACTGCAAACGAATGGGGACGGAAGTCCGGTCGATGTGGTTGGAACCTTTGACATTCAAAATCAAGATGGGTCCGTTCTTCTGACAAGAGAAACGAGCATTACCATTGGTGGCGAAATGGCCTTTTGGATGCGCTGGGGCCTCGATCACATAGGAGATGACGTGACCGACCTCTCGCCGGTCTTGAAGAGTTTCCAGGAAGGTTCCGTTACAGAAGATGAACGGTTCAGTCGGACCATCGAACCAAACGAAATTAATGAATTTGAACGCCAGATGTTGACCGGAGCATCCACTTCGTCCGGTCTTTGCTCTTACTTCCTCAGTGTTGGTCTGGGCATTGATGGGGAAGAGTTGCTCGGGAGTTTCAGAAACTTCGAGACCATCTCCATCGACCTTGACTTGAATGGCGAGCAGGACGTTGTGAACCATCCGGTCACCCTGATCTTCCAGACCTCTGAATTCCTCGAAGTGAACCTTCAGTTGGCCTTCCTTCGTAACTTCGTCATCGTTCAGCCTGCTCCGCTTTGGTCAGACATCACTCTGACCCTTGAAGGGACATCCACTGGATTCTCTGCCTTCGTTGATGCCAAGATTTTGGAATCTGATGAAGTAAGCATATCTCACTCAAGGTTCCCGTGGGGTGAAAGCATCACAATCACCGCCACCGATCTTCAACAGGATGAAGATTTTACATTCAGTTTCGTTCCAACCAACACCCCATTGTACGCACCGCTCCCGATTTTGATCGTTATTGGTATCAGCATGTTCTTCGGCCTCATGGTTGCTCTTCGAATGTCACGAACCAAAGCCCGCAAGGCTTTGCTGTTGGAAATGGTGTTGATTCCACTTGTGGCAGTGATTCACTTCCTTGCCTATCCCCCTCTGTTCGTGGGTGGTGCTGTTGCGTTCACCATCGTTCTGTGGTGGGTCACCGCTGTTGCGAGCCCAAGGATACGTGCTTCCGAGGAAGCATTGGCGCTCCTGAACACACCGAGCATACCTTGTCCTGCTTGTTCAACCAATAACGCAGTCATCAGCGATCAGCGACCGCTCCGCTTTGCATGCGCTGGTTGCTCTCGTGTGATCAAACTCGTAGCCTGAATCACATACCAAGTGACTTCATGGTGCTTACGAGGTTTGAGGCTTCTTGGTAATCACTTGGTGAGAAGTAACCGCAGAACTCATTGTTTTCATCGACGGCTACAACGGCTTGCGGAGAGCGCTTTTTGATTTCAGAAAGAACCTGCTTGAGCTTGTCGGTTTGGTGCACCTGTAAGAAATCCATTTCCATCCATTCGGCGCACTTTGCTTCGGCCGGATCGGCTGATTCCGACATCGCCTTCAGAAATTGGTTGTGACCTAAAACGCCTTTGACATTGTTTTTATCATTGAGCACGACCACGATGCCTCCAGAGATGCTGAGCATCCTTCGAGCACCTTCCTGAAGCGTGTCTTGGACGCCAATTGTAATGTGTTCATCATCCAAATCCAAGTCTGCCACGGTCTTTGCCATGTTCTTCTTGAGGACAGATGCCCCCTATGAGTTTTCCTTCACTGGCATCAAGCGTGGCTAAACAGAATTGTCGTAGCGTCCAACACCCGTCCATAGCCAATGCGCTCAAGTTGCACCATTGTTCCTTCTGGGTAGTTATGGCGTTCCATCTGCCCGTTAAACTCAAGAAGTTCTCCGTCTTTGGCGACGATCAATGTTCCATCTTTGCTCTGTGCGTTGGTGAGCCAATGAACAATCGGGCGTTGGTCTTGGCGCTCGATTGATTCTACTGTTGCGTTCGAGCCTTCAATGCCTACATCAGCGAAGCCTTTCAGGCGTAGGTTTCCTTTCATGACATCTTCTTGTTCAATCCAAAGAGCCGTCCCGTTCAGGTCAAAGACGCGTTGGCCCATTTTTGGGTGATTCGGATGCACATCCACTTCAACCTGTTCTGGATGCTCACCATGCAACTCAAACGACTGTGGGGAGCGAATAAACGAAAGCCGAGGGGCGCCGTCATCAATTTGCTTTGTGTTGTGTGAGAAAAGAGCAGATAGAGGGACTGAAATATCTTTCTGAGTCACACCCAGTTCAATCCAAAACGCCCGCAGTGCTTCAGCGGTAATGCCCCGGCGGGTGAGTGCAGAGAGGGTCGGCAAGCGTGGATCGTCCCATCCAGTGAACATACCTGCTTCGATATCCCTTCGCATTTGTGAGGTTGAAAACCCTCCCCACTCGTGAACTTTCACTCGGCCCCAGTACATGGTTTCAGGGTAGGTCCATCCGAAGTGCTGGTAGAGGAGTGTTTGCTTACGAGTTGAATCCATCAAGTCCTTGCCTCGGATGATGTGTGTGACGCCTTGCAGGTGGTCTTCGACCGCACTTTGGAAATCCAGAAGGGGCCAAACACGGTACTTCGACCCAATGCTCGGGCGTGGGTGGGGGTGGTTTTCTGTGTCTTGCATGCGCAGGGCAGGCCAATCCCGCAAGGCAGGATTCTTCAGCGTCATGTCGGTTTTTACCCGGACAACAGCGTCACCAGGATTGAATGTTCCGTCCAGCATCTTGTTCCACAGCTCCATGTTGAGCGAAGATGAATTTTGCCTGCAAGGGCATTCATTCTTCTCGACACGGAACACTTTGAATGCTTCACCAGAACACTGGCACACGTAACCAAAGCCTGCATTGAGCATCCTTTCTGCATGCTCGTAGTAGTGGGGGATTTGATCGCTTGCGATCACGACTCGGTGTGGCGCAAAGCCCAACAACGAGGTCGCCTCGTTCTCAATCTCTTGGTATGCATGAGGTAGGGGAGGTTTGACAACCGTATCTGTATCGTCAAATCGTAGTATGAGTTCGCCCTCCCATTCCTTTGCGTATTCGCCGTTGATCACGATGCCTCGTGCGTGTCCAAAACTCATCGGACCGTTTGGATTTGGTGCAAAGCGTAAGACCACCTTGCCTTTTTCAGCATTTTTGAGTTCTGGTAGACCAACCCGTCGCTCCTGCTTCTCTCTTTTTTCCAAGAGGTGAGGTGCTTCAATTTCGAGGATGGCTCGCAGTGCATCAAGTCCTTCACTTGTCGCCATTGCATTTGCCTCTGCTACGGCCTTGGCAATCAACGGAGAAATGATTTTTCCATGCGGTCTTAAATCGGCACGCGACCCCATCAATCGTCCAATCACTGAACCAGGCGCTGCTTTGCCCTCGTATTCGATTGCATTTTGCAATGCGAGGTGACGGAACGCAGCAAGTGTTGCTTCATCGGGTGACCAGGTCATGGGACTCATTGGTGCCTGTGGCCTTTCCTTCATCAATTGCTTGGCTTGGTTGAATGATTCTCAATCAAACAGCGTGCGTTGGTTTTTTTCGTTCCAAGAACGGGTTGGGGCTGGTTCCCCATGCAGTTCTTGCCAAGCACGGTGCACGGTTTTCCAAGACCAACGGAGCGATTCATGTGGCTGCTTGCCTTCCAGCAGTTTTGGCAACGCGGCGCGAGTGTTGGGATCTGAGGGGTATCCTGAACCGATACCAAAACCGAGTTCGTCTGTCAGTTGTTTAATCGCTTCATCGCGTTTGACTTTGGCCAAGATACTCGCCATGCCTACAATGACATGATTTGTGTCTGCCTTGTGCTCTGATGCCATTGAACTCATGGGCCACGGCCATTGTGAAAGCCTTGCAGCAATTCGGTCGGTGAAACGCTGAGCGTTGACATCACAGGCATCATTGAGGATGTGAACGCCATCTTGGACCATGGACTTCAACGGGTTGAGGGCTTCTGCAAAAAGTTCGACCTCGAGCAAATTGAGCCCGTTGTTGTTGACAGCTGCATCGATTCGAGGCGGTGGGCATACCACGAGTTGATGCAACCAACCGCGTTGGTTTGCCTGCTCATGAAACCAGGTGGCCATAGCGACGCGTTTTGCATGCGTGAGGTCTTTTGAGTCGCGTATTCCATGCTCGATGAGCATGGGCACATCGCTTTCAGGAACAGCCACGGCTCCAACAACCAGTGGTCCAAGAACGGGGCCCCTTCCTGCTTCATCAACACCGGCAGACCACATGCCAGTTCACACATCCAATTCGTCTAAATCCATCGTTGAGTGTGGCACCGGCAAAGGCACAGAAGGTGAATGAACGGGATGGGGTGTGGGGGCTAAGATTTCTTTGGGATCGTGACGGACGGTCATGTTTTGAGCAACGTCGACGTCAGGTAACACCGACTTGTCACTCACTTGTTGGGCCACATTTCCTGCAGCAATATCGAGCAGCAGTTCATCTGCGATTCCAATGGTCCGTTGGTTGTCCTGAGCATCCAATGCACGGGCAGCAGCACCATGAACCTCAGAACTCACTGGCTGAGGTGCTTCTGTTGGTTCACCTGCGCGATTTGTGAAGGCTTCTTGGAAGTGTTTAGCGGACACTGCCAACGGTGAAGGTTCGGCCACCGGTGCCTTGCGCTCACCGAATTTTTGCATCCAATCTTGGGCTTGTTCCTGTTCTTTGGGAGCGTGGATTTCGTTGAACAATGCCTGTTGTGCGTTTCTTTCTTTGCGAGCGGAAACTGCTTTTTGAACGATGACGACAGAGATGAGCAAGGAGAGAATAACCCAAATCCACGCACTCAGGATTCCAACCGTTGCTTCCACGATTGCACTCACATCAAACCAACCTCCATCCTCTTCCAAGGGCTGCCAAGCCACGCCGAGGTAAGCCCCTGTGCTTGTGTGAACGAAGGGTTCATCTGGAGCCAATTGAGATCGAACGGTGGTGTTCACATACACCGTCCCGTTGCTTTTCTGATCTTGAGGCAAATCAACCCAAGCCTCGATTGTGAAATTAAAGCCAATTGGAATATCAGTGATTTCATACGAGCGGGGGTTTTCAATTCCTTCCTCATAGACTGCGATGAAGGGGGGAATAAACGACAATGGTGTGGAATGGGAGGATTGGAGTTGAACCAACAACCCATCGACCGCGTTGCCTTCATTGCGGGCGGTCATGGTGATGGAGAGCCGGCCTCGGGCGTCCACCTCTTCGACGATGTCTTCAAACACCCATAGAATGACAGGGGCTATTTTTGTGGGAATGGCGACTTCACTCAGCGTTGACTGTTGCCCTCCAAGCCTGACTGCAACCGTTACATCACCGGTTGTGAATGCGAGTGCATCAGGGCTAGCGGTGAGCGAAACAGCCTCTAAGACAACCGATTCGTATGGATTTAAACTCACGCTTCCGGTGGTGATTACCGCTGAAACATCAGCGGGCGAACTCAACAAGTCTAGGGTAAATGTGTCCCTTGCGTTCCCTGTGTTCTCAATAAAAATTGAGGCGCTGCATGTGCCATTTGGAAGCAGCGATTGACATTCATCTGACCTCAATTGAACAGTTGCGTTGCGCTTCCATTCAATTGTCGCACTGACATCGATGGTCCTCACCCGTTCAGCGGCCCCTTCGGCAAACACCCTCAAACGGACATCCATTTCTCCAAAGTAATCGCCAGGGGCCTGGAAACCAACTTCAATGGATCGTGTTTCATTGGGTGCAAGTTGTAGCCCTTCAAGGCCGTTGAACAAGGCCATTGTCCAGCCGTTTCGAGCAATTCGGTCTTGCAGCGGCTGGCCTGCAAGCGGTTGACCGTCTGAATCGATTGCTTGGAGGGTGATGTTGAGCCTGTTGTTGGTGTTTCCAACGTTTCGAACATCAATTTGGATTCGTCCGTTTGCTCCAGGGTCGAGCACTAAATCAGGACCTTTCACATCAATGGAGGCGTTTCGATAGACCCCCAAGATCAAGTCGAATGACCATTGTGAAATTGCGTTATCCACACTCGATACGGCTTTGAGCTGGAACCGAGGACCCGTACCGGCAAGAGGGCTTCCATTTGTGACAAGGGGGACATCGACCCACACATACACGTAGGACAATTGGCCTGGTTGCAGGGTTTCGAACGCATTCACATCGTCTGAATTGTTCATGTTCCAACCCCAATTCCATCCACTTTGGGTGTAGAGGTTGAAGGTTACATCATCGGGATACGATCCGTTGTTGGTAATGTTGACAGCGACCGATGTTCTGGTTCCAGCATCGCTGATGAACGAAGAGACGCCTTGAACGCCAAAATCCAATCGTGAGTAGGGGGCAATGATGACGCTGAGGTTGGCTTGAATTGAGGAGGCTTCTCCGTCAATTGCCAGCAGCAATGGAAAACTCACAACCCCATAGGTCGCCGTCGCGCTTGCGCTTAGGTTAAACTTCAGTGCCTTCAAGAAACCAGCCTCGAGCGTGTGTGTCAGGGGCAATCCCGAGACGCTCAAATCGGTTGGAATGCTTGTGGCATTGATGGTAAAGGTTGCATCCTCGGAGCCAGTGTTGTGCAGCGTGAAGGGTACTTCGACCAATTCATTTCGATGGACAACCGTTTCGGAGAGCCCGAGCAAGGCTGCGTCAGTGCCCCTTGCTGTAACGCCTTCCGCCTGAGTGAATGTGCTTGCCATTGGCGTGAGGCCATGGAGCAACAACATCAGGATGATGAGACCCCAGCGCATACTTCGTCCACGCCGTGACCCACTTCAAAGTGACCCCACACATGTGTCGCTGCTTGTGCGCATTGTTCATCAACAGGTGTTAATTGGGCCACCTATGGCACCAATTTGGCCCTTCGGGAAAAAGAAACAATTGTTGGCTTTGGAAGAAGAAGCACCAAGCCCTATTGTGTATCGCAAAACCGATGATACCGAACAACAAGATGCGCAAACTGAGCAGCAGCAAGCGGATTACAAAGCGGCCTTGTCTTTTTTTGGCAACGGTGAGGCAAACGTAAAGCGAGCGGAGGAACAATCACAACGCTACGACGGCATTGTGGCATCAAGCCAACAAACAACGCCCATTCAACATGAGCCGGAACCAGACTCGGGAATCGAGTGGGTTCATCACACCGATGGTTATCATTACCAACGCCAATCTGATGGCTCATTTGACCCCGTTGCTCACGTCCGTGATCAACAAGGTGCTTACCATCCTTATTCGTAATCACCAAAGGGTTGGAACAGAATCAATCAGGTGAGGTCCGTCGTTTCGAACGGAGTTCACATCGCGGCTCACGACATGCCGATCGATTCGAAGTGGGTCAGGTTGCGCCCTTAGATCCTCCCCGGCGAGGTACCTTCCGACTTCATCCTTTTCGAGAAGAAGCGGCATCCTGTGGTGGACCTCTCGAACATCCTCATTCGCCTCCACGGTCAACAAGGCAAATGATTCGACATGATCGCCGTTAGGGGACGACCAAGATTCCCAAATTGCACCGAGCCAACATGTGCCGCCATCGATGCGCTGGTGGTACCATGGCACCTTTCCTTGAACCGTGTTCATCCATTCATACCAGCCATCAGCCGGCACCACGCATCTGCGATGAGCCCATGCGTGCTTGAACATTGGTTTCTCATGAACGGTCTCAGATCGAGCGTTATTTGGTTCATGCGTTGTTGACTTGGCCCACTGCGGTCGCAATCCCCAGCGCATCAGCCGGAAATGCCGAGGTGCTGCGGACCGTTGACTGAGGCCATTTTCTGTGATGACCGGAACCCAATGCGTCGGGGCTACATTCCAAGAGGGCGTGAAAGGCGTAAGGGCCGAAAGAGGTTCAGCACCGATCGCCTCTGCAATCTCGATGGGGGGTTGAGCCAATGCGAATCTTCCGCACATGACTTCACCTCATACAGGATCAGGTAAGGCCCGTTCAAGTTCTTTGATGTCAAATTCAGCACCACTCAAAGGCACTTTCAGTTCGTAGTGGTTGCCGATGTGAGGGTCCATTTCTCCAAAGCATCCGACGTGGATACCGTCGATAACAACCTTGGCTGAACGACCAGTGAGCCATGGTCCCATGCTTCCTCCGAGTGGTTCAATAGAATACGACTCGGCCCCTAAATCCCTCATGATGGCTTGGATTCGTCCTCGCACTGCGGCAAATCCACCGTTTTGTTCTGCCACCAAGAAAGCAAACCTGTCACCGTTTTTATGATCTCGAACCACCGTTCCCAATTCGTAAACGGCTTGAGGCAAATCGTGGTGGCGGTTTGATGCGAGCAATCTGAACAAACCCGGTAAGAGGTATTGGCGAAGCAGGGTATGTTCAATCGTGATGGGGTTGGTGATTCTTGTTACATCCCCCATTGCAGGCCATCGCATGGCTTCGAACTGATCGATGTCGTTGGACAAGGTAAGCGACTGAACCTGCATGAGCCCAAGCCCTTGCAATGAGTCGCGAATCCGTCGGCGAATATGGCCATCGGGTCGGGGCAGTGCGGTAAGAGGGGCTTTTGGAACATCGCTGCCAAGGTCTTCGAAACCGTGGCCTATGGCAACATCTTCAACCAAATCAATTGGATGGAGGATGTCGAACCTCCACCGAGGCATCTCGAAGGTCAGAAGATTGTCGCCTGCTACTGCATCTGCCATGTTCTCTGGCTGACGCGCAGGTGCTGCTTCAGCGGGTGCGCGTCCGAGGTAAGCTCCACCCATTCGGTTGATGGCTGTGCGAATCTCTTCATCGCTCAACGATCTTCCAAGCAAACCATCGAGCAATCTGTCCGTCACCGTGTGGTGCATTGGGGAAGGGTTCGGCAGTGTTTCTTTGGTGCCATCAAAGCCTGTTACCTTGACTGATTCGATGCTTCCACCGCGCTCTTCAAGTTGGCTTGCAATGAGCATGAGACTGGATTCGCAAGCCCTGCGGTCCCAACCAGTGACATCGATGAAAAAATCCCTTGTTGTCGAGGTTACCGTCGTGTGGTTGCCGTTGATGATCGGGGGGAAGGAAAGGACTGCGTTGTTTGAATCGACGATCACGGGGTACTGTTCCATACCTTCGAGCAGATGAGCGAAATCAACGCCTTTGGGGTGTTGCCCCAATATTTCCGTGATGCTCATTGGACCACTCATCGCTAGAGGGGTGAATTTCATGTCGCCGGGAACGGTCATGACACGGAATGGTGGTGCAAGCGTCTCGAGGTCGTGCACGCCAATCGAAGCGCGTTTGCGCCCTCTTCCCAAAGCGAAGTGCAATTTCTCTTGATGGTCCATCAGGGCTTTGATGAACGCCTCGTTTTCTTCAGGTGTTGAACCGGTGTTCACATTCCGGACAACAGCACCAAGAATGATCGGACGGACGTGCTCCAGGGATGCATCCACTGACATTTCGATTTGCCCTTCCTGCACGTGAAGAGCGGGTTTTGCCGCTGCGCCATAGAGGAAAGGGCGAATTGCGCGGGTCAGCGTTTCCCCCGACAATAAATCTGGCCTATCTGGAAAGATCTCAATGTCCAATGTGCGCTCATCACAGCCGTCGATGTCCGTTCCAAGGAGTGGTAATTCGTCACCCATTCGTTCAATATCATTGCTGATGCCGTGCGCACTAAGCAATTGAGTGATGAGGGATTGTTCGACAGAGATGGTAGGCATAATATCACCTACCGAGCGAACCAATGGGGGAGCGGTCGTTCATAGCCAACCAGGCGCAAACCGCTAATTGCGGCTGTTTCGTGGTCCAGAGCGCGTAAGTTTTGCCTTTGCAGGCTATCAATGGATTCAACGCCAAGCCTTGACAAAATTTCAGCCAACTCTTGGTGAATGCTTTGCAGCCAATGGACGAGGTCTTGTGCCTCGGCCATGGGGACTTCACACGCTATGATTTTGATGCCTGATGCCCTTAGGACGGCGACGTCGTGAGCGCTGGCAGAAAGGCCCAAAAGAACGCCGGCATCGGTGTAAGTTTCTTCGAGGTGTGCTTTTGCCGAACGACCGATAAGCGGTAGCGCTGCTGCTTCTGCGACCCCGCTGCCGTCTTCAATTCGGGCGAATGCGATGTCTGCCCCGTGGTGCGCTGCTCGAACATGGAGGTTTGTGATTCGCCCCAATGCGTTAAGGAAAGCAAAGGGTTTGTCCCGACCAAGAAGGGTGCGAACGGCAACCAGAAAGCCGTCAATTTGTTCAGAGTTCATGGCAGGCATGTTATCGAAATCGATCACAGCGCCAGCCGAGGCAGCCAACAGCTCAGGTGCGTTAGAGAGGTTGTGCTTGTCGAGAAGAACATAGTCCACGCTTCGTGGATTCGAGCGGGCTAAGAACGGCTGCTGGTTCAACAACTGAACCGCATGGGGTAGGGCATCGCTTGGAAGATGAAGTTCATCACCGTCTTCGATAATGGCCATGAGTGGGAGTGGCAGTGCGCTGGGGGTTGCCTCTCCGCCCCGCTCGCCTATGAGGGTCACAGTGTCGTAAGTTGCGTAATCAGGAGTGTGGTGCCGCTCGTCCGGCACAAGGCCAACCATTGACAAATCCGAAGATGACATTTGACCGCCTTCGCCTTCGATGACGATTGTTTCTGCGGCGGTTAAGCACACTGCATCGCTTGGAACATGCAATTCTTCATCGTTCAATTGCTTGTTAATTGCCTTCACTTCTGCGGCTGTCAGAGGGCGCAATGAGACGCCAGGGGGAGGTGTTGGGCATCGCCCGTTGATGATAATTCGACCACCGCTCATGCCGGCTCCCGGATCGCTGCCAACATCGCCATGAATCACAATCAAGCCGTCGATCATTCCACCGCCTACGCGGGATCCTGCAGCACCTCGGACAATGAGCAATCCTCCGGACATGTGAGCGCCTGCATCGTTTCCAGCCCCGTCGAGAATGCTTATCTTTCCGTCGTTCATTGCATAGCCTGCGTAATCCCCAGCCAACCGTTCACAGACAATCGTATTTCCACGGTTTCCTGCTCCGAGGAATCCGCCAGCATCGCCTTGGAGGGTGAATGTTCCACCGCTGCCAAACGGAGCCGTCCATGACCCCAAGGTTCCGAGGGCCCTCATCCGTGCGCCTTTTGGAAGGTTTGGGCAAAGGCCGAGTTCTCCATTTTTGGGAACAGGTTCGCCCGCATTGGTCCAACCAATGCGAAGAATTGCGTTTTGTTCGGCTGCAGCAATGAGCCGAGGTCCGAGTTTGGAGTTGATGTTGAAGGAGCGGTCAACCACATCATGAGCCTCGGCCATAATGAAACGCTGTTGCTTCCCGTCCAAATAGCCTCCCGTAGGGAACCGCTGATTTTGGCCATCTTTGTCGAACTTCAAGCAAGCGGGGCTCGTGCAAAGAAACATACAAGATTCAACGATTTGTTAATAGAGGGTCTACGAGGGCATCACTACCGAGAACCATGGCCATCAAGGTTGCAATAAACGGATACGGAACGATCGGAAAGCGGGTTGCAGACGCTGTCGATGCACAAGACGACATGGAAATAGTCGGCGTGACAAAAACACGGCCAGCCTTTGGTTGCGACTTAGCCGTGCGCAAAGGCTACCCAATCTATTGCACCTACGATGATGCAGACCGGATTGCTGCGTTTGCAGATGCTGGCTACACCTGTCACGGTGGACTCACTGATTTGCTCAACATCGCCGACATCGTCATCGATTGCTCCCCGGGGAAGGTCGGAGCATCCAACAAAGAAAAGTACCAATCTGCCGGGGTAAAGTGGATCTTCCAAGGCGGCGAAAAACACGCTATGACGGGTATGTCTTACACTTCCTCTGCTAACCACGCTCAGAACCTGAATGTTGAGGGCACACGGGTCGTGTCGTGCAACACCACCGGGCTTTCTCGCACATTGGTCCCGCTTTACGAACACTGCGGCTCATTGTCGGTTGAGTGCACAATGATTCGCCGGGCGGCAGATCCAGGCGACTCGAGCAAGGGTCCAATCAACGCCATCAAACCGGTGCTCAAGGTCCCCTCTCACCACGGTCCAGACGTCATGACCGTTAAGCCAGAAATCCAAATCAACTCGATGGCGGTTGCCGTCCCGACCACACTCATGCACGTCCACGTCATTGTGGCAACCCTTCCTGAAGGGCACGGATTGACCACCGAATCTGTGCTGTCAATGTGGTCGCAACGCCCTCGGCTCGTCATTATGAACGGAGCGGAAACTGGAATCACAACCACGGCAGAAGTGATGGAGTTTGCCAGAGACATCGGGCGAAAGTGGGGCGATTTGCATGAGATCTTTGTTTGGGAAGATGGCGTAAAACTTGAAGGAAATACGCTGTACTATTTCCAAGCGATTCACCAAGAATCAGACGTGATTCCCGAGAACGTCGACGCCATTCGAGCGTTGATGGGTGTTGAGTCGGATTGGATGGCTTCTGTTGCCAAAACAGATGCAGCCATTTCAGCTTACAACCACCTGTGATTCGCATGCCATACCTTGCCCCGTAGGGGCACAAGCAAGGGGCGTTTTCAAAAGGGTTCGACAGGTCGGAATGGCATGCAAGCACTGCGCCAACCATTTCTGATGCTTGTTTTGCTGGTCTTTACCTCCCTTTCACCACTTTTGACCGCCGGTTCAGCCGATGCAGAACTTGAGGGCGCAGAACTTCCTGTGGCACTTTCTGAGGAGCAAAGGCTGGTTCTTGCCAGTTCGATGTGGCACGTAGCAACACCAACACAAACGCTCCGGGTTCCACTGCAACCAGCATCCGGGCTCCTCAACATGAACATCGGAACTTTCGATCCACTGTTGGGGGAACATCCAGTTCCAGCAAACGGTCTGTTTGATGCTAACGATTTCTCCAGCACAGGTTTGGCTATCGTTCAACTCCACGCCCATAACGGTCTTATTCTGGACGACTTAATTGCTCGCCACGGATTCACACCCGTCGATTTCATCGGTGATGAAGGTTGGTTGGTTCGCCTCGCTGAACCGCCAGTTGACTCAATTCGGGCCCTCCACGAAGACGATGATGTTCGCTGGGTTGGCGCACAGCATCCGGGATGGAGAATTGATTCTTCATTGGCCAATGGCTTCCA
>TARA_B110001450_G_scaffold12599_1_pt1 | contig 15051 bp, 13 predicted proteins | sample TARA_B110001450 | Tara Oceans TARA_B110001450 (sample SAMEA4396538) | marine metagenome | biome: Polar Biome; feature: [SRF] surface water layer (ENVO:00010504); material: water (ENVO:00002006), including particulate matter (ENVO:01000060) such as... | depth 5 m | reverse complement strand
GCACCTGCTAAGGCAGCAGCGAAGGCAGCACCTGCTAAGGCAGCAGCTAAGGCAGCACCTGCTAAGGCAGCAGCAAAGACGGCTAAAGCTAATAAACCAGTGGCCAAAAATTCAGTCGCTAAAAAACCAGCAGCTAAGAAGGATTAATCACATATGGCACATAAAAAAGCAGGTGGTTCATCCCGGAACGGACGGGACTCAGCGGGTCGCCGTTTAGGTGTAAAATTGTACGGTGGCCAGGAAGTTAACCCAGGTAACATCATTGTTCGCCAACGCGGGACTAAGTTTTGGCCGGGTGAAGGAGTGGGTATGGGCAAAGATCATACTATCTTCGCTGTTGTCGAAGGTAATGTTAAATTTCATAAGGGCCTTAAACGACGTCAATTTATCTCAGTCATTCCCATGGCAGATGCTGCTGAATAAAATGGGCCTTTTGGTTTGAATTATCTAGGGATCAGTTTAGAAGCTGGTCCCTTTCCAATTGCTGTTTATTAATTTTAGAGCAAATATTATTCATGGACAAAATACGATCCCAACCAACATTTTTACGCGTGCTCCCACGCTCTTTGAGCGCTTATGGTGCTGGAAGTATTCCAGAGAAATCGAATGCAAATTGAATTTGTTGCTTTAATTGTATTCTCAATTTCTCAGGTAGGCACTCCAGGTCCTGCTAACATGGCTCTTTTAGCCACCGGGGCGAGTTTTGGATTGCGTGGGGCACTTCCGTTTGTTGCGGGTGTCGTTGTCGGAAAGCAGATAATAATTTGGCCGCTTGGTTTTGGTTTGATGCAAATTGCAGAGAGCTGGCCTTACGTTTTCCTGATAATGAAGTTTATTTCGGCTGCTTACATTATTTACCTTGCCTGGAAAGTTGCACATATGCGCCTCGCTCCAGGACGTGGAAATGGGCCTGCGCCTGGTTTTTTGGCAGGGCTGCTAGTCCATCCTCTTAATCCTAAGGCCTGGGGCATGATCACTGCTGCTTTCACAAATTTTACTGAACCTGGCACACATGCAATGACTGCAACAATTAACGTCGCACTCGTTTTGTTGTTATGCCAGACGTTTCTGCATCCCCTTTGGGCTGGCGCTGGTCAGTTGATCTCAGCCACGATACAAGGCACGCGTGCTGAACGCATTGTATTTATCATTTTAGCACTTTTAACTGTTACTAGTGTGTTTTATGCACTTTTTGGGGGCGTTCATTAGGTAAGCCCAAAACCCTGGCAGACTTTAAAATATTTTGGTGCTAGGCGGTCTCACCGCGAAACTTAAAAATTGCGGTTGGTATGAGTGGCTGTAAAAAACTGGGTCGATATCAAAGCAATATTAGCTACTGGTCAGTGCCTACTTTTTTGTAATAGGATCTGCGCGTTAAATAGCGGAGCCTTTGCCGCTTTTGAAAATCATGTGAATAAAACTTTTTTTTAAGGTTTTAGCCAGCTTGGTCATTATGAAGCATATTGGGTTATTCTTTTAAAATTATTCCAACAGTGATCTTATGCATCACATGAGCTGAGATTAAAGTTTATTAATTAGGTGGAACACTTGAGCCTATGCTTCTAACACTCTATCCGCTGTACCAAGAAGAGTTAAAGGCGTTAAAATGAAATTCTTAGACTTAGCTAAAGTGTATATCCGTTCTGGTAGCGGCGGCGGTGGGGCTGTTTCCTTTAGACGCGAGAAATACGTAGAGTTTGGGGGGCCGGACGGAGGTGATGGTGGGCGTGGCGGTGATGTTATAATCGAGGCTGTTCAGGGGCTTAACACGTTAATAGACTTCAGATATCAACAACACTTCTTCGCTCAGAATGGTAAACATGGTATGGGCCAGCAAAGGACGGGCAGAGGAGGCGATGATATTACTCTTAGGGTTCCTGTTGGCACTCAAATTATGGATGAAGACGGTGAAACTGTTTTAGTTGATATGATTGCAGTAGGTCAAAAAACTGTGATTGCAAAAGGCGGCAATGGGGGTTTCGGGAACTTGTACTTTAAAAGCTCTACTAATCAGGCTCCTCGGCGCGCTAACTCTGGCTTGGCGGGTGTGGAACGTACACTTTGGCTAAACCTCAAATTGATTGCTGAGGTTGGGCTTGTGGGGTTACCAAATGCTGGAAAATCTACATTCTTAGGTGAGACTACCAATGCCAAACCAAAGATTGCTGATTATGAGTTTACAACGCTTTATCCGAGCCTGGGTGTTGCGCAAATTGATGATGAGCAATTTGTGATTGCGGATATTCCAGGTTTGATTGAGGGGGCTCATGAAGGGCGGGGTATTGGAGATCGTTTTTTGGGCCACATTGAAAGATGTTCTGTGCTTTTGCACATCATTGACGGTACGTCTGAAAGTATCGGCCAAAACTTCAACACCGTTATAAATGAGTTGGAGGCCTATGGGGGTAATTTAATTGATAAACCTCGGGTGACAGTTCTCAATAAAATTGATGAATTAAACGAAGACGATTTAGAATTTGCGTTGAGTGCACTACGAGGTGCAACTGGTGGTATGCCGGTTCTAGCCATGTCTGGCGGCACTGGCGAAGGAACCTCAAAAGTTTTGCGCTCTTTGATGGAAGAGGTTCATGTTGTTCGAGCGGAGGCTCCGGCGGGTGCACCATGGCGACCATAAGTCAGGCAAAGCGTATTGTCGTAAAGATTGGATCCGCTCTCCTTGTTGATGTTAAAACAGGGTTGTTGCGACAAGAGTGGCTAGCGTCTTTGGCGAAAGATGTTGCTGAATTTCGCGCAAGGGGTACCGACATTGTTATTGTATCATCAGGCTCCATCGCATTGGGGCGTGCTGTCTTACGATTAGGTGGCACAGATTTGACGCTTGAGCAAAGCCAGGCGGCGGCTGCGGTTGGGCAAATCCAACTGGCCCGAGCCTATGAACAACATTTAGCTCCTTATGGTGTGACTACAGGGCAGGTGCTCCTCACCTTAGAAGATAGCGCTGATAGGAGGCGTTATTTGAATTCCCGTGCAACGCTGGCGCAGTTGTTGAACTTTGGAGTTGTACCTATTGTGAACGAAAATGACACGGTTGCGACAGACGAAATACGCTATGGTGACAACGACCGCCTCGCGGCGCAAATAGCAGTGACAGCTGGGGCGGATTATTTGGTACTTCTGTCAGATGTTGACGGATTCTATTCTGGAAATCCAAAAATTGATCCGAGTGCAACTAGATTTGAAGTTATAAAAGAAGTGACAACCGAAATTGAAGCGATGGCAAGTGATGCAACGTCTGAAATGTCAAAAGGTGGCATGATCACGAAGTTAATGGCCGCTAAAATGGCGATGGGGGCTGGTTGCGCGATGGCTATAACACTAGGTTCACTGAATAACCCTCTGAAAAAATTAGAGAATGGATCTGCCGTTACTTGGTTTTTACCCTCGGAAGACCCTAAAACTGCTCGGAAACGATGGATATCTTCATTAAAGCCGCAAGGTACTGTTACCGTTGATGAGGGTGCGACACAGGCTCTGTTATCTGGTAAAAGCTTGCTTCCAGCCGGAGTTCTTTCGATTGATGGAATTTTTGCAAGGGGCGAGTTGGTGCGTATTCTAAGCGAGGATGGGACAACCTTTGGGTGTGGTTTAATTGCTTTTGACAGTTTTGAGGCAATTCGCATTCTTGGTTGCCATACAAAAGATATTGAAGAAATTTTGGGTTATGCAAGTCGTGGATCGTTGATCCATAGAGACGACATGGTTCTGTAACAACGATAGGATAGAACAGTGGATGTAAAAGCAACGCTTGAAGAAATTGGTATCGCCGCCAAAGCGGCAGCATTCGAATTAGGTTTTACCAGTGCAGAACGTAAGCACGCAGCTCTAATTAGTGCTGCAGAATTGGTATGGAAATCGCGTGTTGAAATCTTGGATGCAAACGCCAAAGATATGAGCTTTGGTAAGCAGAAAGGTCTCAATCCTGCGATGTTAGATCGTCTTTTTTTAGATGAGGATCGCGTTCAGGGTATCGTAAATGGTTTGCTTGCAGTCGCAGAACAACCTGATCCAATCGGTCAAGTCATGGAGCAATGGGATCGGCCAACAGGTCTTAATATTAGGCGTGTGCGGACACCTTTGGGCGTAATTGGGGTGATATATGAAAGTCGTCCAAATGTTACAGCAGATGCGAGTGCCTTGTCCCTTAAGGCTGGAAACGCTGTGATTTTACGTGGTGGATCTGAGTGTTTCCATTCCTCAAAGGCGATACATTCGGCAATTGTGCAAGGTTTGGTTTTTGAAGGACTGCCGGAATCTGCAATTCAGTTGGTTCCAACGCGTGATAGGTCTGCCGTAATTGAAATGTTAAAAATGACAGACTACATCGATGTTATTGTGCCTCGCGGCGGCAAAGGTCTTGTAGGCTTGGTACAAAAAGAAGCGCGAGTGCCTGTTTTTGCGCATCTGGAAGGAATTGTTCATATTTATATAGATGCATCAGCCGACCCACAAAAAACCATAGATGTGGTGTTAAATGCAAAGACCCGGCGGCCAGGTATCTGCGGTGCAGTCGAGTGCTTGTTGATGCATAAAGATGTAGCGCAGGGTTGGGGGCATGAAGTTATTAGCGCTTTAATTGCCCAGGGCGTAACTGTAGATGCGGATATCTCTTTGCAATCGATTGAGGGTACTAAACCGGCATTGGATCAGCATTGGGGGCACGAATTCCTCGATATGGAAATCGCTGCAAAGTCCGTAAATGATGTTGATGCTGCGATTGCTCATATACGTTTGCATGGATCAAATCACACTGATTGTATAATTGCTGAGGACGTTGCTGTTGTTGATCGATTTTTTGAGAGACTAGACAGCGCAATATTAATGCATAATGCGTCTACGCAATTTGCTGATGGTGGTGAGTTTGGTATGGGTGCAGAGATCGGTATCGCGACTGGAAAATTGCATGCGCGGGGACCGGTTGGAGCGCTGCAGCTTACCAGTTTTAAATATCTGGTACGAGGTCATGGAACAGTTCGTACTTAAATCTTAATGAAAAACCCAGTAGAATTGTAATATAAGATAGGTTTGATTCTGATGGTGATTAATTAGACAAATAATACTTGTTAAATGATTATATCAGAATAGAGCTTCTTAAAAAATACATTACAAGGTTTAACAAGCAACAAGTAACAACACACAATAGCTACTTCATCAGGTGGGCTTGCTCTTTCAGCGCTCGAATGAAGCGTACTTAATTTTTTAAAAGCATCGATTAAAATGAACTAGCTAAACATTTCTTTAACGGTGACTTGGGCTGTCATCTAAAATTTATCTATCATATGATTTACTGGAAGTGAGGTTACATGAAAAGTGTTAATGAATTTTTAGAGCCAGGCCAGAGGGTTATGCACCCCAATCAACCTGATTGGGGTGTAGGACAAGTGCAATCAAATATCGATAACCGAGTTACAGTTAATTTTCCAGAGGTTGGTAAAGTAGTTATTGATGGATCTCGAATAATTCTTAAAATGATTTATGAACAACGATAATTTGTTCTGCTTATTACTTTCTATATTTTAGAAACCAAACAGTTTTGAGTTAAAATGAGAAGTTTCCACCCCAAATTTTTAGTCAGGCTCGTTCGATCAAAAGCGGATTTGTACGCAGTTCAGCGGCTGCGATATGATATTTTTGTGGGTGAACTGGGAGCGGCTAATTCAAATTGTGGCAATGAACCTTACCTGGAAACGGATTTATTTGATCAGCACTGCATTCATTTGATGCTATTAGATTGTGCTCTCGGCGATACCGTTGATAAACAAATTGTGGGAACTTACCGAGTTTTGACGGAAGCAGGTGCCTCTCGAGTGGGTGGCTTTTATAGTAGTTCTGAATTTAACCTAAGCTCGTTGCTTAAGAGCAATCGACGATTAATTGAGTTAGGCCGCTCATGTTTGCGACCCGCATATCGCGGTGGTAATGCTATGTATCATTTGTGGCAAGCGTTAGCAGATGTCATTTTGGAAGAAGGTGCAGAGGTTTTATTTGGTGTTGCTAGTTTTTCAGGAACTGATGTTACTGAACTAGCTCAGCCTCTTTCGTATCTAAGTATGGCGCACATGGCACCTGAACCACTCCGACCGAGATCTTTAACATTAGAGATGGCACCTGCTTGGCAATTGCGTGAAAGCGAAATTGATCGTTTGACTGCAATTAAGGCAACACCTTCGTTGATAAAGGCCTATTTAAGACTTGGTGGTGGAATTGGGGACGGAATTTATATTGATAAAAATTTTAATACAACCGATGTGTGTTTGGTTTTAGACACACAAAAAATGAATCCGCGCCAAAAGGCTATTTACCTAAGAAAGTAACAGAGATGACATCACCTTTATGGATCTCGGAGCAGGAGCCGGATGCTCCTAATATTTCACTTTCTGGGTGGATTCGAGTTTTAACCCGCGGCGTGTTGCTAGGCACCTGCATTTTTTTTGGCTTATCTTTACTCCTAATTTTTCGTATATTTGAACGACCAATATTTGGCACAGGGCGCCCTTTAACACCTAAAATAACTCAATCTGTTTCTAAGGTAGCATTTTTAATCCTTGGTATGCGACTTGAGATTGTAGGGACACCCATGCGTGGTCCGGGAGCGGCCGTGGCTAATCACACCAGCTGGCTTGATATTTTTGCTCTGAATGCGTTTGATGATATATTTTTTGTTGCTAAGTCTGAAGTTGCAAAATGGCCTGTTATAGGTTGGCTTGCGCGAGCGACTGGAACGCTTTTTATCGACCGAGACCGGACCCAAGCAGCTAAACAAACAAAGATTTTTCAAGATCGTTTACGAAATGGTCATCGATTGCTGTTTTTTCCTGAGGGCACCTCATCTGATGGAATGCGGGTTCTTCCATTTAAGTCCACTTTATTTCAATCATTTTTTATTCCAGAATTGCGGGATAAAATTTCTATTCAAGCTATAACGTTGGTTTTTTTTGCGCCTGAGGGGATGGATCCGAGGTTCTATGGTTGGTGGGGTGATAGTAACCTCGTACAACATCTCGTGAAAGCATTGGCGCTTTCAAAGCAGGGCAAGGTGCAAGTTATTTATCATACACCTGTGCCAGTTTTCAAATTTTCGGACCGCAAATCGATGGCGCAGCATATGCAAGCCCAAGTTGCGAGTGCATTGCCTAATTCAATACGAACTTAATGGTCTCATAAACCTAGCTTACTCGCGCGTTTGCAAGCTTTTTAAGATGTGCTAAGGGGTCTTTAGTATTCCAAATCTCTGGGCCAATCGCGAAGAAATCAACTTTATTTGATAGATCGGTTATTAATTTTTCAGTAAGGCCCCCTTCAATTATAACTGGGACCTCAATCATTTCACTCCACCACTGAAGTAAGTCTGGATTAACTTGGGAACCATTACCTAATGCTCCGGTGTGGATTGGACCGAAGCTTACATAATCTGCTCCAGCCTCGCCTGCACTCAGGCCTTCATGACGTGAAGTGTTACAAAATGCGCCCAAAATTGTATCTTTGCCCATGTCTTTTCGCAGATTTCGGATGTTACGGCCACCGTCTAATAAATGTACGCCATCAAGACCCAACCGATCTACAAGTAGTGCATGACGTTCAATTACCAATGCCACGTCACGGGCATGCGCGACTTGCCGCAATGCATCAGCAGACTTTGCAATAAGGTTTTCGTCCAAAGTTGTAAGGCTGAGCCGGAGACAAGCGATTTCGACTGAATCTAATATGTTTGCCAGTTGATCTGGAAAGCTGTCGATATCAAATACTTCAGGAGTGACCAAGTAAATTTGTGGTAAGTCTTCTGCGCTCATCGCTATGGTGTCCATTTTGGAAAGAGTACAAGGTTTCCATAAACTGAAAAATTCATTTTTACCACCGCTTGTCGTGTGGTGATACCGCGGTTAAGAGGAGCGATGACACAAACAGCTCTATCACAACCCGCCATTATTTTAATTCGCCCACAGATGGGTGAAAACATTGGTGCAGCCGCTCGCGCAATGTGGAACTTTGGACTTGATCATATGCGTATAGTGAATCCGCGTGATGGTTGGCCGAACCAAAAAGCAAATGCGATGGCCAGTGGCGCCGGTCGTCTGCTGGATGAAGCGCAGTTGTATCAAAACACATCGGATGCACTCTCCGACACCACTTTTGTAATGGCAACGACCGCGCGTGCTCGCGGTTTAACGAAGCCTGTCTTCAGTCCAGAGTTTGCAATGGCCGAAGCTTTAAGGCGTATTGGTGAAGGCCAAAAGGTTGCTGTAATGTTTGGCGCCGAACGCTCTGGCTTGGAAAACGACGATATATCACGTGCAAATGCAATCATTTCGGTTCCCGTTAACCCTACATTTGCCTCCCTCAACCTTGCTCAGTGCGTTTTATTAATAAGTTATGAATGGCAGCGCCAAGTGACAGATATTACAGCTGAAACTGTAGACATGGCCAAAACGACATGGGCTAATGGGCTCGAAGTTGAGAAGTTGGCTGAGCAATTTGAGCAAAGACTTGAAACAGCCGGGTTTTTTTTCCCGCAAACCAAAGCGGCTGGTATGAAAGTAAATTTGCGAAACCTTTGGTCGCGGATGCCTTTGACAAAGGCTGATGTGCAAATTCTGCATGGTGTGATGCGCCAAATGGTCCGCTGGAAAGAGCGCGGTTGATAGCAAGCAACCATCGCCCTAGATTGACGTCGAAGAAAAGGGCAAAAATAAATGGCTAAAAAACGTAATGTCTTTGAAGACACAGGCAGCGACATAAAAGTCAACGCAGCTGAAAAAGGGGCAATAGAACAAGGAGAGGCCTCAGGCCGTGGTGCTGTTGCTGTATGGCTTTGGATGTTGATTATTCTCATTGTTGCTATGATCACTGTTGGTGGTTTGACCCGTCTCACGGACAGTGGCCTTTCTATCACTGAATGGGATCCAGTAATGGGAGCAATCCCGCCTCTAACCACGTCGGCCTGGACTGCAGCATTTGATGCCTACAAAACTACTGCCGAATTTACTCTTCAGAATATGGCAATGAATATTTCTGAATTTAAAATAATTTTTTGGTGGGAATGGGGGCACCGGCAATTGGGCCGGGTTATTGGTTTAGTCTGGTTTGGAGGATTTACATTTTTATTGGTCTCAGGGAAATTACCAAAAAACCTTAGGTTTTCTGTTCTATTAATTGGTCCGTTTATTGGTTTCCAAGGATTGATTGGCTGGTTGATGGTTAATTCTGGATTAGACGGTGTTCGAGTAGATGTAGCATCTTATTGGTTAATGATGCACTTAGGAGCTGCTTTTGCATTGCTTGGGTACATTTACTGGATTGCTCAGATCTCTGGCCGTAGAGAAGTTGATTTGTTGCAATCGCGTCGTGTACGCGAACACAAGCTTTTTGGAATGTCGACAGGCTTAATGCATTTTGTAGGCCTTCAAGTGCTCCTTGGGGCCTTGGTGGCCGGGATTGACGCAGGTCGTAATTATACTGATTGGCCCTTGATGGCAGGGGGGTTTTTGCCACCTGACCTGTTCAGTTTAACACCTTGGTGGCGAAACTTTTTTGAGGATGACGGTCTAGTCCAATTCATTCATCGTATGAGCGCGTATTTACTATTTTGCTATGCAATTATTGTTGTGAGGAGAGCTAGATTTTCGGCACATCAAGTGACGAGGTCAGCTTTCACGACGGTAATGATTTTACTTTTGTTTCAGGTCGTTTTAGGCATTATAACAGTGCTAAATTCTTCGCCTTGGTCGTTGGCAATTTTCCATCAATTTACTGCAATTCTTCTTTGGTTGGCGGTTGTCCGTGGGCGTTTTCTTGCAGGCTACCCAATTGTAACTTTGGTAAGGAGTTCGAAATGAGCGATCTTGAGAACCTTCTGAATTTTGACCATCAAACACAGGCACTTAACCAAATATCGGGTCGTCTGGGCTGGGATCAGGAAACAATGATGCCATCCGGATCTGCGGAACAACGTGGTCAAGAGATGGCTGCAATCGAAGGTGTGTTGCATGCTCGACGCTCGAACTCCAAGATTGGAGAATGGTTGAGTAATCTAGATATATCAGCTGATCTCGCAGTAACGGCACAGGTCCGTGAAATAAGGCGTTCATATGAGCGAGCCTTGAAGGTACCTGCAGACCTTGCCGAGGCGATTGCACAAAAAACTTCTGTTGCGCAAGGGAAATGGGCTAGTGCACGTGCGGCTGATGATTTTGCAGCGTTTGCGCCTGTCCTTGAAGAGGTGTTAAAATTGAAGCGCGAAGAGGGCTTGGCTTTGGCGTCGGGTGCTGACGTTTACGATGCGATGCTCCAGGATTATGAGCCAGGAATTTCCAGTGCTGACCTGGATAATATGTTTGGTGCCATGCGTCCGGGTTTGATTGATCTGAGAGCCAAAATTTTGGAAAAAGAGCCGGTAAATAGCCTAAAGGGTACGTTTGATGATGCAACTCAGATGCGCCTTGCAAGGCTTTTAGCACAAACCTTCGGGTATGATTTGTCAAAGGGCCGCATTGATAAAGCTGTGCATCCCTTTTCATCAGGATCGGGCCGGGATGTTCGGATAACTACGCGAACTGATCTAGATGATCCGTTCAACTGTATTTATTCTACAATTCATGAAGTTGGTCACGGGGCTTACGAGCAAAATGTAAACCCAGAATTTACTTTAACATCCATCGGACAGGGCGCGTCCATGGGGGTCCATGAAAGTCAATCTCGCATTTATGAAAACCAAATGGGGCGCGGGCAGGCATTTACTGCGTGGCTTTTCGACCAAATGACAGCTCACTTTGGAGATATGGGTATCTCTAATTCATATGAGTTTTACAAATCGGTAAATCGTGTCAATCGAGGTTTTATTCGAACAGAAGCTGATGAAGTCCAGTATAACCTACACATCTTGCTGCGCTTTGATCTGGAGCGAGCAATGATTTCTGGGGATCTGCAGGTGAAAGACCTTGAGGCTGCGTGGAACGATAGGTTCCTTGCTGATTTTGGGTACGGGGTAGAGCGCGCATCCCAGGGCTGTTTACAGGACGTCCATTGGTCAGTGGGCCTATTTGGGTACTTTCCGACTTATTCTCTCGGTAACGTCTATGCAGGATGTTTAAATCAAACTCTCAGATTGGACGTGCCGGATTTAGATGAACACTTAAGAGTAGGGCAAACAGTGCCTGCAACCCGCTGGTTAAAAGAAAATTTACAGCAATACGGTTTGTTGAAAACACCTAGTGAAACTATTACTGACGCCTGCCGTTTTGAACCTTCTGAAGCACCTTTGTTGAATTATTTAAATACAAAATTTACTAAGATTTATAATCTTTAAGTTTTTAAGTTAATTGTAGAAGGGCGGTGACCACTTTTAGGTGTAACTTTCCACGTAAAAGAGCAGTTTTTATTTTTATTAATTCAAATTTTATGACTAATTATAATTATATCTTCGAAATTTATGATCTCTAAGCAGATGTAGAATTAAACCTGCTTAATAGCTTTAAATTACATAAGACCTCAGCTTTTTTGATAAAGGCGCAATGACTACTTCTACTGAGAAAGCAGTTTAGGTCGTGGGAGCCTTTTACAAAATCTTTTATTTTGGTGCTTGGTAATTAAAAATAAAATTTTAGGATAGCTGAGCGCCGCAAAGTTTAATTTGCGACGCTTTACGAGTATTATTAAAATTTAGCATCAAGCTATTCTTCCTGTGATGCCGCTGTGATGCTGGCCTGGATGTCTGTATCTGTACCTTCGTCCTCATCTCCTTGGTCTGGAATATATGCAACGCTAACAACTTTTTCGTCGCCGTTAGTATTGAATACACGAACACCACCCGCACTGCGTGACCTAAAAGAAATGCCTTCGATTGGGCAACGTATAGACTGTCCTGTGCTAGTCACCAGCATGATTTGATCTTTGATTTCCACCGGGAAGCTAGCAATGACTGGCCCACCACGCATCGATTTATCCATAGCTGTTACACCCATTCCGCCGCGCCCGCGAACAGGGTAGTCATGACTTGAGGATAGCTTTCCAGATCCACCCTTTGTAATGGTGAGAATTAGATTTTCAACGGACGCCATCTCATCATAACGTTCTTGGCTAAAGTTTGGATCTGCTACCACTTCATCTTCACTAGAGTCCTCATCTAAAATTCCCGCCATAGCACGACGCATTTTAAGATATGCTGCCCTTTCTTCGGGAGTGGCTCGGAAGTGTCGAATGACAGACATTGAAACAACCTTGTCGTTGCCACTCAGTCTGATTCCGCGAACACCAGTCGAGGCACGGGAATTCATGATCCGTAAATCTGTTGAGGAGAAACGAATGGCTCTGCCACTATCTGTTATCAACATAACATCATCTTCTTCGCTGCAGATACGTGCGTTTACCAGCTCTACGTCGTCTGGCAATTTCATTGCAATTTTTCCGTTTGACCGGACATTTGTGAAATCTGATAGGCGGTTACGCCGCACATCACCCTGCGTTGTTGCAAATACGATTTGCAAATCACCCCAATCGGCCTCTTCTCGGTCTACGGGCATAATCGCTGCTACGGATACTCCTTGTGGGATTGGTAGTATATTAACAATTGCTTTGCCTTTGGCAGTGCGCCCCCCCATTGGCAGTCGCCATGTCTTCATCTTATAAGCCATACCGTCTGTGCTGAAGAAAAGAAGCTGCGTATGGGTATTTGCCACAAATAGTGTTGTGACCACATCTTCATCTTTGGTTGACATACCTTGTAGGCCTTTGCCGCCCCGCTTTTGCGCACGAAAGTCGACTAAGGCGGTGCGTTTGATATATCCGGCAGCGGTAATGGTTACGACCATCTCTTCCCGTTCGATAAGGTCTTCGTCCATCATGTCGCCGGACCATTCGATAATCTCTGTTCGGCGCGGAACTGCAAAATTTGTCTTAACTTCATTCAGTTCATCGGCAATAATACCCATAATTCGCTCGCGCGAGGACAGTATCGCGAGGTATTCTTTGATTTTCACAGCCAAAATCTCTAACTCATCTGTAACTTCTTTAACTCCAATTTGAGTTAGCCGCTGCAATCTTAGTTCTAAAATTGCGCGGGCTTGAGTTTCAGAGAGATTATAGGTGCCGTCCTCATTCACAGAATGCGTAGGATCATCAATTAGACGAATATAGGCTGCGATTTCTCCAGCGGGCCAGCGGCGCTCCATTAATTGTCGGCGTGCTTCTGAAGCATCAGCAGACTGACGAATTGTAGCTACAATTTCATCCACATTGGAGACAGCTACAGCAAGCCCACAAAGAACATGACTACGCTCACGCGCTTTGCGCAGCTCGAATGCTGTTCTGCGCGCAACGACTTCCTCGCGGAAGTCAATGAAACAGGTTAGGAATCGGCGTAGAGTTAGCTGTTCGGGGCGGCCACCATTTAATGCCAACATGTTGCATCCAAAAGAGGTCTGCATTGGTGTGAAGCGGAACAATTGATTCAAAACGACTTCAGCGGTTGCATCCCGCTTCAGTTCTACAACAACTCTCACACCATTACGGTCAGATTCGTCTTGAACATGCGCGACGCCTTCAATGCGTTTGTCGCGTACCTCGGCTGCAATTTTTTCAATCATAGCAGCTTTATTTACCTGATACGGTATCTCTTCAATAATGATAGCCCAGCGGTCTTTGCGTAATTCTTCAAAACGTGTTTTTGCACGATTTATAACACTACCACGTCCTTCAAGGTATGCTTTGCGTGCTCCTGTGCGACCCAACATGACACCGCCGGTCGGAAAATCAGGGCCTGGAACGTATTCTATTAGTTGCTCTGAGGTTAAATCTGGATCTTCAATCAAAGCAAGTGTAGCATCAACTATTTCGCCCAGGTTGTGAGGCGGAATATTTGTTGCCATCCCAACGGCAATACCGCCTGCGCCGTTGACAAGCATATTTGGGTAACGTGCTGGAAGCACGGTCGGCTCAGTGTCTTTGCCGTCATAGTTGAGTTGAAAGTCAACTGTGTCTTTATCAATATCCGACAATAAAGCTTGCGCCGCTTTTTCCATCCGAACTTCAGTATAACGATACGCGGCTGCCTTATCGCCGTCCATAGAGCCAAAATTACCCTGCCCATCAAGAAGAACAAGCGACATCGAAAAATCTTGAGCCATTCGCACGAGTGCATCATAGATCGCGCCATCACCGTGAGGGTGGTATTTACCCATAGCTTCCGCCACTGGGCGTGAAGACTTACGATAAGGTTTGTCATGCGTATTATTTGTTTCGTGCATTGCATAAAGAATGCGGCGATGCACAGGCTTAAGACCATCGCGCAAATCGGGGATAGCTCGGCTTACTATAACGCTCATCGCATAGTCGAGATAAGATGTTTTCATCTCTTTTGTGATACTGATTGATGGCCCATCGTATGCGGACACGGATGGGGCCTTGATGTCGCCGTTTTCGGGTGTGTTTTTTTCGTCAGTCATTCAAGCCGCCTGTCTGGGATTAGCCCACATATAGTTGTTGACCTTGATACTGCCCAAATATGTATGATGCAATTGATTTAGGACGGTTCAGGGCAATGAAAGGACTTTGGATGCCAAGTTTATTAATTTTGGATTGATTTTGATGTGTATATTTATCAATTTAGACGTTTTTAAATGTTTATGGAGACATGACACTATGAATTTGTAGCTGTAGAATTAAGCCGCGTGGTAATGTTTGATATTTAGCTTTAGCGTCGCAGGGATAATAGCCATACTGTACCTAGTATAGCAGAGAAAATGGCGTTCAAAGTTGGCATTGATAGTCCCATAATTGCCCAGGAAATTTCATCACACATTACAAGTTTATCGATTACATCAGTAGCTAATAAATCTTGACCAGAAAGTCCATTTAAGACGCTTCCATTGCCAGTGCAGGAAGATGGCCCGTTCCACCATTTCTGCTCAACGCCAGAGTGAAACCCACCGATGATTGCTGTCCCAAAAGCACTTAATGCGCCGAGTATAACAATTAAACGGTGCGGCAACACTATAAGAGATAAGCCTGCTAAAATTGCAACCATATGCGGGTATCGTTGCC
>TARA_B110001450_G_scaffold73590_1_pt1 | contig 15091 bp, 10 predicted proteins | sample TARA_B110001450 | Tara Oceans TARA_B110001450 (sample SAMEA4396538) | marine metagenome | biome: Polar Biome; feature: [SRF] surface water layer (ENVO:00010504); material: water (ENVO:00002006), including particulate matter (ENVO:01000060) such as... | depth 5 m | reverse complement strand
ACGGTCCGGACCAACACCAATACTGGTGCAAGGAACACCGACAAGTGCTTCGACCTTCTTGATGTACAATTGAGCTGCTGAAGGTAAGGCAGCGTAGCCAATACCCTCATCATTTGCTTTCTTTGCGATTCCAAGCCATTCTTCGAGTGAATACGAAGGGAAACCAGGCATTGAGACATAGATTGGCTTGCAACGTTCAAGAGCTGTTGCACTTGAAGGCATTTCCAAAATCTCTTTTCCATCCAACTCGTAAGCCACACAGATCTTGATTTCATCAAGTCCACCGAGAACATCCAGTTTTGTCAATGCAAGTCCTGTGAATCCGTTGATTCGATTTGCATGTCGCATGACCACTGCATCAAACCAACCGCAACGACGCTTACGGCCTGTGGTTGTACCAAATTCATGGCCGACAGTTCCAAGGTGCACACCATTCTCATCATCAAGTTCAGTTGGCATGGCTCCATGACCAACACGAGTGATGTAGGCTTTGGTAATTCCAATGACCTCTTCGACATGGCCTGGATGAATTCCAGCCCCATGAGATGCGTTACCACGGCACGTGATTGAAGAGGTGACGTAGGGGAATGTTCCTTGGTCGATATCCAAAAGACAGCCTTGAGCACCTTCGAGGATAATGTGTTCTCCAAGTTTCAGTGCATTGTCAAGCATAAGTCCAGTGTTTTGAATTGAAGTACTGTAGGCATTCCAAATCCATTCAACATCAGCCTTCAAACCTGATACTGTGATTGTATCTTCACTTCCCGCTGCTGACAGGGTTGAGTTCATTCGAGCAGTCGTTGCATCCATCCAGTCATCATCGGCCATTACTTCAGAGAGGTCTCCAAAGCGCAAACCAATTCGGTTGGTTTTGTCTGCATATGTAGGTCCAATACCTCGACCGGTCGTTCCGATTTTCTTATCCAGACTGTCGAGATAACGATGGAATGGAAGAATAATATGGGCTCGTTCGCTGATGTACAAGCGTTCACCACGAGGGTCTTCGCCGGTGGACTCTTGCCATCCAGTTAATTCAGTATTGAGGACCCAAGGGTCGATGACCATTCCGTCTCCGAGAACGAGATTGCATTCTTTGCGAGTGATTCCTGAAGGTAAAAGATGGAATTTCAAGACTTGATCACCGATGACGACGGTGTGGCCTGCATTGTTTCCGCCTTGGAATCGAGCAACCCATGTTGCCTGTTCCGCAATACGATCGACAATCTTTCCTTTTCCTTCATCTCCCCATTGGGCTCCAAGAACTACGGTGGCTGGCACTTTACTCTCCTCAACCCCAATGCCCTCGCGTACCGTCTTTGAACTATGCGTTTGTTCGATGTGGTTTTTCGAGACTCTTGGCCATGTGAAGGGGGGGTAATCGGGTAGTGGAAACAACCCTTTATATCCGCTACTTCATTTTACCAGTCTGTAGCCAACCATGGTATCCACAGTGTAAAACCGCAGTACGCAGTTTCAGCCACAGTGAGCACTCCCTCACGGGATTTATATACCCTGGACACGGACTATGTAACAAGAGGTTAACAAGATGAAAATGAATCCGGAAGGAAATGCTGGTGAAGAACCAAATCGCAAACAAAGGGCTGATGCAAACCGTAGCGGGAACGATGTAATTCGTAGAACGCTCGAAGGTCACACACGACCGTGTGTCGACTGTGGCGTAACCGATTGGCAGATGGATGACTCTCGTGGCGAAATTATCTGCAACACATGCGGACTGGTTGTCGAAGAGAATGTCATTGACCCAGGAGCTGAATGGACCAACAGAGATCGCAGTCAAGACCGTTCTCGTGTTGGACAACCACTCACTTACACGCTTGCTGACAAGGGTCTGAACACGACCATCGATGTTCGTGACCTTAACTCTGGAAGTGCAGGACGACATGGAATTTCCTCTCAGTCACGCCGAGATTGGCGACGTCGTCGAGTTGTCGATGAGCGTTCAAAAACTCGCAAGAGTCGTGAGCGCAACCTCGTACGTGCGAATCAATTCATTCGAGACCATTCCGGACTCCCAAAACCATTGCAAGAAGAAACCGCACGTCTTTACCGTAGACTTTCCGGTGAAGGCTTCGTAACCGGCCGCTCAATTGCGGGCGTCACTGCAGCTTGCGCCTATTTGGTTGCACGTCAAGAAAACTTACCACGTCAAATCGTTGAAGTTTCTGAAGCCTTTGACGTCAAGGAGAAAGAACTCTCACGCCTCATCCGTCAAGTCTCACGTAAGTTGAATCTTCACAAGATTTCCTCACCAGACCAATACTTTGACAAGTTCATTTCCGATTTGCAACTTCCTCCAAGTATTCATACACAAATTGAACATCTTTGGTCTGCAATCAAACCACACGATGAATTGTGGCAAGGAAAGAAGCCAATGGGTGTTGCTGCGGCGCTGATCTACAAGGTCTCTAACGAAGCTGGTTCACCTCGAACCCAATCCGAAGTGTGCAAAATTGCCAATGTCTCAGAAGTCACATTACGAGGCTTACTACGCTTGATTGAAGGCTTGCTCAGTCAACTTGGTGAAGTTTCTAAACAGTGATTTCGAACATTTCGCAGGCGAACCTTGATGAATTGCCACCACTGCCATTGAGTCATGGGATTCAAAGCGAAGGCTCGTAAGCATAAGCCTGATTCTGAAAACGATTCTGATTCAACAAAGAAATCTTCGATCAAAGAAGGCGAGATTCCGTGTGGTGTCAAAACCTGCGATGGCTATGCTGACAAAAGTTTTGGCGGTCGTTCACTCTCACTTGACAATGCCATCGACGTATGGGGCGATAGCGGCTATGTCGAACGCAAGGGTCGTGTTCGAGTCTGCAAAAGCTGTTATCGAAAGTGGAAGAAAGACAACAAGTCTGAAGACTCCTACTGAGATTATTCACTTTCAGTTTAACTGAAGGGTGTCGGAAAAGAAAGTATACCGACGGCTCTGCTTTCGTATGTATGAACAACAGAGTAGTGATTCGAAGTTTAGTTACTCCAGAGGGTTGTCTGGTAGCAATGGATGATGGAGCCATTGTATGGAGACCCATACACGGCACACGCACTCAGATCAAATTAGATGCCATTGCAACGGTGCTCCTTGCACTGAAAGGCCCTACTGGATGTTACGATATTGCAGCAATAGGAGATTCAAATGGCGGAGTAACCCTCCTTTCGCTCCCACGCCTTGAAGAGATTGAGAAGTTTTCAATCGATGGTGGAATTGTTCGCTCAATCACTGCTGTACAAGACACCTTAGGGAAATATCTCGCAGCCACGCAAGATGGAAGTGTGTGGGTAATTGGCACTGAAGTCCCTGGACGAACACTCCACCTTTTCACACACCCAAGTCCAATCACAAGTTTGCGACTCCTCGGTGATAAGATACTGATTCAAAGTGGATGGAACCGACATACCTACGATTGGACTGGAATTACAACAGATGAATTTGATGGTCAACAGCAATTCAAGGTTAAGGCAACAAACCGAGCGAATCGACGAGCGAGAATTCTAGAATCCGAACAACGTCGAATTCAAAAAAATCAACCGTTAATGCTTGATTTACCAGCATTTGGTTAGACTTGCTCCTGTTCATCGAGTGGCCAAGGGGGATGCGGAGAATACCATAATGCTGTTTTCGCAGGTTTCGGAACTGAGAGTGAGACTTTACCATCATTCTCAAGACATGCTTCGAAAAAACCGATATGACGTTTCAGTATCTCCTTGACATGTTGTACCCCTTTGATAGCAGGTCCTTGAAGCGGAATAATCGACTTTGGCTTGTAGGCAACTACTCGCTTGAGACTTTCCAATACATCCGGCAAACAACCTCCCGGCAGATCCCAACGAGTTGGGCGGTCCGCACGGGGAAGTAAAGTGCCAAGAATCATCATTTTTTGTTCTGGAATCCAATAACCCATCCCATCAAGAGAATGGCCTGGAAGTGAAAGTGATTCTACCTGACCATCACCGAGTGCAAAAACATCACCTTCATCAACGGATTGTGAAACTACCGGAGGCATATCGGAATCGAAACGGTTCGCCCATGTCGTGAAGAAATCTCCAATTTCAAGGGCAGCTTGTCCGTCCGGATGGATGTGAACAGTACAGTCGGAAAATGATTCCGAAAGATGCTTCGCACCACCAGAACATGGATACCGTTTGCTGGTGAGGATGATTCGGTCGAGGCGATTTTCATCAGCAAGAACCCCTTTGATTCGTTCAACTTGGAGACTTTGGTACCAAGAGGTCCCGGCATCGATGAGTAAATTGCCAGCAGAACCTTCCACGACGACCAAATTGGCATCGTGATGGATTGCAGGCAAGCGTAATACACGCATGTTCACTCCTACCGCTTGCACTCCTTGAACCATACTCTCGTTTTTGAAAGACGAAGATTGTAGAAAAAGCAACGATGTATCCTTTTTACTCATTGGTTGCGATTAAATAGGGGGAGTGAGTCGCAAACCCATGGCACGATTCCCTGAGGCTGAAGTCCGTTTACTTCATCGAAAGATTTGCATGCGCTGTAATGCACGCAATGCTGTACGTGCCCTTCGCTGCCGAAAGTGCAGTTACAAAGGTCTACGACCAAAGAATATCGAGCGCAAGGGTGCATGATTCGCACTTTTCCCAGGCTGGTATTTACCTTACTCTAATCCTAACAATGGCATGATTATTGCCATTGGGTCTCCAAGAAGAATCATTGGAATGATTGCTGGGAAAAGGAAAACTAACAACGGAAGTTTCTGACTCACCCATACCTGTTCGACTTCTTCCTCTTCCAATTCCAGCAATGCTGCGATAAGTTGTTCATCTGTTGGTGTCTTACGAGGTGCTCTCTTTCGATGGTACACCTCGACCGAACCATCGGGCTTCTCGATGAGAGTTGTTAACAGCCATACATGTTTGTCCATAACCTCGGACCGAGGTAGTTTACTCGCATGCCATGCTAACAGAAGATCACTGAATTTTTCAATATCTCCTCTGAATATATTCAGTAGAAGGAGAATAATTGGAATCAACAAGAAAGAGAGACCACCCCACATCAAGAGCGAAAGGGTAGGCGGCAATGCGAACAGGGCATCTGATGTTGCAGATGAAAAGGTAAGAGGAACGGTCGACCAATTTGGAAGAAGCAGTGCAACCCACATCAGTGCCTTTGCATCAGCCCCGCCATGAAGCATCCGAAGGCGCCAGGCAACATCGATGAGAACAATGATTGGAAGAACTGTGAACGTCGACCACCATAAGGCACCTAAGCCCACTTCATTGCCAAGTATGACATCGAGTGGATTGACTGATTGATACTGTACTGCACCAAAAATGAGTCCGCAAAGACTGGCCAGATACCAGACTGCTACAGTTTGGTCCATACGAGATCCTGTTTTGATGTCAGAAAGTGTTGGGCGTCCAAGAACGGCACCGCTCGCATATGCAACCGCTGCTGAAGCGGTGAGATAGATAGTCCAATCAGCACCGAGATACATCAATTCCAAAGCCCATAGGAAGAGGGCTGGTTTCACCCATACCAGCCAATGCTCATTTTTGACACGGCGTTCCTTATGGTCCATCCAAGCAGCCCAGCCCATACCGAGGAGGAGCGTTGCGATTCTCGACCAGCCCAAGATTTGAATTTCTGTGAGGCTCATAACCTGCGGATAGCGGCAATGAACTTAAAGACGGCCTCCGCGCAGGACAGAGTACGACCAATGAGGCTGTAAATATGGATATCGAAACCCGTCTTCTACAAGTTGCTTCCGTAATCAATCAAATTGATGACCCGAAAGTACCTCGAAACATCCGCCGTCAAGCCAAGGAAACATGTGAACAATGGTTGTTGAATAAAGCGAAGAAATTGGACGTTCGTATCGCTATGTCACAATCAAAGTTAGAAGAACTCTACGAAGACCCAAACATTCCTCCGGAATTTGGAACTCTTATTTTGATGATTAACACTGAACTTGAAAAGATTCTTACAGAAGTTCTGTGATTTACTCTTCTTCTAATGCAGTGATAAATTTACCAAGTAATGGACGCAAGTTTTTGTCCAATTTACCTTCACTTAGAAGTGAAGTTACATCTGCTGCAATTGAATATTTCTCACCAAGGGCATCAGCAGCTGATAAGATAATGTCGATTTGGTCGTCTGAAACCTTGTTGTTTCGGAGAACCCGTTGGGATGCAATACGACCAGCAATGAGTTTGATATGATGATCTGAATATCCGAGCAGTTGTTGCAGTTGGTTCAAGGATTGAGTTTCAAAGTTTGAAATCTTACCATCTCGAATAGCATCGACCCATGCTTCATCAATCGATGGAGCTCGTTCTGACATGAGAATAGAAAATGGACGTGTGGCATCAATATTCTCTAAAACAATCTTGATAATAACTGCAAATGGAACTGCGAGTATCATTCCAAGAATTCCCCAGCCGGCAAAGGAGATGGCAGTCACTAACAGAAGAAGGACAGGAGAAAGGTCAAGTGCGCGACCTGCCCATTTTGTTTCAATAATTTGACCCCAAATTTGTTGATTCGCAAGCAGCAAGAGCGTTAACAAAATCAATGTGCTTGGTTCCAAGAGAATGAGTCCGAGAATGATTGGAGGGACGGTTGCAATTAACGAACCAATATATGGGACATAGTTGAACAAGAAAGTCAATAATGCCCAGGTAAACCATAAATCGATATCAAAAGCGAGCATGATTAACCCTGCACAGAGCGCAGTTCCTGCTCCAACACCAGTTTTTACAATGATGTAGGTATTCACGCTTGCTTCAATTTTGGAACGGATGATTTGTACTTTTTCACTTCCTCCATTCGGCCAAGCTCTTTCGATTCGACCAGGTAACAAACTGGCTTCAAAAATAATGAAAATTAAGAAAAACATCACTGTTATGCTGGTCGTGATGAAACCCCCTACATTGGCAAGCATACCTAATGCCACATCCGATATTTGTTGTTCATCTTCGAGAAGGCCCATTGATGCAAGGTCTTCGACCAGGGTGGTGTTTGTGGCTTCACCATCCTCACCCATCATTGCACCGATCAGTGGAGATTGTTTGAGATCACTCCACCTCTCATCGAGTTTCGTATTATACACATCCATTTTCTCTTCATCTTGAACTAAATCGTTGGCTTGCTGGAAAGCAACAAATGATGCCGCAGTAACGATCATCAGTGTGAAAAGAACCATCGTCAAATAGGATAGAATCAGTGGAAAGCCATTATTCGAAAGCATGTCCGAACCTGGCTTGAGCACAAAGTAGATTCCTAAAGCAATGAAAAACGGTTGAAGAACTCCTTTGAGGACAATCAGCCAAATAACCAACAATGTGATCAGTAAAGAAATGTATGCAAAGGTCGAAACCCGGCGGTTGAATTGACCTGAATCCCATGCAGGTGAGGCAACTTCCATACTTGGCGGAGTAAGTTCGGCTTCTTGATTGTTTAGGCGGCTATTCTTCCGCAAAAGGAGAGGTATCGTCGTTCGCATCTAAGAGAGGTAAGCGGAATGCCAAGACCGATGCAAGCAGCATCATAACACCGCACAAATGGAAGGCTGTATGATAATCAAAGGGCCAATCACGTGATGCGGTAAGGGTCCACACTAAGCCACCTGTGAGAGGACCTAAGATACGAGCGAAAGCACCGAGTGATTCTTGTGCCCCCAAGACGATACCAAGTTCATATCCATTGGATTTTGCAATACGGGTCAAAAAGGTAGAAGATGAGGGCTGAAAGATTCCATTTCCTATTGAGATGAGAATGGCGACAACCAATACGTGAGCCCATGCGCTTTCAGCTTGCGTATAAGGCACCAATACCAAACCGAGGCCGGTGACTGCACTGGCCATAGGTATGAGGCGCCTTGTACCAAACCGCCGTGAAAGAGGGCCGATAAGGAAACCTTGCGTTACAATTCCAGTGATGCCGATCATCGCAAAAACACGACCGTTATCTGCCTCAGAAAACCCAAGCCCTCCGTTTGCTGTGCCCATTTCCGTATAGAGGATAAAGACAGCATGCATAATCGTGAAGCCAAAGGTGAACAACATCGAAACCCAAATAATCAATGAAACATTCTTTGCTCGAAGCATTGAAGCGGAATTCTTCATGATTCCCATCATATCCTTAAGCCATGGTTCAGGGGTCTTTTGTGACCGTGATTCAACTGGAAGAGATTCTGGTAGTGAACGGAAAGCAATCAGGAGAGAGAAAATGGAGAGAACGCTCGCCACCGCACACGGTAGAAGATAAGGGTGGGTATCGAAGATGGTATTTTGAAACAAATCCCAACGTGCTGCAGGGTTTGACAACTCGCCTCCAATAAAAGGTCCAAAAGTAAATCCAAGGCCAAACGCAGCACCGATGATACCCATTCGAGTTGCCAGTTGTTGAGGTGTACTGACATCTCCAATATAGGCTCGGGCTACGGCAATATTTCCGTTGAAGACGCCCGCAAGGAATCGGGCGATGAAAGCGATGAGTAGGGTATTTGCAAGACCGAACATCGTGAAGAATACGGTGTTGCCAACCAAGCCGACCATTAGAACTGGACGACGACCGATTCGGTCGGAAAGTGAGCCCCAAAACGGTGCGAACAAAAATTGGGCCGCAGAGTAAGAGGTCATCAACAAACCAACCCAAAGGCCGATGTTGGCGGTTTGATTCGCAGGTGTTAGGTCTTCGACCAAGTACGTCAAGAAGGGGATAACAATACCGAATCCAATCAGATCAATCATGGTCACGAGGAAGAGAACGAGTAAGGCGCCTTTGCCCGCATCACGAACCTTCGTCGGCTCCATTGAAGTCTGTTCCATAGTTAAGTCACACCACTTTGTTTCCGAATACCATATCTCAATATCAAGCGACTCAACTTCTTCTATCGAAAGGATAGGGTCAAGCAGAAGTCGACTTGGTTGGAAGTGGTGTCAACCGGTCGATAACTGCACCGAGGCGCTCTACCAAGCCTTCTTTCTCAGCATGCTTGATGAGGGCGAACTCCATGACTTCATCGAGTGAATCGACGGGTACAACGTTTACCATCTTCTCGTATTTTTCATCCAAAAGAACGTCTTGCATATTTGCTCGAGGAATAACGATTGTTTTGATTCCTGAACGGGCAGCTGCTTCAATTTTGGCTGTAACTCCACCAATTGGTAAAACTTCACCTCGGACCGAAAGGGAACCAGTCATAGCGAGGTTTTGATGAATCGGGATATTTTCAAGAGCAGAGATAATTGCAGTTGCGATGGTAATTGATGCTGAATCACCATCGACTCCATGCGTATCTACAAATTGAATATGGATGTCATAATCCGAAATATTCTTTCCAGTTAATTTCTTGATGACTGCGCTCACATTGGTTACGCTTTCCTTTGCCAGGTCCGAGAGTCCTCCAGTCGCATGAATTTTACCGCCACCACCTTGAGAAGGGGTAACAAGCGCTTCAACAGGAAGCATAATTCCACTGAAATCAGAAAGGCCAGAATTTGCCCCGAGCACAGCAAGTCCATTGACCCGCCCAACACGTTCTCCTGAATTTACGACCATTGCGTAATCTTGACGGCGTTCAATCATTCGGTCAGCAACTTGCTGTTCAAGTGGCTTCGCAATATTGCGTGCACCAAGAACATGGGCTGCAGTTGCGACTGGAGCGCCTTCTTCCATTGCCAAATCACCGGCAATTCGAACGAGACCACCGAGTTCACGCAATCGAAGTGAAAGTTTTCCACGACGACCAGCACGGCGTTGAGCTTCTCGGAGAATGATAGCGACTGCAGATTTATCGAAGTGAGGAATCTCACGTGAAGTACCAATATCTCGACGAACTTCTTGAGCGATGAATCGGATGAGACGGCGACGGTTACGAGCAGTATCCGGCATTTCGGAATTCACATACACTTCATATCCATATCCACGAATTCGACTTCGCAAAGCCGGATGCATTCCTTGAATCGCATCGAGGTTGCCTGCTGCAATCAAGATAAAATCACAAGGAACTGGTTCAGTCTTGGTGAGTGCACCAGATGAACGCTCTGAGCGGCCAGAGATCGGGAAGGCTCGCTCTTGCATTGCCGTAAGCAAAGCTTGTTGCTCCTCAAGACGTAGCAAATTGACTTCATCGATGTAGAGCACACCTTTGTGAGCACGGTGAATTGCACCGGGCTCAACACGGTCATGTGCTGGAGTTTCCATACCGCCCGATTGGAACGGGTCGTGACGTACATCGCCAAGAAGTGAACCGGACAAAGTCGCTGTTGCATCAACAAATGGAGGCAATTCTTTGCTGTCATGTTTTACCAAAACTTTGGGGATACGGCTTTCATCACCAGAACTCAAGCGGCCACGGATAAACATATAACCGAACATGAGAAGGAATCCACCGAACAGCAAAGTGAGTATGTCGCCGCTTTGAATGGTTGCGAGGACGAGAAGAAAACCGACTGCGGCAAATGCAATGAGAAGCATCTTTTGTGAACGTTCCCTTTGCGTACGCATCGATTCCTTTTGGATTTTCACAATCCGGTCTCCACGGCCAGCGGGAACTGAACGAACACGAGGTTCATTTTCATCATCTTCATTCGGGTAAATGAGAAGGTCTTCAAGAGATTCTTTTGGAAGCAAGTCCGTCATTGAACGTGCAAGCATCGACTTACCAGTTCCTGGATCACCAATCATGAGCATGTGTCGGCGTTGCTCAGCTGCTTTCTTGATAACAACAGAGCCTGCTTCTTGTCCAATCACTTGGTCGACGAGTCGATCTGGAATCGGTACATCTTCCGTCGAGATGAAATCTACAGATTGAATCCATTCATCAACACTGAGCGATACAATGTCATCAGAATCAGGACCGGGCTCAGGAGCCCAAATAGTGACTTCATCGATGGCGACATCCGGCAATGAATCTTCATCAACCAGTCCATTTTCCACCTCAGTGGAAGGCGCATCTTCAGCCTCTTCAGTGTCGCTCATAGATATCCCTCCGCGTCGCTCCCCTTTATGGGTTTACAATCGACCATGTTTGAACATGGGCTAAATTCACCCGAAGAGAACATCAAAGTGTTCCGTCAAGGAATTGTTGACCATAGTAAGCCCATTGCTCTGCAGTCCATCCCGCAGGAAGGCCGCCAGGTGGCAATGGTGGGCCACCAGCAAGTGGAGGTGCAGCCACAATGGCGACAGGTTGTTGGAAGATCTCTTGGGCACCGCCGTACATTGAATTTGCAACGGAGTCACCAGCAGGTACCATGTTTGGGTTCCATGCGGTATCGTTCCAAGCATCAGGCTTTTCACTGCCTCGATTACGACGGGTAATCATCAATGTAAGCAAAAGACCCAGAAGAATAACTCCAGCAATAATACCAATCATTTGGATGTTTAATTCACTTGATTCTTCTTCGGAAGATGTCCCAGATTGTGAGTCAGTAATGCAAGTCGCACGTGAGTCTTCACATGCGGTTTCAAGTTCACCCTCGACGGTAGTGAGTTTTACTTCGAGTGAAGAAGTGTCTTCTCCCTCAACCGCAGATTCAATCCTTGCCATGAGATCAACTCTTTCTGCTGTGAGGTCTTCAAGGTAACCGCTGAACATTGTATCAGACATGTCTTCAATGGCTGGAAGTTGTTCAGTAATGTTCCACTTTGTACTGGACATTGTCTTGTATTCCGAAGTTCCATCCGATGCAACAATCGAGAGTTCGTAATAATCCCTGAATTGTGAACCATCTTCACGAGCAAATCCGCTGTTTAGGACCGAAGGAATAACCAACTTCTTGTTCCAATTGGAGGCAGACAGTGAAACATCCAAATCTTCTTGCAGAAGACCATCGCAAGTCCCAGTCAATTGACTGCAAAGATTCCATGTCACAGAGATGTGAGTGAAGGTAGGTGCTGCAGAGGTGAGCTTCATTGTAACAGTTGGTATTTGACTAATGTACAGGTCCTCAAGGCCTACAAACATGTACCCACTTCCATCGTCAGTGAGTGAAAGAAGGAATGGGTAGGCATCGAAAACTTCAACATTCATCACATAGATATTGGTGTCATACTTGTCGATAACTGAAATGGTCACCGTCTGCATACCCGTTTCTTCAAACTGGAGAGTGAGACTTCCATCGATGAAACTAAACCGTGCTGCACCAGGTTCTGAGGATGAAACACTAATGAATGCTTCAGAAGCTGGATTATCGACATCGACAACCCGACTTCCAAGGTCAACCACAAATTGTGTGTTACGTTTCAAAGTGATCGTTTCGAGGTCATCGAAAGGAGTAATCCGAGGTGCATCGTTAACAGGTTGGATATTGACGGTTAAGGTCGTATCAGAAGTCTTTACACCATCGCTTGCACGAATTGTAAGGATTGCAAGACCGTTTACATCGTCGTCCATTGTTTCGAAACCGATAATCTTCCCGTTGAGAGTGGCCATGATTGCTTCTTCATTGGAATTGCTGACCAGTTCAAGAGTCAGAGTACTGGCATCAGCTGGTTGCCCTGAATCATCGGTGTCTTTGAGATATGGGAGAAGAGCCAACAGCCCGCTTCCACCTTCAACGACTGATTGTGTCGGCAAACCGACCCATCTAGGCTGTCCGTTTTCAATGACGTTAAAGAGTAAAGTTCCGTAAGGCAGCTCACCTGTAGCAGAGTAATCTCCTCCATCATCAACTTGAACTTCTATGCCTTGTTGACCAATAGGGCAAGCATTGAGTTCGGTCCCTTGGAAATTGACTTCCAATTCTTTAGTCGATGCGTGCCATGCGACAAAGGATTCCGATGAGGATGTAACGATAAGGTTCTCAAGAGAAGTTTCTGGGTCAACGATGTGTCCAGCCATGGAAACCATCGTGGGGGTGTTGCACATGACGGATGGAATCGGGTCAGAAATGACTTGAGGCACTCCGTTTTGGAGTTCGAAACCGGAAGTCCCCGTAATCGACATCCAAGAGCCAGTTTGGCCGCGAGAATCGATTGCTTGAATTCGCACATCATACCATCCCGAAGACATAGCAGCCGTAGGTGTGACGAGGTATTCACGGCCTTCATTAGGTGTACCTGAATTCACAATTGATTGGCCACCTGTAACGACTGAACTAATCCATTGATTAAGGCCAGTCGGTGAAACTTCCACATTGAAAGTGGTTGAAGCGGCATCATCTACGAAATCATTCGAGTTGCTTACATCTGATTTGGCAAGTACGACAGCCGGATTGCCTCGTTCAACTGTTTGATCTCCGACAATTTGTGGGTTCTTTGTGATCGGTGGGCGATCGTGATTGAAGATCATAGTAGCCTGATTGTTCATTGAACTGCTGTCGCCGACAAGTCCAGTAATTCGAACACCGAATGTTTTGAGGTAATCACTTTCAGGGAAATTTGTTGTATCAACTGTTGTCGTAACAGTCATGGAATTGGAACCAGTGAAAGGTAGAGTTCCAACTGAAGAAGTATCGACCGATATGATGTTGTTATTTTCTTCGTAGTAGAATTCTACAGTGCCGCCGTCGGAATAATCGAGATCTCCGACATTTTTGACGGTAGCCTCGAGTGTAAGTGTATCCCCGCGAACATAACCTGCCGATGATGAAGGATTGTTGATTGCGAAATTGGAAATGCCAATATCTATCTTTGGACCCATTGTTGAGTCGCTTGCAGCATAAACATCATTCCAAGTCGACTTATCACCGTTCATGATGGCACCAACGGAGACGAAATTATCAGCCGCAGAAGTTGCCCCATTGGCACGTACCGAACTGACCGGTTCCGTCCATGTCTTTGTTACGGGGTTATTGGGCGTCAAGGTAAACGATTCGAAATTGTTATTGGCGGAGTTCAACAGCCATGAGCGGATAACATTGTGTGGTTGAGTAGAACCATCATTGTAGGTATCGGGACCGGTTTCTTCAACCACTACTGCAAGAAGGTAAACTGTTTGACTTGGGGAACTACCGAGATATTCGAGCTTGTAGGTGATATCCATGTTAGCACCGTTTTGCGATTGAGTAATTGAAAGTTTGAAATCGTTGACTGACTTCATATCCCCACCGTTGGTGAACTCAGTATCATACGCAGTAGTGCCAGTATTAGCACCGAGTTTGTGGTACGAACTGCCAGATCTTGCATCGCCGAAAACAGCAGCAGGAATACTTCCTGTACCATCACGCATGTGACTCAATCGATTAAGAGGGTCACTGACGCCTTGTCCATTCGCTTCAAAGTATGAAATGTAAACATAGTCATCAGGGAAGCTGGTTTTCAGAGCATGCATGGAAGGAGAGCCACCGTTCTGGCAAGGTGGGCACCAATCTGCACCGTAGTATTCGGCAAAGACTGAATGACCTGGAGAGGTTGCTGCACGAGAAACCACGGGCTCATCGTCAAGCGAATTTTGTTGGGCCTCAAGTTCTATTGGGCTGACAAGAGCGGTCATTGTGCTCCCGATAAAGAGGGCAGTAATTGTTAGGGCAAGAAGGCGAGCGGACATCTTCATACCTATACCACGACAGAGACAGTATATGAAACCCTCCATTTGCGGTGAGGAAACTCATATTTGTAAGAAGGTACATTTGAACAGTGAATGATTACAATACAACGGTAAAGTTTAGGCCGTCGAGTCAGTGCCCGAAACATGAACCAATCGCTGTGGTCCGCTTTCATTGAAGGCGAAGGGAAAATCCACATTATCGAACTCATACCCGGCGTTCGTAAAATTAAGGGATTGGGTGTTTTGGATGCATTTGAAACGTTTTCTAAAATAAAATTTGGTGAAGAAGTTCTCGTCGGCCAGAAAATATTGTCTCGCGTTCCTTTGCGGCTACCTGAATTAAGCAAGGGTATGCTTCGCAGAGCCCAAACAATAAGTGCAAAAGATGCTGGTTTCATGACCTCAAGACTCGGCATTGGTCCCGGTGACAACATATTAGAAGCCGGAATAGGAAGTGGTGGACTTTCGATGTATATTGCTCGGGTTCTCGGTAATTCGGGAATTCATGTTACGGTTGAGCCACGGAATGAACATGCTGAAGTTGCACTTGAGAATCTCCGACGGGCGAAGGAAGGATGGGTTGAATTCCCATCCCATCA
>TARA_B110001450_G_scaffold1118_2_pt1 | contig 15111 bp, 26 predicted proteins | sample TARA_B110001450 | Tara Oceans TARA_B110001450 (sample SAMEA4396538) | marine metagenome | biome: Polar Biome; feature: [SRF] surface water layer (ENVO:00010504); material: water (ENVO:00002006), including particulate matter (ENVO:01000060) such as... | depth 5 m | reverse complement strand
TCTGTAGTCGCTTCTCGTGCTCATAGTTTAGGTTTTAAATTGTTAGTTGTTTTGTTTGATACAAAGATACAACCTTTTATTAGTTAATAACCTCAACGTCTTCTAACATATAGTCAGACTCTACATCTGTGTCAGGGTTGTATGTAGTTATCTCAATCACACCGCCTGTACTTTCAGAGACTCCTAGTATAGCCTCTAGCCCGCTATCAGTCCTTACTATTGTCCCTACTTCTACTCTTTCAAATGCTGTTCTTTCTAAAAAGTTACTCATAATATTTTGTTTTAAATTGTTAGTAGCTTATTTGCTTGGTACAAATATACAGCCTTTTATTAGTTATAAACAATAGTATTAACAAATTTTAACAAAACTTTAACATTTGAGTAATTAACTAAAAACTTTAAATCTTTTTTTATTTACATACTCGAAAGACTTTTTATATCCTACCGCCTCAAGAAAATCTCTAGCGTCTAGCCTGCAAGTTTTACGATGCAATACCCACGCCGCAGTTATATATTTGTCATGTACCGCCTGCGCAAGCTCTGCGTTTGACATATCGCTGTAGTTTTTAATTACCTCGTTTTTGATTAGCTCAAGCCTAGCGATTTCTGCCTCTTTTTTATTTATAAATTTATGCTCGCAATAAGGGCAGACCTTTGCAGAGGCTAACAGGATCGCCTTGCATTTAGGGCAATCCTTTACAGGCGCAGGCTGCTCTCTTGTAAGTTTCTTTTTTAGACTCCAGTCTCTAGGATTTTCCCAATGCCCTAGCCGTTTGATATTATTGCCAAAATCTAGGATATTAAAGGTATTTAGGTTTGCCGTAGTCCTTGAGCCTCGTCCGCACATTTGTAGGAATAAAGGGAGTGAGGTTGTAGCTCTGTAGAGTATTATAGTCTCGATGTCTGGTTGGTCAAACCCTGCATTTAAAATACCGCAGTTACAGATAATTGCTTTCGGGGTTTTGTCGTACCATTCTAGTATCGCCTCTCGCTCATTCTTAGGGGTGTTTCCGTCGATATGTTTTGCCTCGTAACCTCTTGCATTAAATTGAGCGCAAACGACTTTAGAGCTTTCTACATTCGATGCAAACAATAAGGTCTTTGTATTCTCTGTTAACCGTACCCAATTATCCACGACTCCGATATATGTTTTATTATCCTCGTAATAGCTTGCGGTATCAAAATCCGCTCCCGTTCGTTTTAGTCCTTTGGTATCTATTGGCACGCCGTAGCTATTTGCAGAGGATAGGAAACCCATTTTAATAAGTTCGGGTGTATCTATTCTTTTTACTATAGCGGTATAAAACTCGTCAAGAGATACGGCAGCCTTTCCCTTGCGCTCTGGAGTAGCTGTCGCTCCTATTACGTAGGCAAGCGGATTAATTAAAGGGAGTAGTTTAGTAAAGATATTAAGATGCGCCTCGTCAATTACTACTAGGCTTTTGCACGCTAGAAAATTTGTATAGGTTTCTTTGCGTCTGTCTATTGTTTCAACCATACCAACATGGAGCTTTGCTTGTAGGTCTGGCTTTGATCCGCTCGTAATATATTCGGGAGTGAGTCCAAATTTCTCGAATGAGCTACCTGCTTGTTTTAGTAGCTCGCTCCTATGAGTTAATACTAGGACGTTACCTCCACGCTTTAAATGCTCACTAATTAGGTAGGTAAACATTATCGTTTTGCCTGCGCCCGTAGGAGCGCAAAGTATAGCCTTGCGGTTTCTTTTAAATGAGTTTCGTAAGGATTCGATTATATCGTTTTGATATGGTCGGAGTTTAATCACTCTAGTATATGCTTATTATTAATAACCTCGCTCGATGATTGTTTTAAATTGTTTGCTGCGGTTGTCTTGCCACGCAATAAGACCTCCAAGTCTTGAGATTTCTTTTTTAACGCTTGCAATTCTCTGCTCCCCGTTTGAGCTTTCTCGTATTGCCTTATGACCTTTTTTAATTCTTTTTTGTACTGCCTCAAGCTCTGCTCTAATTCCGTCATTTCGTTTTTGAGTTTCTCGTATTGCGTTGCGAGTTCTTTCGATTTCAATAGTCGGCTGTTGTAGCTTGTCGATAGCTCTTTCTGTAGCTGCAAACTTTGCTGTAATATCTCCGCTATCATTCATTGAGTGTATAGGTTATATTACAACGGCAGTAATTAGGCTCTACAGATTGCAGCTTTTGGATATACAAAGCGGCGTCCATTAACTCCTCCTTTAAGTGTTGTAAAAAATCGTCTTTGTTGTTATCCTCTAGGGTAGTATTATATTTTTTTATCCCTGCCTCCGAGCGTGCGTCAAACTCTGATTTTAAATCCTCTAGTATTTTGTCTTTCATATTAAAACATTGTTAGTTGTTGTTGATGTTGTTTAAGTCTTTTCATTGCTGCGTTGTAATATTCTTTGTCAAGTTCACAAGCAGTTAAATCAAAGTTTAGGTTATGACAAGCTAAAGCAATAGAGCCAGAGCCTAAATGTGTATCTAAAATTTTACCCCCTTCTTTTGCGTAATTCATTAATAACCACTCATATAGTTTTACAGGCTTTTGCGTTGGGTGTATTTTTTTACTTTGATTATGTTTTGCTATTGAATATTCAAATATTTTAGCTGGTTTTTTTAATTTCATTGATACAAAAGCAAGTTCACATCTTGCAAAATTTGGCATCATTTGTTTTTTATCCCATATTAAAAAATATTCACTTTGTGGTAAATTAAAATTATTTGCACCCCATATAATTTGATTTTTAGAAACCCTAAACAATTCATCCCAATATTTTTTTGTTGGTTTGTTATTATTAACATTGTTCATTTTTTGAAATCTAATGGGTATAGATTTAGCTTTTTTTGATTTAATATTGTTATTTAAATCTTTTTCACTACACTTTTTAAATCTTTCTATACCATAAGGCGGATCTACTATTGCCAACTCAAAATGATTATCTGGATAGCGAGCCATTAACTCCATGTTGTCCTCGTTTGTTATTTTCATATCTATAAAAAATAAAGGGGAGCGCTAACTCCCCGAATTATTAAAACGGCAAATCGTCTGCCTCGTCTTGAGCTACCTCTGGAGCTGTCTCCCCTGCCTCTGCTTTGAATATCTTCCAAGACTGCAAGCTAGTATAGTACTTTCCTTTGTACTCGTTTGTTTGTACGTTAAAGCTAACGTCTACCTCTTGCCCGACTTTATTGTATTTCAAAAACTGCTCTACTTTCTCGTCTCCGAATACCTCAAAGCAATAGAAATTGTTATAGTCCTCTGTAGTCTCTAGGATAAAAGATAGCTTTTGCCAATCTTTGCCTGCTGCGGACGTTCCTTTTTGTGTATCTAGTACTTTGGTAATCTTTCCTGTTACTTTCATAATTATTATATTTGGTTATCGATTTTCTCTATTAAGTGGCGGAGGTCTGAGCGTTCAAACTCGCCTAGTTTTATCTTGTTAATTGTTAAATAGTAGTGGTCTTTTTTACTAGCTGTTATTTCTATATCCATATTTTGGCTTAAAGTTAATATTTATTTTTATGTATTGCAAATTTTAATCCTTGTATTTTTCCAGATTCATTTTAACGAGTATAGGAGTCTCTCCGCCGTTCAATACTACAGCGCACCCTATAGCGTTCTTTTTACCGCCTGCGGCGTAAGCAAAAGCATACTGCGAGTCATCTATTCCACACCCTACAGCCATCGCAAATATAGCTCTAGTCTTTCCAAACATATAATCTATATAAAAATCTGTGTGAAAATGCCCTGTAACTGTGGAGACCATATCCCTACGCGCTGCCGTTCTAGCTTTAGAGCTTTTATGACCATGCACATATCTAACGCCGTCGATATATGTATCCGTAACCCATTGCCAGTTGGGCGTTTTTAAAACGTCGTTAAACTCTTTTATCCATATTTTAGGAACGCCACTATCAAAAGCCTTTCGCATTATTATAGCGTCGTGGTTACCTATACAAACCTCAGCCTCTGGAAAGGCTTTGTACCAATCTTTTACTTGCTCTATTACCATCTCAAGCTCTGCGCCTCCTCCTAGTCCGTCTGGATCGGTAGTATGAAAACTTGACCAGTGGGCGTCTATTATATCGCCAATAAAAACAACTCTATTACATTGATACTCTTTGTATGTATCCTTGCAAAATTGTAGGTAGTCTTTACGTTCAAATGGCAGATGTATATCTCCTATTACTAGGACTCTACTTTTTTCGGCTTTAGCTCGCATCTCTAAAAGATTAGCCTCTTCCTTTGCTGTTAATCTGTAGCGGTTGGTTTTATTCATAGCTTATTTATTTGGGTTAATACTTCTTGATAATATTCTATAGTTTGATTATTAGACGGCTTTAGTATCTCGCTCTCTAGTATCAAAGTTATATGTACTTTTGCGCATTGTTTCGCCTCTGTGCTTGTCGTAGTCTCTACATAAAAAGCCTTTGCTAATTGGTACGCTTTTTCCTTTGGCGTCTGCATAAATAACCATTCTTTTTTTATCATTTCTCCTTGTTAAATTTTGTTATATATCTCTGCGTAGTTCGTATAGATTTGCCTAACATATCCGCAATATCTTTTTGAGATACGTCGGGGTTTTTTGTATAGATACTTTTGAAATTAGTGTAAGCATCTTTTTTATTATCAAAGCTAGATTTTATTTTAGTACGCTCTGCGCTCTCTATTTTTATTTTATTAGCCATATCTATAAAGTAATGCGCTAACTTCTCCGCTTTTAAAACGCTAGATTTCTCTACCTCGTCCTTATGTATATCTGTATTTTTTTGAGACTCTAGGGTATTAATTAATAATGCAAATCGAGCGACGTAGGCTTTCATTTTAGGGAGCATTGATTTGTTTGCCTCTGCTATATCCTCCGACTTTTGCATCGCGGTAATCTCTTTGTGGATTCGCTTGTATTCTATTTTAGCCTCTGGAGTAAACTCTGCGGTTACCGCCTGTACTACGTTCCCCTCGCCTAGTCTTAGGTTTCTTTTAGTAGACTCGTAGAATTTAATAATAAATGTATCGTACCATTCTAGCAAATCCTGCGTAATCTCCTCGTCTACGAAATCCTCTACCTCTAACTCTGGGTAGCTAAATAGCATACGGTCAATAAATCCGTTAGACTTATTCTCCTCTGTTTGGAATCCGTCTAATATGCTCGGCTGTATTCCCCCCATAATAGGTAAAAATGCACGCTCTACAAAACTACTCTTTGCTGTCTTTCTGTTTAGGTTAATCTCGCCACCACTCCAAGACGAAAGCCAATGCTCCATATCTCCTCCCTCGCGGTACTTATTCATATCTTTAAAGAAACCTGCAAGCTCGTCTTTTAAAACCCCTATACCGTTTGTATTTTCGTTGTGTAGTTCTACGAGCGCCTCTAGGGTTACGTCGTTAACTAAAAATTGCGTTTTCTTTGGCTTATAAACTGGCTCTGTTAGAGCTTTCTCTTTAGCGTCCATATTGTTAAACTCGTCAAACTTTGCCTCCGCTACTATATAGCGTTTTATCTCTGTGCTATTTGCCTTATCTAAAGGGAATGTAATACCTTTAATCGATGGCGTCTTTCCTACCCCTGCCTTTCCTACTAGAGAAAGCCAAATGCTAGGGGTTTCGTTCCACCCGTTTTTTATTTTTATCTGTTGTGAGTTTCCTACTATTATAGAGGTTAAAAATAACAAGCTGCAACCCATGTAGTCAATAGATTGCTTGAGCGTTCTATGCCTCTCTAGTATGTAATGCTGTAATTCTAAAGGGAATATTTCCAAAGGAAACTCAGTATTTACGCATACCTCTTTATCCTCTAGGGTTACGTCTAAAGGCGAATCTATTTCTTTACGTTCTCCAAATCCTTGCTTGTATAAATCTACAGCCGCAGCGCTCCCGTCGTCGTTATGGATATAGTGAGCGTAAACCATAAACGGGTTATATCCTTTCTCTGCCTCGAAAGACGTTCCAGAGGTAAAGAGATACATTAAGCCGTTATCCTTATAGATATATCCGCTATGTGCGGAATCTGCTCCTTTGCGTCTTATTATATATTTATCTTTTAGGTTTCTTACTACGTCAAAGTCTGCGCCTATTAAATCGAGTATACTCGTTTTATTGTTGTAATCCTCCCAAGCGCTCAAGCCTGTGGATATAACCTTATCTTTTTTAGGTTTCTCGATTACTTCTACAGCCTCCTCTTTGTGGTCGTATGTTTTAGATATAGAAAATAATACCTCGCGATCCTCCTCGCTAATATAGTCGATGTCTGTATACTCTTTGCCGTTAAGTATATCGGAATACGCTACGATATAACCGCCGTTGCCTCTGGTCTCTAGTATTTGCTGTTTATGACCTTTGAGTTTAGCTACCTTTAGATTGCCCTCTACTCTTTTAGACTTATATAGTATGTGAAAGCCGTCGTTTATAGTTTTAGCTATTACAAACTTATCTTTAAAATTAAAAATGTTATCCTCTAAAAAGCTAAGATACTCAGACCACCACTCGGATTTTTCTTTTGCTGTAGAGAATACTTTTAAATCTACGTCTAGGCATTCCAAATCGTTAAATCCTGTGACAATCCCGACGGCTTTAGCTTTAGGGTTTAAATAGTTTACTCTAAAACTATCTATATCTGTAGCCGTTTGCTGTGCTTGTTTCCAACTTCCGACGGGTACTTTGTCGGCGGTTGCTGTAATAAGAGAAAAACCCCTATCGATTAAGTTATTACATTTTTGTATATCTAGTTTTATCATTGTTTGGTATAAAAAAACTCCTATTTAAAAAGCCAATGTAGGAGGAGCTTTGAAAATAAGAGTTTTATAATGTGTTAGCTAACCTCCTACGATTCGCTATAAAGATATTTGAGTTTCTCTCCTACAAATATAAAGTCTTTGTTTTAAATCAAAGCCTATTTTTATTAACAATGCAAACACGACAAAACACGACAAACACGACAAAATAAAAACGCTATGTCGTGTCCTCCGCCTAGTGTGGTATTGACTTTGTTGCCAAAACACGACAAAAAAGTGTCGTGTCGTCTTTTTTAAAAATTGTAAGCCTTTATTTTTTCAGTTTGAAAATACTAAACACGACACGCCAAATGGCGTCTTTCTGTGTAACCCTTTACTATCAATAGGCTAAGGCACACGACAAGCTAAAAATTTATGTCGTGTTTGTCGCCACAAAACACAAAAAAAGCCTATAAATCAAATTACAGGCTTTTTAAAACTAATATTTTATATTGTTAATAAGTCTCGTATACTTTATCCAAACTCGCGGTAATCATTTTTAAAATGTTAGCCGTACCGTTGCAGTTACCGCACATACGCTTTGTATCGTATCTTAAAGCAAATACCCACTCGTAAGTATCAAAAACTAGCTTAAACTCTTCGGCGTTCCATTTGTCTACCTCTCTAGTCTTAAAAAAGTTATCGTAAGCCTCGAACATTTCTTTAGTCATGCAGCGTTTAGGTTTCTGCGATACGTTAAACGTTGGGGAGTTGTTTAATAGTCTTTTGCGTTCGTCACAGCCGCAGTCTTTGCCCTCTGGAGTAAATGTCTCTACAATTTTAGAGACGCCTGTAGCTTTAAATACTTTCTCTAGTGTTGTACCTATACCTACGTCGTCGACGTTTTTAGTTTCAATCGATTGCTCGTAGGCAAGTTTCATTTTTTTGTACTTTTTACCTCTTTTGTCTCCTTTAAAATTTTTAAGGTCTTTTTTAGTTACTTTCATTTTTACTGGTTTTTAAATGTTTCAAATTACTATTTTTATATTTTTTATAATCCTCTTTTAAAATCTTTTTTAGTCCTTTATGTATTTGGCGATGTACATAACAATAATTAATATTAAACTCTCGTCCGATCTGTCGTGTAGATTTGTCGAAACTCTCTTGTATTAATTCCTGTTGCACCATAGGCAGCTCGTTAAATCTGTCTAGGTATATCTGTTGTTTGTCGCTAGGCTCAAAAGTGTTTTTATAATCCTTTAGGTTTATATCCTCTATAAATAAGTCCTCTTTGTTTTTTCTTATCTGGTCGATGTAAAGATTTCGCATTGTGTGAATCACAAACCAATCGCTCTTAAATTTAGAGTTTTCTAGTTTTATGTACATATCCTGTACAATATCTTGAGCCTTGTGATAATCTCCGCAAATACTTTTAGCTATTGCGATCCAGTCTTTATTCCTTTGTGCTAATTTTTCTAACATTATTATTTTAATCTGTTAGTAGTATAATATATAGATTTTGTTACTAATAATTTAATTTTTTTATTAACAAATTTTTTTAATCAAAAAAAAGCTGTAATATTGTAAAACAAAACTAAAAACAAAATATTATGAAACTTACACCAAACACAACATTAAAAGCAGGAAACCACATAGTCAGCATAGGTATAGAAACTCACTTTGTAGCTATACTAAGCCCAAGTACTCACAAGTTTGTTGAGTTGAAAAACACAAAAACAAACAAGAAACTAGCTAAAATAAAAAGAGAGTTTAAATCTTGGCTATCTCATAGCGAAACATTTTGCTTTGAGAGACTAAGCGAAGCTCAGACTATTAAACTAATAAACACCCTTAAATAACTAAAAATCTATGCGTACAAAAAAACAGATTATCCAAAAACTACAGCAACTAGCTGACAGCTTGCCACTTTGTAAAAAACGCAAGGCGATTAAAAAAAGAATATTAAATCTAAAGTTAAAATAATGAAAACATTAAAAAATAGTATGCAAGAGCTTAACGCTCCGATTATAGAATGGGAAAGCGACCACGATAGCGAGGTATTGCAACAGGATTTTGTAGAGGCGCAACTTGGCGAGTATGGTCTTGAGTTTAGTATATACGCAAGCCGAGATATATCGATTTCACATGGCACTCACTTTGAGACGCAAGAGGTAACGGTAGGCGATGCTCATTTTGATATTGAGATACTAGCGGTATTCGACCAAGAATTTGACGATATAGATATAACAGACGAGGAGAACGAAATGATTATAAACGTAATAGCTAATAATTATGAATAGCAGAGACAAGGCTACGAGGTTTCGTATTAAACAAGTGCAGGCTAGATATGATTTTATAATGGATAAAGATAATCCTAATTATCGTACCTTTGGAACGGAGAGCGATAGGCTTTTAGATGCTTATTGGCAAATTAAAGTTTTAAGAAGATTAAAAAGAATACAATTAAATAACCTGTGCAAAAGCACGCAAAACAAAAACAATGAATAAAGAAAAAATTACAGAGCTTTACCGCTCATTTGAATTAACAAAAGACGACGTATTTAAACATAAACATTATTTGATTATTACACGCTCGGGCGTAGAGAAAATTCAAAGCAAGTCTAACATCGAGGTACAATTTAATCTTGAGCAATGTACCCCTAATTTTGCAGTCGTTAAAGCTGTAGCTTTTAAGCGTGAGGCTCCAGACGTTAGAATAGAAACCTACGGCTCTGCGTTAAAGGGCGCTAGTTATTCGGACGGCTCGACTAATTCGTGGTATGTTACAGAGCTTGCAGAAAAAAGAGCTTTATCTAGGTCGATATTAAAATTAGTAGGCGCTTACGAATTGGGTATTTTCTCGGAGGACGAGTCGGACGAGTTTAAACGCAAATAAATGCAAGGCAGTAAAGAATATTTTTTAAGAGTTAAAGAGGCAGAGTACTTCGACCTACCTCAAGCTCTTAGAGAGCGCTCCGTAGTTTATTATAACGACTACGAGCTATATAAAGACAACCCTAGTTTTAAGGCTTTAAACAAAGCGTATCGAGATGCTAAAAAAGCCCTTGAAAATTGGAAATATGACCAACGCCATAACTAGGATACACCCTTGCAGAAATGCAGGGGTTTACTTTTTTATATTCTTTGTGATTTTCTCCGCTCCTCTTATTACGAAATAACCACCTACCGCAGTCATGAGTAAACCCTTGAGTAATCCTATCCACTCTGGAGCTATTTTAAAGCCGTCTAACGCACTATCTAGCAAAATGAATATAAACATACAGATAAGCAAAAAAGCGAGCGTAAACGGGCGTATATTCTTACTAGCGTAGTTATCGCTATTTGCGTCTGCCTCCCACCTCTTAGTTATCTCTTGCTCTATAGATATATCTTTGTTTAACTCTGCTAGTAGCAAGTCCTTATCCTGTGGAGTTAGCGACTTATCTCCTCGTATAGCATCGCCTAGCTTATCCAAAGCCTTAACTCCCGTAACATTTGCAGCAAGCTCTAGCAATTCGGGCGCAAAAGCCTTGCCTTGTTTGGCTAAAAACCTCAAAGCGTCGCCTACTCTAGTCGTTCCGTTTTTATCTTTGTACTTTCCTGTTTCCATTAATAAGTCCAGATTACATTTTGAGCCTTATCGCTATCACTATCTACGTGAATAAAAGAGTCTGAGATACCTATACGAGTAAATCCTGCCTCTTTTAACGCCGAAACTATTAAAAACCTAGCCCTAGAGTCTTTACAAGCTATATCGACGGCTACGCCTCTTGTATGGCTGCTAGAGTTAACGCCTCCGACCTTTGCGTTATGCTCAAGCGTGCGGTAGCCCGAATTTATTTTAAATGGTATCCCTGCTATATCTCTAGCGTTGTCTAGCATTTCTAAAAAACACTTATCCATTTTAGCTCCAGAGCCTTTAACGTCTGGACTATCAAACTCGTTTATATTAAAGTTCCTCATCTAGCTCTCGATTATTAATTTCGTTTGCAATTCTCTTGCCCTCTCTCTCGACTCTGCCGTTTAGCGTCTCGTTTACAATTTTAACGCCTAGATATATAATACCTAAAATAGATAGTACTAACTGCGCAATACTAGAGGCGCTTGCAATATCAAAACTTGTTATTGTGTTAGCCATGCTCATACCCCAAAGTCCGAGCGCCATATAGTCCGCAATTATTTTGTACATAGTTTATTTTTTCTTTGGTGTTTTTTCGCCTATTTCATACTCTGGCTCTCCTTTTTTTGGCTCGTCTGGAAATGTTACGAAAAATGTTTCTGGTCTACCAAATGACTTGGGGAATGATTTATCAAATTCCATATAATAAAATACAGGCTCGTTAAGAGATGCCTCCTCGTAATTTTGCCAATATAAAGTAACATCTTTGACTTTTTTTGGGAGTGCTTTTTCAGTTACTAACAGCCCTCTTTTTAAAATGGCAGCCTCTTTTTCTTCGTATTTATATCCGTTAATTTTTACTTCCATTAGTATATAGAATAATAAGAGTTAATATTGTTTTCAATTTCGGATTTATTGCTAGTCTGGGATTGCTCAACGTACAAAATAAACTCTTGCATTTTTATCTCTCCGTTAGAGCTGCCGTCTCCATTTTCGCCAAGATGTATTCTATTTATAAAAGTTCCTCCATTACTACCGCTTGCCTTTGTAACTCCATTCATATACAATTTAGAAATACCTCCAAAATTGCCATTTTGTGCCATATAAAACAAATTTTGTGCATATACTGAAATTAAAAAACTTATATCTGAGGATTTACCTCTTAAAAAAGCCTCTAAGCCGTTCCACCTAAAAGAGTTGTTAATACTAGCAGATAAGCCGTAAGAATATAAAGCCGAATTTTGTTGGTTTACCATAAACAAATCGTAACTTGTAGGATTTGGAAAACTTGGATATAAACCGCTAACTATTAGGCTGTCATTACTGCCGTCAAAACTTATACAAGGTTTGCCGTTTTGTAAAATAACAGCGCCACCAGAAACAATTTTAGGCTGCTCTAAGGCTGTAACTTGCAGCAAGTCGTTGCTTTGGCTCTGGTCGTACCACCTTGTAACAAATCCGTCTTGCCCACCAACGCAAAAAGTAGTTAAAGTTCCGTCTGTTATATCGCTAGCCGAAAAATCAGATTCTAAGTTGTCGCTACTACGTCTAACTCTTATAACGTTTGTAGTAGTAGAGCTTAAATTCCTCAACGAATAAGACGAACCCGTAGTATTAGGATAATCGTCTAATAAAGGAGATGCTGCACCTCCTTTAATTAACATCATCATTACTCTGCGCCTACTCATTATAGCTCAGAGTTAAAATAAGGGTCTAAAGCAGTTTTTAAAGCTGCAAAATTTGCGTAAGCTGCTCCCGCCTCGTTTTGTAAATCCGAGAAAATAGTTTTATCTAAAACTGCTACGTTATTAGTAGTTTTAATAATAATAAAATCTCCTTGCTTTTGTCTCTGGATTTCGCAATATGCAGGATATCTGTATTCGATGCCGTTATCTAAAACTAGCTCTTTTGTTACTGAATCGACGTAAATTTTCATTTTTTATATATTTATTAAGTTGTTACTGATATAGTCCACCCTTTAGCCTCAAGACTTGTTTTTGCCGCTAGACCTACAGAGCTAGGAGCTTGCCCTCCCGATTGATTAAAAGTTCCGTTTATCTGCCCTGCAACGTCTAGGCTTTCGAGTATGTTATCTATAGATTGCGTATTTAAAGCCGTATCTCTAAAAGCCTCTGTAAAATCCGTTGCTGTGCAATTATCAAAAGCGTTAGCAGGGAATGTCTTTAATAATACGCAACTCCTCCACGTGCTGTTAAAAGATGTACCGCTGCTAAAATCTAACAAAGGAAACTCTGTCAATACTGCGCAGTCTTGCCAAGTGCTATCGAAATCCTCGCCTTTGCCAGTATCTATAAACGGGAAACTTGTAAATGCCTCGCAGCCATCAAAGGCTTGCTCGAAATTAGTTACATTTTGAAAGTTACCTCCGTCCGTTGCTGTAATTGTTAAATTTGCGCAACCGCTAAAAGCGTCCTCTTGACTCGTAGAGCCTAGCCCGTATATCCCAAAATTAGATAATTCTATTATTTTATCTATATCCGCATTTCCCGTAAAATCAAAAGCAGGAAATACTCCCGAAATACTAACTTTTTTAGTTGTTGCAGGGGTAGGAAAGGTTATAGTATGGTCGCCCGTTAAACCCGTAGCGCTATAGCCGTCGTCTGTAGTTACATCATATAAAAAAGTTCCTGCGCCTACGGTTATATCAAAGTCGTTAGTTATTGCAACCCCTAAAGTATTAACGTTAAACTCTAAAAAGTTAGTACTTTCGTTATTAAATATAGTGAAATCTGTAGCAAAGTTTTTTAAAAAATACGCTTGGTTATTTTCTCTCGCTTTTAAAGATACAGTCGATCCATTCATGCCCGACTTCTCGCCTCCCGTTGCTGCGTTAACCGTAACCTCTCCGCCGTTCCAAACCCCTATAATTCTATAGTTTCCGTTCCTGTCTAAAAAGATAGCGCAATAGTCTTGGTACATCAATTTAAAAGCGTTTAACGCCTCAAAACTACGAGGCAATGTAAAAGATAAGTCTTGCGACCATTCGATGCCTCCGCCCGTTATTTTAGCGCTTTCGGTATAGCTAATATTTACAGCCTCATACTCATAAATTGTAGTACTCGGAAAGCTAGTAATATTTTGCGCGTCTGGATTGTTTACTTTAGAGCCGCCTCCGAATGTTATATCTGAAACGCCGTATTTTACGTAAGGGAATAGATACAGCTTATCGATGCCGCCTTGAAAATCTTTGCAGGATTCAGTATATCCGCTTTGTATGCTACAATTTGCCATATATTAAAACTTAATTATATCGTCTGGACTCTGTGGATACGGATTTTGTATTCTATTAGACGGATTACCAAAAAACCAACCGCTCCTATTTGAAACGTGCGTCGATGCGTCTACTCCGTCCTGCGTTGTTTTATACTCTGGTAAATGGTTTAATATTATCCAGTCGTTAAACCTATCTACAAAAGTGTCGGACATTCCTGCGTAAGTATTCGACAATCTAGTCAAATCCTCCGCTGTCATTAACTGAGCATTATCTGCGGTATGTGAAACCGATCCGCCATTTGCAACCATATAGTTACTAATTAGCACAAAATTAGCAACCGTTTGGAATTTTGTAATCGGTTGCACATATTTAGTATATAACTCAAGGTATAAACCTGTTAAATTGTTTGCTGTTGCGCCTGCTAGTATTACGTCATATAATTGCTGCCCTAATAATGGCAATATTACTGTGTTCATTACATCTGAAATAATGAACACAAACCTGTCGTCGTCCACATTACCACCGACTACGGTAGTTTGTTTGATTTCTGTGGGGGATATAAAGAGAAAATCTGCCATGTCTTACGCGTTATGTGGTTTAATTGAGACGATGCTCTCATTTGTTGGTACTTTATAACCCTTTCTACGTGCCTCTGAGGTACTAATAGTTTTAGCTAGAGGAGAGTTAACGTCTAAGCTACTACCTTTCTTTAGGTATATCTCTCTTTGCCATTTGTGGCGACAAGTTCCCTGCGGAAAGTTACTAGACATTTTACCTCCGCCTTTATATAACCAGATGCTATAGCTATTTGTACCACCTAGTCCGAAACCGTCGTTTATTCCTGCCTTATTCATTTGCAAAATATCCTCTTTGCGATATAGCTTATTAGCTTGCATCATTTTTCTGCAAAATTCTCTTTGCGGAGATTTGTTACCTACATATCTGTAGCGTATAGCTATCTCTTTACTATCTTGCGCACTCTTTGAGTTAGGTCTAGCCGTTCCTGTAGACGTTGCAAACTCTACCAAATCATACAAATCGCCGTCGGTTTCGTAATCTACCTCCGCACTACTTAGCATTGTCCACTCTGAGACGTCTAGGGTTTCGCCTAAAGCGATTAAACTATCTGCTAACTCTGTAGGCGCTCCGTCGCTCATGCATACGTGAGAGCTTAACTCTGCGGTTTCCTCTTTTACTTCTATTACCTCCTCAGTCAATGGAGCAAAGTATAAATCTAGGTTAATCCCGTAGTTTACTAAAACCTCCTCTATTGAGTCAAGGATAAAATCTTGTTTAGGCTTTATAACTCGCTTTATAGTTTGGCGCTCGCTCATATCCATCTCGTCGGCTACTGAGCTAAAACCACTCGCAGACGATAAACCTACTAACGACGGAGATATTACTTTGTGCGCTGTCATGAGCTGTGTTTTACATTGCTCTTGTATAGAATCCCATTGCTTATGAACGTTAGCGTTTACAGGAAACGGAGTTACCTCTATAGCTACCTCTTGGTCGTTAAAACTGATAATAAAATTAGACGCATTCGAGCTAGA
>TARA_B110001450_G_scaffold95250_1_pt1 | contig 15124 bp, 14 predicted proteins | sample TARA_B110001450 | Tara Oceans TARA_B110001450 (sample SAMEA4396538) | marine metagenome | biome: Polar Biome; feature: [SRF] surface water layer (ENVO:00010504); material: water (ENVO:00002006), including particulate matter (ENVO:01000060) such as... | depth 5 m | reverse complement strand
TTACACTTCCGGTGAAGTGCCGGTACCCGGCACGTTACCGGAAGTGCGTCTCACCTTCCTACATTTGATACGCCCGCAACCCCGACACTACAATGGTTGCTGATGCGACCACGAATGCGAGATAGTTGTAGTAAGAGGCGTGATTCCAAAGCAGAGCCCACCAGACCGGCATTGGAAGAACCGGGTCTGGCAGGTAGACGGCGATCGGTGCAACTATGATTGCCAACAGCAGAGGCACTATAGTCTCATACTGAGAGTCCATCGATCCCAATATCGTGTAAGAATCAGTCGAGTCCGAGCACTCGGGGTCGGGCTTGTTGTCGTTGGCGGAGTAAGCAATGCCGACGTTCAGGGCGGCTGCCACGAGAGTCCACCCCGCAAGGGAGGAGTATGCGCTCGCGGTCACCAAGCTTGAAGTGGACCACAGCCGGCTTGTCAACACGGCGGTCAACGAACACAGCGACGTGAGTGCGAGGAATACCGCTGCCCAGATCATCCCCTGTGGCGTGTTTGTGGTGAAGGCAGGCGTCCAGAACGACGCGAACAGCCAGGACAGTCCGTAGAAGACATTCGGTATCAACGGAACGCCAACTTCATTGACGGTGCCAAAGAAGCTCGGTGTCAGCTGTTCAAAGAATACGAGAAAGGAGAGCGTGTAGATCGGCAGCCAGATGCCAAACGCCTCGTTGGAAGGCGAGAAGCGCTGGGTGTACCTGCACGAGACGTCGCCTATGCCCCTACCGAACGCGCCGTTTGACACCAATGACAACACTATCTGTGCGCCGAGGGTTGACAGGTTCAACACCTGCACAAACCCAACCGGCGCCGAACTCTCCTTGTCCATTTTTAGGGCAAGATTCGCTAAGACGCTTTCACAGCGGATGCGCTCTTGTAACTACTTGTGCGTCCAATGGCACTCAAGGTGCTAGACACTGACGAGCAACTGCAAGAGCTACTATCATCAGACTCAGATCGTTTGTTTATTATTAAACTTGGGGCAACATGGTGTGCACCGTGCGAGCAAGCACAGCCGGCTTTTGAAGCGCTTTCCTTGGAAGCGTCCACACAGAACCGCAATACTACATGTGTCGTGGTCAACAAGACCGACGACAACGAGTCCCTTTTCGAGGAACACGAAATCACAAAGCTCCCCACGTTCATCCTATTCCAACACGGTGAGGTGAAGGCCAAGATACCTCGCCCGAACCCCGAGGAGCTCATGAAGATCATGGAACCCCACTTTCCGCGGCCCGCACTCGTGTTGGACGAAGACTTCTAGAACAGCTTGTAGCAGAAGATGAGCGGTTGTGCTTGGTCTCGAAAGTGTGCCGTCCTGAGCGGGTCCAGCTCCATGCTCCTTCCGGTCGCGGGGTCGGTGATGTGAGTAGCAAACGAGTAAAAGAGCTCCTCCACGTTTTCAAAGCTTGGTCGTTCAAAAGCGATGCTCCCGGGTTTCGTTGTAGGTGGTGGTTCTGGGGGTAGTGAAGGAATCCATGGTTTCAAATGGAGGGGTGGCAATGGAGCCATGAGAGGACGTGGCGCGCCGCCCGCGACCCCAGTGGGCCGCGCGACCGGAGACGTTTCCGTCGAATCGGACTCTGATCCGCTGGTGCTGTCGCTGCTAAAAATGTCGTTAAACGGCGTTGGGCACTGGGAAAGATGGCTCTTGTTGAACAGGCGGAGCCTCGACGCCACTGCATCTTTAAAGAAGAGGGACGCTGGGTCGGGCGACTCGTGTATCATCGACCCGACCATGCGTATTGCCTCGTGCAGCGACTCCTCGATGGACGCGTTGGCGACCACGCGTTTGTTGGCAGCGTCCTCCGGCTCCGAGTCGCTCTTGTAAATCTGGTAGTAGGATCCGGGAGATGTATACTTTCCTGACGAGGTGTGGAGCATGCTGGGCAGCGCCCCGGAGAGTGTGCGAAATATCACGACGGTCTGGCTTCTCCAATGCCCGTTCACTCGGCGCGTCATCACCGCCGTGGCCCGCAATGCACCAAGTTTGGTGTTCGCCTTGTGCGCACTGGAGTCCTTGTTGACAAACGCCACTGTGGCGCACATGTCTATGAGGTCGGCCACTGTGGATACCGGCGCCACCACGCACGGACCCTTGGAACCCCCAGGAGTGGGTTCGTCAGTGAAACGGTACAAGCGCCACTTCCCACGGCTTCCACGTCCCATTTTAGGCTCGGTTATCTCTACTACCTTCTTCGGACGAAACGTAGTAAATTGGGCGAAAGGGTTGCACGCGTCGTGGCGCCGGATGGATATGCTATGCAACTCGCGGTACAGAAATATTTGTGCTACAAGTAATACCTTGCTGCTATTGAGCGTCCGCAAGCAGCCCCTGGCGTTCCACTGGACCCTTCGGGGCCGACGGGAGCTGCTGCCGCATGCGTTCGAGCTGTTCGTACTCCTTGTGCTTCTTCTCTAGCGCGGCCTGCTCCAGCGCCGCCTTCTCCGCGAGCTCGGAGTGCGCAGACGCCGCCGCAACATCCGGAACCGTCGGCTCCGAGTCGTTTTCCGCCACCATGCTCTGAAGCTCCTCTAGCAGCTCGTCCTCGTCCACGTCGTTTGAAACCGCATCTCCGAGGCCGGCCATCACCTGCGTGAGATCCTCGTGCATGTCCCTCATCTCCGCAGCAGCTTCCACCGCGTCCTCCGCCTTGGAAAGCAAACCCTTTTCCTTTTTGAGGCTCTTTGCCGTCTCGCCCAGAGCTGCTGCCACCTCCTTCTGCAGCGCCGTCTGCTCCAGCATGTCCGACTGGGCCTCCAAGGCGTCCACTGCGCCTTGAGTGGAGAGAGCCTGCTTCTCCAGCATCTTGGCGCGTTTGAGTTCGCGCATGGCGGACGCCTTGTTACCCGCCTTCATAGCCGCGGCAGCGGCGGTACGACCTTCGGACGCTCTGGCTTCGAGCGACTCTACTCGCACCCGCATGGCCTCCGACGCGACCGCAAGCTTGCTTTGGGGTGTCTTTTTCTTGGATGGAGCCAAGCCAAGTACGGCGCGCGAGATTTCGCTCCCGGTGGATCGAGTTGCGCCGTTCTTTGCAACAGCCACGGACGCAATCTCCATCTCTTTGGTGGACACTGCTCTGGCTCTCTGCGAGATTCCAAGAAAGCGTGCCACGCCTCGTCCTATGGTTGGGCACAGGCCTCTTCCCATGCAGCCAGAGGCGACCTCGTCGTGGGACACGTTCCCCTCCGCAATCAAACGGTCGATTACGCGTCCTAACTTTCGCTGCTCGTCTTGGCGCTCCTTGAGTGCACTTGTTTTCTCCTCTAATGTACGTACGGCCTTCATGGGTACTTGTTTACAGGGTCTAGACAGGTTATAGACACTGATTTTAGCGGCGTGGTGTACACCAACGCCCAAGCAGTCGACCCCACAAAACCCGCCACAGACTATCGGTCACCGGAGCGGCGCGCAAACTGCCGACTCTCGGATTGCTCGCTGTGCGGGGAATGTGCCGCGCTACTCAAAAACAATTTCGACAACGCGGTTGTCAGGCTGCTCTCGTTCACGTCCCTCGACTCTTCGTAAATCTGCTTGAACAGCTCGTCGAGCTCTCTCACGCTGGGCTCGCCGTCTGCCTGCCTGACACCGATGACCAGCTTTGAACCCTTTGGCAGCGGTAAGCTGGACGCCGTTTTGACAGACTCCAGGAAGACGCGAAGCTGAGACACCTGGTTTCTCTGTCCCTGGATTGCAACGCGCAGATCGGCCGTTGCAGAAGAAACGTTCAGAGATCCGTTCGACGCTAGCGTCTGGCCAATGGCAAGTATCTCGTCCGAGTGCGATCGCACGATGTCGGCGGCTGCTTCGATCTCGACAGCCCGACGGGCCTTCCTAAGGGTGCGCAGCTTGAGGACCTCGTTGAACAAGGCGTCGCATTGGCTCGCAAGCGACGACAGCGCGCTGCAATAAGCCGCCTCTCGCGAATGGCTGTTCAACTTCTTGTCGTCGTCGTTTAAGAGCACCGGGTCGCCTACATGGTCCGGGGACCGCGATATCTGCTGTGCTGATGCCACCGTACTCGAGTGCAGGCTCAAAACAGCGCGCCATGCGTCCGCTTCACGCAGCAAGAGGCTGGATATGGGTGGTATGTCAGGATTGTGATGAACAACAAAACCGTCCTGCTGCCACTGCATCACGGGCTGGCCAAAGTGTGCGTTGACGTATTGCTGTGGCATAGCTGCTTGCGTGTAAGCCATTTGTTGCGCGTGCAGTGTAGAGGGGTGCGGATCCACTGGCAGTGGCGGTTGCTGTAAAACACTCGGCGCCGGGTGCGAGACATTCTGCGGAATTCCCCGCGCTGTTACGGCCTCTGTGGGCGAGCTAGTACCCCCCGCCGCGCTAGACATGGCGCCTCCCACTCAGATCACAATCAAGCAAAGCTGGAAGCACGGGCTCATTAGCGAGCACACGGCGCCAGAAATAACATCGGCGCCACGGACATACGCCGAGGAACCTTTGACCACGTGTACTGTTTCGTCTGGGTGTGATACTTTCGACATGCCAAAGCGTTGTAGGTCATCCCACATGGTCCCAACACACCGTATGTCGGAGCGCGTGGCGCCGGAGACGTCGCGGCAGCAGGCGGTGAAGGGATTTCGTCGTGTCATCAAATGTATCGACAACAAGAAGCGTGGGTCCGAGTTTCAGGTCGGAGACCACGATGCCGATGGTGTGTTTGCAACGGTGTCCGACGACGACATCTCGTCAATCTTCCGCTGGATGCTGCACATACCCAGCGATGCGGTCGGGCTCAGCTACTTTGCACACGTCGAAGCGTCCAGAAAAGCCGTGGTGTCCCTTGCACTCTCGTGTCGGCGCTTCGCCGTCGTTCTGCGAATGGTGTGTCCCAACCTTCAAGCGGAGGCGCTGGCGAGAACGTGCACGCGCGTGCTACCGCGTACGCCTTTCGAAGAGCTCGCCTTCACGGCCCAGATGCGCGACGAGCTGCTGAGCTGCGACCACCTAAAGCTACTCAGGGCCGCACAGAACGCCATGGCGTGTCACTGCGCGAAGGCTTGCTGTCACCACATCCAGAGGAGCTTCAACAAGGACATCCGCAAGGGAGAAGTCTTCTATCGCCCGTCCTCGCCCACCCTCGGGACGTGCGCCGGCGATCAGAGCAGGCTCATCAACGTAATGGACAACTGCAGCCTGCTCGACGCGTCTCGCTGCGGAAACCATGCATTTACATACTCGCGGAAGCGGTGCAGCCGGGAGCATGGCGAGAACCGCGGTCGGCGATTCAAAGACGTTATCCAGCACTTTTCCCTGAACAAGACGACGCGAGTTACGTCGACGTGCAGCATCGTCGAGCCCACCTTTCTAAAGTCTGGAAGCCTGGAAATCGACTGCAACGACATGTCGGCTCCGCTCCAAATGCGCACGTCACACGACGGAAAGTCCGTCGCTTACATACGCGCCCTTCACGAGGTCGATGCCGACACACAGACTCCGTTCAGCTCGGCGTGGGTATGGCGCGTGGGGTGGGACAAGGCCATAGAACTACCGCGGCCGCGTCCCGAGTCGAACATCGACGGAGACAGCATGAGCGCGCAGGACGCCTGGTTCAGGGAGAGCAACGGGGAGGCCATGCTGGTGGTTGCGTGGTCCACCGACTTCATGCACACAAGCGGCCATCACGTTGGCAGCAACGTTCCGCCGCAGTCCTCGCCGCAATACTGTTTCACCACATACTTGGTGGACGCAGACTCCAACGACGATCCGGTGGAGATCTACGAGAACATGTTCGACGGGTCCAACATGCTAGGCACCCTGCTGACGTGTTCGCCCACTGCCGACGGGAACAGCGTCGTGACACTGGTGAAGCGACGCGACATCCTGAACGGTCTGCGCACGGTGAGCAAGCACTGTCTCGACATGGGAACGTCCCATCAAATCAAGTCGGCCTACATGAACGGACCCAAGGGACCGGTGTCGGCGGCGGTGTCCCCCAATGGGGACTGCATTGTTGTCGTGTGCAAGCGCGACAACAGCTTCCTCGCAAACTTCTGCTGGCGCACAAACCACGAGAACTACAACATCATCCAGACGCTGGACGCTTCTCCGTGGATGGGGCTCCGCCCCTCGGACGGTCCGAGCGAGATGGCCACCGACCTCGTGAAAGCGTCGGTGGACCTCAAGTTCTCGCCGTGCGGCAGGTTCTTTGCACTCATAGACCGCCACCCCCTGTTCGGGTCCGCACCCAAGAGCCATGGCGTCGTGATCGTGGACACGGCAATGCGCGACAAGGTCAGCAAGTTTCGCCCCTACCCGCTGTTTGAGACGGAGGACCAGGCCCCGCGCTCATTCCACTGGACGCGCCAGGGCATCTGGCTCATGGCACCCGGGACGGACGACAACGGCAGCATCGGACCCCGTGGGGGCGCACTGTGTCTTTTTGCCCCCGTTAGCAACAGCTTTGCATGATGAATACAATGAACGGTTACTACTGCATGTTTTAGTCGGGTGGTACGGGACTCAGTACGATACTCAAATTTAACAATCTACTCCTTTGCAACTACCCGAAAGATGTCATGGGATGGCATGCCGTCTGCTACAATTGTCATGCGCGCCTCGTACCCCTTCACCGGGATGTTTGCAAGGCCCACGTGCAGACCCGCAAAGGGGTCGCTGCTGCTCTGCCGCGTGTGGAATATTGAGTAACCGGGGATGGCGAGCGTGCGCGACGGGCCGTCGGAGCGCTTCATCGCCTCGATGGCGTCGTAGTCGGTTGCGGTGAACGCCGTGATTGATTTTTCGGATCGCTTCTTGGGCAGCGACCAGACACGCGTGCCCAACTCGGAGCGGATGAGCTCAGTCTCTGCGTCGGACAGCCCCGGGAACCCAAGCGGCACTGCCGACTCGTCGGGGAGAGCAAGGAAGCCCTCCGTCGCAATCATGGGCGAAGAGTGTCCGGTTGCGTGTTCCAAGTCGTAGTTGTAGTAGTCTAGAGACCACTGTACAAAAGACTCGGGGAGCAAAAGCACAAACGCCGCGTCCATTTTCTCGTGCGTGAAAGAGACTATCCGCATGGGTTGTCTTTGGCCCGGTGAGTGAGCGGAGATCACAGGCCCAAGGATGCCGGAAAGCGTGGAAGCGCCGTACTCCTTCACGGCGCGGTCTTTGACACGCACGGTGAGGAGCGACGCCAGCGTGACGCTGACGTGCCACAGCTGAGTCTCCAGCCGGTCTGCCATGCTCATCGTTACCGGGTAGCTCACAATGTCCGACTTTGTGCCTCCGCACCACGTGGCAACCCCCCAGTACGTGCTCGGCGTGTATGCGTCGGTGTTGATGTTAGTCCATTGGTCTAGAACTTTGAGCAGGTCCGACTGATTGTGTTTCTGATGGGCAGCGTCTCTGACCAGGATGCGGCGTTGCACGGTGCCAAACGGCGTGCTCGTGTTGGCCGTTACTCCGTTGCACAGAGTCTGTGGGCTGGCAGCGAGGTCCTGAAGCGGGAGCGTGGCGTCGCTGGACTCCAGAGACATGGCCATGAACGCCTGGTACATTTCAATGGTCGTCGAATTGTTTCCCTCCATAAACGCCTTCACAAAGTGCCTGAACTCCTTGTTCAGTGCCTTTGACCACTCCAGCTTGCGCGTGGGTCCGTCCTTCCACTTCACCCGCAGCGAGGTGCGATCGACCCCGTTCGGCAGCTTCCCGACGATTGAGCCATAGTCGGTTCCCCTGGGTGTGAGCCAGAGCCCGAGCTCGCCGTCTGAGGAGTCCTTGTCGATCACACAGTGCACAAGCTTAGACTTGCGAATGTACCTCATCGCTGCGTTCTGCGCAAACGTTATGACCGCCTGAACCACGGCCTTGGCGGCAGGCGTGATTGCCATGCCCTCGGGCGTCAACTCCGCATCGTCCCTGAGTTTGGAAACACCCTCCTCGATTCCCCCCTTGAAGTTGGAAAGAAAGTCGAGGAGAAGGACGAGTGACGCGTTGTCGTGCACGCCTTCGGCCAACAGTCGCCTTGCAAACAGTCCTACTACCCCCGGCGCTTGCATGGTGGATTGCGTGAGCGATACCAGCTTGAGCAGCATCGCCACGGCGACTCCGCTGTCTGCGCCGAAGCCACCGAGCAGATGCAGTCCGTCGTTGTGAGCGCTGGTAGACTGGCTTCGCGTGCTTCCCTTCATGCTCGCAAGTGGCGTCTTGCGCAGAAGGACGTCGCGGGCGTTGGGGATGTCGTAGTGTGCTATCTCTCGGGTCTCTGAGTTTGGGTTTGCCAGACGCAGCCACGCAAGTTCTCGGGTGCTCGAGATGAGCAGCACGTCTTCTGGCGCCACGCTGTAGCTGTCCGTGATGCGGATGCCAGACTCTGCCATCTCGAGTATTCGGCTGAACGAGTCCATGCTATCGTCGTTTGCCCCCGGTCTATGAACGTCGGGCATCACGTTCCCCATGAATGCGTACATTACTCTGTTTCCGTGGCCTACAGCTTTGGCCGCAATCGCCTTGCTCTGCTTCATCACAACCTCCAGCCTGGTGGAGTCTCCCTCAAAGTTTCCAGCCACAAACACACTTTTGGTGTAGGATCCGTACCCACATCCGATTTCTTCCCTTGCATCTTGCTTCACCCCTTTCGGAGGAGCGACGGGTGGAAGCACGGTGGCGGTTGGCATGGGAGGAAGGGGTGCCGAGATTGGGCCAAGCTTTACACCGGAAGGCGGAGGTTTGGCTTTCACGGGTGGTTCGGGAGGGGTGGCAGGTGGGGCCGGAGTTGGCTTTGTTGGAGGAGTGGGATCGACGCGGGGGGGCGCGGTCACAACGGGAACGGGCTTTTGTTCCTGAGCAAAATGCTTCTCAGTCATGAGAGCGTATGTCCCCGTGCTGTCGCGGTACAGCCCGTCGTCCGCGGATTTGGACGATTCGAGAATCTGAAGTGATCCGTCGAGCATGTGGTAGGTGCCGGAGGATGCGTAGTACCGCGCACTGCCTATGCGCACGCGCGTGCGACTAGCATCGTCCAAAACCGCGCATATCACGTACGACTCGTCCGACGGCACATCCAGCTCCTGCTTCTGCGATGAGAATTCAGATACGGACGGTAGACCCAACATGTTGAAGAGGTCGGTGCTGGAAGACAGCAAACTCATCGGCTGCACCGAGGAAGGCAGCGTCTTCTGAGTTTCGACGGCGGCGCTCATGCTTGTCCTTCCGGACATGTTCCTACCATTGGGTGCGACCCAGTGCCATATGATTTGAACTATTGTATAGTTCTGGGTAGCGGGGAAGACCCAACCATGTCTCGCTAAGTGTGGGTGTGTCGCCAAGATAACACAGCAACAAACTCGATTTGACAGCAGTGGTTCCGACGACGGATGGCCAGCGGAACTCGCCTGCGCGATGCGGGGCAGCGCAAACCAGGACTGGCGCGTAGCAAGCTCGGGGACGGCGTCATTGCAAATTCTCTGGGAGTGTCCACGGGTGGAAGTGCAGAACATCGACTCAACTTGTCGCAGGTCTATGCCCTTGAGCACATGTTCCAGGGCAACCCGGCGGTGCAAGCCGCGCGCACGGTGCTGAGTGGACAGCTTCTCTCCGGCGGAATCAGCTTGCGCAAAAACGGAAACGACGTGGATCTGCAGCCGGCGTTTCGCGATCATCTAAACGAGGTGTGGCTGCCGTTTGCTCAGGACGTCATAGACTGCTTCCTCAAGTGGGGAATGGTCGTCATCTCATACGAAGAGCACGAAGACGACTTGCGGAGGGCGTCGCTCGTTTCCAAACGCAGGAAGATGGAACAGCCTGTCTCAAAGGGAAAGGCTGCTTCTCGGGCCGCAAAGGCAGTGCAGCAGACACCAACCGAGCCACCCGTCATCGTGCCCTTGGTCCCAATGCTCGGAAGCTACGAAATCGCGTACCGCATGGGTGGACGGGCGGGCTACAAGCGCGAATACATGGTGTACTCCACCAACCCCACCACGGGCACCAGAGTGGACGAGGATGCGCGTGTGGTGGTGAAGCAGCACCCCGACCAGGTTGGAAACGTCAACTCTCCGTTGGCATCGGTCTTCGAGCTCGGCTCCTTTGTGGCCGCAATCACGGAGCTGGCCGTGGTCGCCGAATCGTCGCGAGCGCGGCCGCGTATGGTTACGCAGATGCGCAAAAAGGACGCCAGCGCGCTCGACCCCGGCAACCTGTTTTTCGACAGCGACAGTCGCGCGGTTCAGGCAGGCGCCGACGCCGACGAGAGCGCCGGACAGACCAGGGCCTTGCAGCTGCAGCAACAGATGTGCGCAATGATCAACAAGCTGCAGACCAAACACTACGGAGCCGACCACGACATACACTCCTTCAACGGTGCTGGGTCTTCCAATATCACCGGCAAGATGCCGTACGCCCCGCCCGAGGTCTCTCCGTCTTTGTTTCATCTCCCCAAGGTACGCTACACACGCTTACGCTTTGCACGCTCCCTGATCCCCGCATACATAGCCTCCTTCTCCGACTTCGTTGGCGCCGCGTGATTCACCCCTCGCAGGATCAAGAGCTCTGTCCCAACATGTCCAGCCCCGAGTCCCGCGGCGACCTCGAGGCGCTCACGAGGCTGTCGATCGAACAGTTCAGCGCGGCTTTTGGTACGCACATGCCATAGAACTTTATGCACCACCAAGTGTTACGACCCTGCTTCTCACACGCGTTTGTCATTCGCAGGCGTGCCGTCGGACCTCATCTTCAGCGGCCGCTTTGCGGGCAAGTCAACTTCACAGTACGTTCCCCGCCACTCGAACCCATACCCTGTACACCCACTGACCATTTGGCGCGTGTTTTGCTCGCAGGCTGTCTCTCTTGAACATCACAGTTTCGCAGTTGGCCAAGGCAGTCAACAGCGTGCTGACTATCGCGTACCGGGTGCGTTGCCTAACGACGCTTTGCCTACCTGCGCATCATGCTTCTTGCTTCCAGCTGACGCGCGGTTCCCGTGCCCGCAGGACATCTATGCCGAGGGACCCGGCAACGACGTCGGCCAGCTGCAGCTGCTCACGTCCCCACTGGCAGCAACCGACGAGGTGCTCAACCTCTTTGCGGGCGGTCTGGTGCCCGTGGAGATTGCCATGCCGTCGGTGCTGCACGCTATCGGCGCTACCAAGGAGGACATCGACGCCGCGCTGGAAAAGGCCAAGCAGAAGGAGGACGAGGCCAAGCTGGACCAGACAGGGCAAAAGGAGCACGCAAACAAGGACAACGCGATCACCCTCGAGACCAGGCAGGTGGAGCTGGACCAAAAGAAGAAGGAGCTCAAGGCACCCGCTGCTGCACCCGCAGCGGCTGGCGGTAGCTCGTCCTCCTCTGGCGCGCCGTCGGACTGATTTGGCATGAAGGTAAGTATCGAGCGCTCACACACTGTACGAAAGATTGCTGCCTGTCGGAGCTCGCTATTGGAGCACCCACGGCGGCTGCGTACACTTGTAAACACGCTCGTAAACACACACATACATACTCGAGCACACCAAAGTCGTATGGGAAACGAACAATCGTCTACTGACCACACAGAGAGCGTGAAGGCGGTCGACGGCGACATCGAAGCGCCTGCAACGGCTGTGGCGGTCGTGGAAGGCCCATCGGTTGTGGATTCGAAACCGCACAAATGTGAAGCATGTACCCAAACGGACGCCGTGGAGGAGGGGGGGTATGACATGCGTGCCCCAAGACGAAAGCGCAAACTGTTCGGTGTTGTAGCTGTCGTGGGGGAGAAGGGGGAAAGCAGCGTGCTTCCGAGCGCAGACGAGCAACGCCAATCGTACTGTCTATTGGCGTTGGTAGAGTATCTGCGCCGCCTTGTTCGCCGCGCTTGTGGCTGTAGCTGGCTTAATAAGATTTAGCTTGTCAAACCAGCCTTGAAGAAAAAGTCTAGTCGTCGCCACTGTCGGCGTGGCTATCGCTGCCACTGCCGCTGAAGAGCACAGTCTCCGCGTCTTCGTGGACGCGATTAATGATGGAGATTCTGCGACGGAAGATGTCTGCTTCCTGTGCATTGGGGGGGTAGACGGGTATCGAGGGAGGGCTCCAAGGCGTCCACACCGCGTCGCACTTGTGGCCGTTCCTGTGATTAGTGTAGCAAGCGGAGGCCGGTATCGGCAGGTCGTCGACGAAGGGACACGTGCATACCTTGACGCGCACGGCAAACGAGAACTGTACCAACTTTGTGCTGTCCATTACGCCTGGGCTAAAGATGATATTGGCTTGCGAGTGGCGGTATCCTCCATACTGTATGGTCCAGGGGCCGAGGAACTTGTCGTCCTTGTCGAACTGGCGCCACCGGAGAAGAACAGTAGCTCCGTGAACGACGGGGCCCCTGCGCACCACAAGCCCAACGCGGCCGGGGCGAACGCCCAGGTGAGGTATGACGCTGGACGGTGGTGTCAATTGTGGCAGCGGGGCGGCGGGGCGGATGGCACTTTGCGAGAGACAGTATGGAAACGTACACCGCGAGAGTATGTTGAACCCCCTCACCGGCGGAAGCTTGGACGAGCAGATGCCGCACTTGATGTCCCGAATGAGCTGGTCGTCCTTGTGCCACGCATCGGAGTTGATGCACGAAATGGCTGCACGGTTGAATACCGCGCGTCGAAACAGATCGTTGTCCACCCTTCTCGCTGCCTTGAAGACGCGGCGCATGTTGTAGATGTCATTGAGTGTAGGCAGAAAATTGCACATGTGCTGTAGCAGATCGGGTGGCATCCTTTCAAGTAGAGAGAAAACCACGGCCTCTGGTGCATTCGCGTTCTCGAAGCGGTATGCGAAAGGGACAATGACGCGGCGGGGCTGCTGCGAACTGGTCCCCGGCGCCACGGGGCGGTTGGTGGGAGGAGGGCTGGATGGCGGCCCGCGGGGGGGCTGCGGCGAACTGGTCCCCGGCGCCACGGGGCGGTCGCCAGGAGGAGGCGCCACGGAGCTCGACCCCAGGAGTGGGTCACACTCGGGACGGGGGGCATTGGAATCGGACATGCTTTCCTGTAGGCGTAATTTAAAACTTGAGTAAACTTACAAACTGGGCGCCACGACGCGCTTCAGTTCAGTCAGACGGGCGCCACGGGCCGGCGCCTTGGAGTGCCATTCCCGGCGCCATGTAGTACTTGGGTTTTGTGTAAGCCACAAAGTTGTTACTACATTGAAGTAAACTAGACCATGGCCACCACGTACACCTGCCCTACCAACGCCAAGGCGTGCTTCACGTTCGGACCCGCTCCTGTGGGAGCCACCTTGGCGCCGGGTCGCGGACTGTCGTTGCCGCCAGGCAGTGGCGTGTCGAGCGTCTCGTTTGCCTCACCGCCCAGCAAGGCGGGAAACGGGCCCTACTCTCACATCCCAATCTCCGACCACCCCGTGAGATGCGACGGCAATATCGTGCTCAAGGTCCGCCAATTCCCGGGCATGGACAGCTCCAACTTCTCCAAGTGCTTCCAGTCGGGCGTGCTCAAGCGCATGCGCGAGTCGTCCAACGACGGCTCTATCTCGTTCATCTTCAACCCGCCTCTCAAGTGCAAGCTCTCGGACGACCAGGACGGCCCGGCGGACGCAGTGGCCATGCAGGTCGTCGAAGCTGAACCTGTCACCGTGTGTGCAGCAGGCAGCTCCGCAACCTCGCCGTCGGAGGGAGACTCCTCGTCGGACGGCGAGTAGAGCGTGTGTCTCTGTAGTAAGGGGAGGTGGGGACGGTTCCGGCGCCACAAGGCAATTGCCCCTATAACGCTTTACAGAGTGTAACCGTATCTAACTACCACCCAAAAGCAAAAGCACAGTAAGAACAAACCGCCAGTTGGCCAGCCGCCGCTGATACTCCAAACCGCTCCTGAGGCGCGGACCCGTGGCGCCGTGACCACCCTGACAAACAGTCACTCTTCCACCCAATGTAACGTATGGTTCCCCCAGGACGCCTTAAGCAACATGGACTCCAAGCTCGCCTTCTTCCGCACCAACACGCGCTTCTTCGGCATCGTCATGCCCGAAGGGACCACCCTCACAATCGAGCACGCCTCGCGCACCGAGGTGGTCGACGCCAGCGGCATGATCCTCGGCGGCGACATCACCAAGGACGGCACGCCGGTCGACGTCCCGGAGAAGGCGTGCATCCGCCGCATCGAGGTACCTGCGATCCTCGGAGCCGGCTGGAAAATCGACAAGGAGGCCGAGCAGGAGTGCGACAGCTTGAGCAGGCTTGCGGAGGAGATGGACCGCCTGGTGAAGGACTGCGGCAACGAGACCTACAAGGCCGCCTGGTTGGCGTATGGCGACTGGAATTGAATCTGTACTCGTAGTATATGCTCAGGGAGAACATCCCACGCAACCCCCACGCAACCTGACATCTCCACCACCTTTCGCCTCTCTACAGCGTCCGCGCCCAGGTCCAGCTCGGCAACGGCGAGTTCCACATCTTCCGCCAGTTCTGCGGCATCAAGATTGGCATCTGCAAGGCGCCCATGGACACGAGGGCGCGCCGTTGCGGGTATGCCATGCTCATGCGCCACGCCAACGGCAGCTCGGAGGACCGCCGTTCCTTCAACACCGACCACGCCTTCCGCTGGCTCGTCGTCGAGCCGTACGACAACAAGACTGGCGGCGGGTATTGCGTCGACGAGACCGGCTGCGTATACCACAAGACTGGCAACGGAACCTACGACCCCATCTATGTTGAGGCGTGTGTTGGCAAGCTCTACGAGGCCACTGCTCTCTACAACAAGCCCGAGGCGGACGCCGAGAAGCACTGGATTCCCGTGACGGCCGACGAGGCCGAGAAGACTCTCGCCATCCACGACAAGAGCATCCCCTCCGACTTCATCGCCACCACACAGAAGATGTTCAACCTGGTGGAGACCGCCACCTCCTCGTCCGAGGCCTAGGCATCCTTGCGACCGCCAGCGATAACACCACGCAGGGGCCCTGCCGATAGAAGCCCACAGGATGTCGCTGCGTTCCACCCCTGGCGTTCCCACATGTCGACTCCGTGCCGGGCGTCTTGAGCAAGTCCTAGAAATAGGTGCACGTCACAGCACGCGCCGACCTTACAGGCTTGCATCCACCACGCCCGCAATCGGCAAAACTGTGTACGTTGACGTGATCATCCCCCAGCTGGGGAGTAGTGTGGTGGTTGTG
>TARA_B110001450_G_scaffold206699_1_pt1 | contig 15125 bp, 12 predicted proteins | sample TARA_B110001450 | Tara Oceans TARA_B110001450 (sample SAMEA4396538) | marine metagenome | biome: Polar Biome; feature: [SRF] surface water layer (ENVO:00010504); material: water (ENVO:00002006), including particulate matter (ENVO:01000060) such as... | depth 5 m | reverse complement strand
AAAAAAAAACCATCTTATGCTTCTCAGAGTTTATATGTTTTATATGACTCATTTTGCGATACCAAGGCGTTCACTGAAGTTTTAAAGAGATTGATAATTGATGGGTATCATCTGAACATTAAATTAAGACCTGGCGTCAATGACAAAATTTTCAGAGAGATGTACGTGTTTTCTGACAAAGAATGGTTAAGTGTAACTACCCATCAGAAAATAGATTTAAGTTTTGTCAAAGAAAATTTAGCAATCATTGGGCTTAAAACAAGTCTTTTATATCATCTCCACTTTTTAAATATACCGATATGGATTATAGACTTTGATATGCATTATTTAGATGATTTGAGGGATGATGATAGGTTTACGTTTATCCATCCCAATGTTTTTCTAGATGGGGAATATGTGCAACTATTAGAGCCTAGAAAACAAGGGAAGAAAATTAATTTTCCTGCCTATCCATCACTGTTAAGTCTTATCAATCTCAATGATACAGGAGCAAATAATGTTAAATTATGAAGATGTCCTTTGTGTGATATGTGCACGAGGAGGTTCAAAAGGCCTTGTTAGAAAAAATATTCGGTCGCTTGATGGTAAGCCGCTAGTTGCGCGGCCTATTCTAGACGCTCAAAAATCTGGTGCTATTGGGACCATCGTGGTTTCCACTGACGATACTGAAATAGCTAAGATCGCGCTCGCCTATGGAGCTGAGGTACCGTTCATAAGGCCTGTGGATCTTTCTGGTGATCTGGTAACCACAGAAGATACCCTTAAGCACGCGCTACTGGAAACTGAAAGACTTATGGGAAAAAAATTCAATATTTGCGTCTTCATAACGCCGACTGATGTTTTTAGGAGTCCCAGTAATATCAAAGATGTTGTCGATGCTTTGATTAAAGATGAGTCTCTAGACAGTGCTTTTATGGGCGCTCCCACGCACAAAAATTTTTGGGAGCAGCAGTCTGATGGCTCTTGGATTAGGATGCGTGAATGGATGAGTAAGTATTCATCAAGGCAGGTAAGGCAGTCTATTGTTAGAGAGGATACTGGTATTGCCTGTGCATCAAAGAGTGCTTTGTGGAGAGATGGTCGCAGAATCGGTGACAATGTAAAGATATTTATAAATGAAGATCCCTTTAGTCACGTTGATATCCATACGATTGAAGATCTCCACCTAGCTGAGACAGTTATTGCCATGAGAAGGAAGGAAGAAAAAAGTAAATGAATGACTCAATAAAAGTATCGATAATCATACGGACTAAAAATGAAGAAAAATGGATTGGCCATTGTCTTGATGCGGTATTCTCACAAAGCTATAAAAACTTTGAAGTAATAATAGTCGATAATAATTCAACTGACGCAACTATATCTAAGGCCAAGAAATTCGATTTAAAAGTAATTTACATCGACAAGTTTATTCCAGGTAAGGCTATAAATGATGGCATTAGGTCAGCTGAAGGGGAAATATTTGTTTGCCTTTCGGGCCACTGTGTACCAACAAACAATCACTGGCTAGAAAATATAGTTCATGACCTGAGAGATCCTAATGTGGCCGGCGTCTATGGACGGCAAGAACCACTCAGTTTCACATCCCCAAAAGATAAGAGAGATCTTTACATCACATTTGGATTGGACAAACGTGTGCAGTTTAAGGACCCTTTCTTCCACAACGCCAACAGTGCCTTTCGAAAGGATGTTTGGGACCAGTATAATTTTGATGAGTTTGCTACAAATATTGAGGATAGACTTTGGGGAAAAAAAGTAATCGATGACGGTTACCAGATTGTCTATGAGCCCTCTGCTAGTGTTTATCATTGGCATGGCTTGCATCATGATGGAAATAAAGAGAGAGCAGCAAAAATTGGTTTGATTCTCGATGAAATGCATGCTGAGGACCAGGCATCTGTTTATGAGTTACCTGAAAACCATGAGATTTATCAACTTGTTTTATTTGATCCTGAGTTAGATTACGCTAAATGCAAAGCGATTTTAGAGATGACACTGAAGTCGCTTAGTGCTTCCGCCCTAGTATCCAAAAAATTTCTAGTTACTCCTTATAAAGAATTGTTTGCACTTGCCGAAGAATATAACTTCGAATTATTGTTGAAGGAAATGCCAAAAACTCAGAGCTACCTTGGCCGGTTAGATGTTGTAAAAAATGCTTTGCAAGCTATTCAACAGAAGTATGATATGCCGGATTTTGTTATTATTGCTGATGAAACATATCCTTTAAGATCAGCAAAATTGGTCGATGACTTTATAAATATTGCAGTCAAAAACGGTCTTGATCTCGTCGTGGCGGCTAAAAAAGAGCGACGACATAATATAGGGGTTTTAATGAGCGAGCATGATGGGACAGCCGCTGATACAAATTTAAAGTCTAATAATAAACACAAAACTGTAGAAATAGCTCTTTCGGGACTGCTTTACTTATCAAGACCCTCGACAATGCAAGCTGCATTCCAATTAGATATTTCCCAGGCTAATTATGTCGAAGTTACCGATGTGGCCAGTGTTTTACAGATAAGATCGGATGACGAACTCAAGCATATAGGTACTCTTATCGGTAACGGAGCCTAATGAATTCATCATTTCAAAATTAGTGAATTTTAGGAGTATCATTTATGTCTCTAAGTGTTGTTAATATCGGTATTGTAGGTTGTGGTCGAGTAGCAGAGCATTATTTAAAAATATTTGAGTCAGGCGTCGTTAAGAATTTTAAAATTGTCGGTGTCGCCGATCTTGTCTTACAGAAAACTAAAATATTCAAAAAACGGTTTTCATGCCAGGCTTTTCTGTCAGTTGAGGAAATGCTTCACAAAGTAAAACCTGATCTGGTATTAGTACTGACACCATCAAGTCTCCACTATTTACATTCGAAGTTAGCTTTGGAGCATGGCTGTAATGTTTTAGTTGAGAAGCCTATATCTATGACTGCAGTGGAGGCTGAAGCACTATCAATTTTTGCCAAAGAAAAAGGGCTCTTGTATGGAGTGGCTTTCCAGAATAGATTGAATCCAGCGGTTCAGGCTCTTAGGCAGGCGGTTGATGGAGGTCGATTTGGTAAAATAGTATCTGCGACGGTCAGGCTGAGGTGGTGTAGATTTCAAGATTACTATGAGGATGGATGGCATGGAACCTGGGAGCATGATGGCGGAGTTATAAACCAACAGGCTATTCATCACTTAGATGCTCTCAATTGGCTTTTTCCGATAGACTCGGTCAATGCAATTGCAACGAAACGTCTAAATAACTTAGAAGCGGAAGACACATTGGTGGCATTAGTGAAGTTTGGAAATGGTGCGGTTGGTACCATTGAAGCGACAACGGCCGCAAGACCTAAAGATTATGAGGCATCGCTTTCTGTAGTAGGAGAAAAAGGCATGGCTCTGATTGGCGGCATCGCGCTTAATGAGGTTCAGACTTGGGATTTTATCGACGTTGAGGAGGGTGATGAAGAAATATTTTGGACGCATTCCCAAGCTGTTCCAACTGGCTATGGATTGAGTCACGGCCCCCTTCTAAACGAGGTGATTTCGGCAATTAAAGACCAATGCAAGGTAATGCCAATCACTGCCGATGACGCCATCGCCACGACAAAGCTAGTCCATGCACTATACAAAAGTGATGAACAAAAAAACTGGGTTGCTGTAAGCGACAATTTATTATCTAAACGATTAGGAATTAAGTCATGAGTCAAATTGCAAACAAATTTCCAGGCAAAGATGTTTCTCCAGAAGATTTGTTGGAGAAGTTTCCATTAGTTGCCAAAAAAAACGAGCAACATCAATCTAAGTTTTCGATAAAAGGTATTGAATTTGGAGGAGATCTTGTCCCTATATTTGCAGGCCCTAATATGGTTGAAAGTGAATCTTTAATCGACGATATAGCTAAGAATGTAAAACGGCATGGGGCTCATTTTCTTCGCGGAGGTGCATTCAAACCGTTAAGTTTTCCATATAGGAGCGCCAAGTATAATGAAACGAGACATGATGGATTAGCGTGGATGGTTAATGCAGGTAAGGCCCACAATATCCCGATTATAACAGAGGTCATGGACCAGCGCTTGATAGACTTAGTTGCTCAATCTACAGATATTATTCAGATTGGTTCAAGGAATATGCAGAATTATCCTTTTTTAACTGAGTGCGCTCAGACGCAGAAGCCAATTATGTTAAAACGACATTATGGCGCATCTTTGCGGGACTGGCTTGGGGCAGCGGAGTACATAATGGTTGAAGGGAATAACAAGGTAATTCTATGCGAGCGGGGGGTTTCGATCCCCCATACGCACCGCGCTACATCAAGATTTTCTCTTGATCTTCAGGTTGTTCCTGCAGCAAAAGAACTTACGCATTTGCCTGTTATAACCGACCCTTCTCATGCAACGTTTTGGAATCCTTGGGTTAAATCTATGTCTTTGGCTAGTGTTGCTGCCGGTGCTGATGGGGTCATGTTAGAGGTGCATCCTGATCCTGAGAATGCCGCGGTAGATCCGTTACAGCCGTTAAACTATTCTGATTTTAAGGATACGGTCCTTGCTATGCAGGCTGTCGCAAACGCAATTGGCAGGAGAGTTTAGGCTTATGTTAGAGAAAATCAATAACTTAACCACTAATTCCGTAGACGTTGATTTTAACAGTAATTATGCGTTCATTGTTGGAGTGAATCCCTCGGAGGGGGCAAGATCCCCTCTTCTTTGGAATGCCGTGTTCTCCGATTTTGGCTCAGATATGAGGATGTTTTCTCTCGATGTGATCAGTGAAAATTTAGAATTGCTTCTTGATGAGTTGAATGCTGACTCAAACTGTATTGGAGGTTGTGTTGCTGTTCCTTACAAAGAGAGAGTGTTCAAATGGCTCGGTGAAAATACAACCCGTGAGACTCTCTCTATAGGTGCTGTTAACAGTTTGTATAGGCACGATGGAGAGCTTTTTGGTACTAATACTGATGGTGAAGGAGCCATCCAGTCATTTAAGAAAAACTTTAATATAACAGATAGAAAGACACTCATTTTAGGCGCTGGAGGTACATCGAGAGCCGTGGCTAGTTATTGGTGCGCGGAAGGTGCAGGTGATAACGTAGTTGTCTGTAATAGGACAGATTCGAAAGCGCAATTACTAGCCTCTTGCATTGGGGCAAAATGGATCGAATGGGAAAAGAGAGGATGTCAACTCAAGGAAACGGAGGTCATTGTCAACTGCACGTCTTCAGGAACAGGAGAATTTATTTCGGAGTCACCATTGACTGTTGATGAACTAAAGCAGTTGCCCGTCGATGGGATTGTGTTTGACGTTAACTATGCGCCGAATCCAACTTTGCTGCTCAGTAACGCCAAAGCCGTCGGAGTGGATACTCTAAATGGGTCCGAGATGAATTTGGAACAGGCTGTCTTAGCAATGAATTATGCAGTTGATGGTATGAGTGTTGACAATATACGGTTAGCTATGACAAAAAAATATCGTGAGCTGGCATCTTGATACCACAAGCGAACGGGTTTCAATTTCAATTTGTTTCTGTTGCGTTAGCTTGGTATTTCTATATTGATGTTTTTAACAGGACTTTATTGAAAAGTTCATTTCCAATAATATATTTTTTAAGCCTTATTTTGATAGTAGGGGCCGCTCTTCTAGGTCCGATAAGACTGGGCAAGGGCTGGTCATTCTTTGGCCTAATTAGTATTTGGTATTTATTCTCATGTATATATTCTTTGGACCCCGCAAATGGGCTTGAGCAGGTAATCGGTTTTTCATTAGTAAGCCTTGCTGTATTGATGATTGTTGGGATTTTGGGAAAAACCAAGGTTATTGAGCAGGTAATGAAACATGGATTCTTTGCAGGACTAATGTATCTCTGCTTTTGTTTAGTCAATTATGATGTGCTATTTATGAAAGGTTTTTATGGAGCAGATTTGTTTTTTGTTGGACCAGAGGGTCATCGAGCTAATGCCGGACGGCAGCTTGGTTATATAGCTTTTTTTTGCCTGTGGATGTTAATTTTTTCTGAAAAAAAGACTATGCGCGCAGTTGCGGCCTTGGGGTTTTTTGTAAGTATTTACTTAATATTTACAACATGGACCCGAAATCCTTTTTTACTGGTATTTTTGCCGAGCATGGCGTACCTCGGGCTAAAGGCTAAAAAGTTTTTCTTGGTAACTATAGGTATGGGAGTTCTCACTTTGTACGGCCTTTTGTTTTTTGTAGATATCCTTGGGGTAGGTTCATACGTTGAGTATATATCTAATCGAGGTACGTCGGGTAGGTATGATCTAATGTTGCACTTAATTAATGAGGTTACTCATCGGGGAGCTCAGCTTTATGGTTTGGGAATTGGCTCGCTCGATCTAATAAATAAAGACAATTATGTCTTGCTCTCACGAGATACGTTTCATTTAGTGGCCACATACCACGAGGTGGGTATTGTCGGTATCTTACTTTGGCTAAGTTTAATTTGTTCTTCGCTATTAATGCTTTGGATTAATCGAAATGCGCTCTCTAAATCGTCGTTATTTGCCATGTGCCTTGTTGTATATGGATTTTTTAATCCAAGTGAAGCGATCTTGATACATTTTTCGGGCTTAATCACGTTCACTCTATATTTGTTTATCGTTGCATCTTTGACACCCTCTGAGCAATTCAACGCAAATAGAAGAGTCGTGGCTGGCTAATTCCGACTAAACGTGAGGCTGAATGGTGATTAAGGTATGGCTAGTTGCTGACAATATAGATGAATCCAGTGGTGGCCCACCAAGGTCAATTTCTGGGTTAGCTGAAGGACTGTCAATGATTGATGGTATCGAGGTAACCGTAATAGCCTCAGCTTCGAAGCGCCCGATTAAAATTAGTGCGGTTACAGTCGTCAATCAGATTTTTATAGAGGATCGCAGTAGGCTAGGTAAGTTCTTGGGTTTTTCTCATGTAAATTTTTTATTTGGAGTGAAGTCTGATAGACGACCAGATATTGTTCATGTGAATAGTCTATGGCCGCAAACGCTGATTTGGTATTTTATTTTTAGTGTGTTTCACAGGATCCCTATTGTATTAAGTCCCAGAGGCACTTTGTCTGACTGGGCACTGGGCTATAAAGCCTGGAAAAAAAAATTAGGAATGACTTTCTACCGAATTTTTCTATTTCGTAAAATTAAGCTTTTTGTAGCTTCATCTAACTTTGAACGGTCGGACATTCTTAAAAATATTAAATCTCCAAATGTTGCGATAGTGCCAAATCCATTGAGAATTGATGCCGCACAAGTACGTAAGTTGAGGAAAAAGAAGGAAAGATCTCCGGTTAATGTCATGCTTTTTTTGGGACGCATAAATCGGATAAAGAGAGTTGATCATTTGGTTGACTGCTTTATTAAAGCTAATCCAAAAGATTGGAAATTGGTCATCGCTGGACCAGATGAGCAAGGAAGTATAAACACCATAATGGACTCTGTGACTCAATCGGACTTGCGGTCTAAAATTGTTTATGTCGGCTCAGTAGCAGAAAATTCAGAAGACAAGTTAACGTTATTTGCGAATGCTGATGTCGTGGTGCTCCCGTCATATTCGGAGAATTTTGGTATCGTGATTGCAGAGGCACTTGCCTGCGGAATCCCGGTTGTAGCAACTAAAGGAACGCCATGGGAATCCATTATTACTAATAACTGTGGTTGGTATATAGATGATACTCAAGAAGCGCTGATATCAACTATAAAAGAAATTGAAAATACAAGCAAAGCCGACCTTACATCGATGGGCAAAAGGGGAGAGCGTGCTGTGTTTGAGTTTCAAAGTTATGCCGTTGCAAAAGTAATGGCGGAAAATTATCAAAAGATCCTTGAAATATAGGATCTGAGGAAAAATTATATGGGTTTAGGACATAGCATTATTAGGTATGCCTTTGTTCCAATACTGTGTGGGGTTTTTGGTGTCATATTACTTACCGAGAGTCTAGTCGATAAGACCTTTTCTGAATTGGCACTAAATAAAGAAACTACAAGCGTATTCCATAGTGATGCCGGCAAAAAGGTGCACTGTGGAATGGGTGACGATATCTTGGGCTGCGTAGACGGCAGATCCATAGATCTTTTATGGCTTGGAAATTCGCAGCTACATGCGATCAATCAAATACAAGATGGAATAGATAAAACAGCTCTCGCTGAGCTCTATGAGCATTACAGGCCCTTGGGCTTAAATGTAATCGGACTTTCGCAACCAAATGCATCTTTACTCGAGCATCAACATATACTTAACTATGTACTCAGCAAGTCAGATGTTGGGTATTTGATTCTACCGTTGGTATATGATGACACAAGAGAAGGCGGCGTGAGAAAAGGATTGCTCCCAGAAGATGTATCTCTCCAAGGTCAATCTGAAAATGATTCGGATATAAACAACAAAAATATTTTAAAGCCAGATGAATTAAGGAAAAGTGTCGAAAATTTCTTAAACGAAACCATATCAGGATTTATTCCCATTTGGGCGGAGCGCTCGAGGGTCAAGGCGGAGATTTATTCAATAGCTTACAAAATGCGGAATTTTTTATTGGGGATAGAACCAACTAGTGTGCGCAAGAAACTTTTGGGTCCATATAAAAACAATCTCCGAGCGCTTAATGAAATGATGGAGACTTTAGAAAGGTTACAAATCCCAAGCTTGGTTTATATTGCCCCTATCAGATCTGATATTAAACTCCCTTACGATATCGACGATTATATGGAATTTAAGGAATCAGCCCGTCGTTCTTTAAATAAATTCTCTTTTGCTAAATATGCCAACTTCGAACACATTGTTGATAATTCACTTTGGGGATATAAGGAATCAACAAACCTAAAACCTTCGGCTGAGGTTGATTTTATGCATTTTCAAGGGCCGGGACATATCATTCTTTCTGAGAAAGTTATGGAGTTCATGAAAAATGATATTTAATTCAATAACTTATTTTATATTTTTGGCAATTTTTGTCAGTATATTTTGGAACATTGGCGTTTCCAAAAGGAAGTATCTGATATCATTAGGAAGTGTTATTTTCTATGGTTTTTGGAGTTTTTTGTTTGTCCCATTGATTCTATTTTCTAGTTTTTCAGATTTTCTTATAGCGCAATTTATCGAAAAATCGAGGAGTACGAAAACAAAAAAGTTACTTCTGGTGTTGAGTATCTTCATTAACTTAGGACTGCTTATTTTCTTTAAGTATTCGATTTTTATCCAAGATAACTTGATTGGGATTGGCTCCTATTTTGGATTTATGATTGATCCTTTTCTAAGAAATATAATTCTTCCTATTGGTATAAGCTTTTATACTTTTCAAACGATTAGCTACTCAGTTGATGTGTACCGAGAAGACATAGTTGCTGAGAAGGACGTTTTTACATTTATTTCCTATGTTACCTTTTTTCCACAACTAGTCGCAGGCCCCATCTTAAGGGCTTCAGATGTCATACCTCAAATAAAAGCCAATCCGCCATCACCCGTAGCTAGTGATTTCGTTATTGGGGTCAGGCGAATAATAACAGGTCTCTTTATAAAAGTTGTTTTAGCTGACTCAATTGGAATAGTCGTGGATAAGTTATTTGACTTACCCCTTTCATCTTTCTCAGTGATTGACATCTCTACGTTAGCATTTCTATTTGGATTTCAAATCTATTTTGATTTTGCTGGGTATTCGTCGATAGCAATAGGCTCGGCTTTATTAATAGGAATTAAATTCCCTGAAAATTTTAATTTCCCATATATAGCAAAAACACCTCGTGATTTCTGGCTAAGATGGCATATTTCCTTATCTAGCTGGATAAGAGATTACCTTTATAGCTCTTTAGCAGCCGTTTCAAAAGCCACAAAATCTGGATCACAGTCAGGAATGGATATTAGGTCACTTGCTATCGTTCCTTTGTTTCTGACCTGGGGAATAATGGGATTATGGCATGGGGCAAGCTGGACGTTTGTAGCTTGGGGCTTATACCATGCAATTTTGATTACTGTTTTCAGAGTTTTATATAGCTTAAGTTTTCTCTCCTCGAATCGGAAGATACTAGATCTGTTTTGGCACATTTGTACCCTTTATTTAGTCATGCTAAGTTGGATTTTCTTCCGATCTGACTCACTTAATGATTCCTTTACTCTTTATCAAGCCTTTTTCGATGGTAGTAAATATTTTTACTTAGGACTTAAAGAAAACTATTATTTAATAGCTGCGATTTTATTATCTGGGTTTTATTCATGTTACTTCTGGAGCAAGCTGGATCATCAGCTAGTGCATTTTCCCGCTGGATTCCGATACTTAACCACCATTCTTTCAAATACACTGATGGTGATTTTAATAATAGTGTTTATGAATGATGATATGCCCTTCATTTACTTCCAATTTTGAAATTTAATTTACTTTTAACAAAGAGGCACTAATGTATATTTTAGGACTAAATGCTTACCATGGGGATAGTTCGGCCTGTATTTTCTTCGACGGTAAGATCGTCGCGGCAATAGAGGAAGAACGGTTACGCCGCATTAAACATTGGGCTGGCTTTCCATCTGAAGCCATTAAATTTTGTTTAGAAGAATGTAACATATCCATTAAGGATATTGACCATATTACGTTGTCAAGAGATCCCAGAGCTAACTTTGGGAAAAAGATCAAACATACAATAAAGAACAATTTCTCGATGAGTGCAGTCATCGATCGGCTTTCAAATTATGGCAAGATAGATTCGGTGAAGTCAATACTAGCGAAGGAGTTTGATATTGAAGTCAGAGATATAAAAGCTGAGGTGCATCAGTTGGAGCACCATAGAACTCATTTGGCAAGTGCGTTTTTTGCGAGTGAATTTGAGGAGGCCGCAGTAATATCTATTGATGGATTTGGTGATTTTAGCTCAACAATGATCGGAGTTGGAAAAGGAAACGAAATTAAAGTCTTTCATCAGGTCAATTACCCGCACTCTTTAGGTATCTTTTATACTGCATTTACACAGTTTTTAGGATTTCCCTATTATGGCGATGAATACAAAGTAATGGGACTTGCGCCATATGGTAATGAGAATCCCGCACTTCTGGAAAAGGTTAGAGATGTAGTTATCTTAAAAGAGGATGGATTGTTTGAGTTGAACCTTGACTATTTTACGCACTCAAAAGATGGTGTTGCAATGAGTTGGGAAGGGGGTTCACCAGATATTAAAGCCATATACTCTTCTTATATGGTCGACGTTTTTGGTTCTTCAAGACGCGGCTCTGATGATAGTGTTTGTGAGTTCCATAAGGATTTAGCTGCCGCGGTACAAACAGTAGCTGAAGAAGTGATATTCCATGTGGCAGAGGCCCTGCATGTTCGTACTGGATTAAAAGATATCTGTATAGCTGGTGGCTGTGCCCAAAATTCAGTAGCAAATGGAAAACTTTTATCGAGTACCAGTTTTGAAAACCTATATGTTGCACCTGCGGGACATGATGCGGGTACTGCCATAGGTGGAGCGCTTTGGCTATATCACCACATACTTGAAAACCCAAGAAAATCCTCGATGCAGCACAGTTATTTTGGTAGTCAATTTACCGAAGATGAAGTGTTACTAGCTGTAGATAAGACTCAATTTAATTTCCAAATCTATGATGAAGCTACTCTGGACAACCTTGTTGTGGATAGTATGATTAATGGCGGAGTTGTTGGGTGGTTTCAAGGCCGGGCAGAGTTTGGGCCTCGCGCACTTGGCAATAGAAGTATTATTGCAGATCCGACAAGAGAAGATGCTAAAGAGCTTTTAAATCTCAAGATTAAGAGGCGGGAAAAGTTCAGACCATTTGCCCCGTCAATTTTGGAAGAGCATGTCTCCGATTATTTTGAGGAGACACTAGGTTCCCCTTTTATGGAGAGGGTATTGAAGATAAAACAATCTAAACGATCTATTTTGAAGGCGGTCACGCATGTTGACGGTACAGGTCGATTGCAAACAGTATCAAAGGAGACAAACCCCAGATATCATAGTCTGATTAATGCATTTTATAAGAAAACTGGGGTGCCGATTTTGCTCAATACTTCTTTTAATGAGAATGAGCCAATAGTAAATTCGCCAGATGAGGCGTTGGCTTGCTTCGGTAGGACTAAAATGGATATTTTGGTTATGGGAAATGTTTTTATTACAAAGTAAAGGGGCATTAATCTATGAGTCATTTTGAAAATTACAAGTTTTTACTATGAAAATCTCAATTGTCACTGTCTGTTATAACAGTGAAAAAACTATTAAAAAAAGTATTGAATCGGTCCTATGCCAAAATTATGCTGACTTGGAATACATTATCATCGACGGTGGTTCTTCAGATAGTACTCTTGCGATTTTGTCAGAATATGCAGACTGTAATTTTAAGGTAATTTCAGAATTAGACGATGGGATTTATGATGCAATGAATAAGGGTTTTAATCAAGTTACCGGCGATGTTGTTGCGTTTCTCAATTCGGACGATCATTATTCAAATAATAGAGTTATTGAATCAGTGATGGAAAAATTTGAAACCGAATTAGTTGATTTCATATATGGAAATATTGAATTTGTAAATCAAGACGGAATTATTACACGTAGATGGAATGTAGGAGAAATTAAGGATGGAATACTAAGGTCTCAGCAAATCCCCCATCCCGCTTTTTTTTGTCGTAGCGATGCAATTAGACGACTAAATATTCCATTTGATGATAAATTGAAAATATGCGGTGATTTGAAACAACAGCTCTATTTATTGAATAAGTATAAGATTCAAGGCATTTATATAGACCAAGTGCTTGTGACTATGAAATTGGGTGGCGCGAGTACGTCAGGACTGCGCGCATCGCTTCTAGGTTGGATAGAAGCAGTAAGAGTTTATAATGAGGTAGAGGGCCAGGGTGGACTTCTTTATGTTTTCAGGAAAGTTTTAGGAAAAGTGAGGGGTTTATTCGTTATATGATTCTAGTCACTGGTTCAAACGGTTATGTCGGATTGACTCTGATCCCCTTATTAAAAAAGAGTCACAAGGTAATGGGTGTTGATTTAAGTTCAGGTGGATGTACCGATTGGGTAAATGATATAGGCAGTACTTCTTTGCACTCTAAATTGAAGGGGCTTAAAGGATCAGAGATTTCAGTCGTTAATTTGGCCGCAGCACGATTTGACTTTGGGGCTCATGCTGACGCTTATTATAAAATGAACATAACAGACCATGAGAAGTTCCTTGAGACGTTGGTTGGCTTTAATATCAAAACGTTTATACATATAAGTTCAGTTGCTTCAATGGATGGAAAAAAATTGCTTTTTTCGCCTAATTTGAATTGCGATGATGCTTATAGGTCAACCAAATATCTCCAAGAAAAATTGATCGAGGAGTGGTGCTGCAGAAATAATATTCAGTTAATCATATTGTATCCTTCCGCGATTTTTTCTGACGAGCATCGAGGAGATACAAATATAGGGAAGATGCAAGCATTATCAAAATATATCCCTTTTGTTCCGGACATTAGGGTTAAAAAGACGCTAACATTTCTGCCAAAATTTTCTGCTTTTATAGATCAAGCGTTGGCTGGCACTTTAAATGCTGGGAAATACTTAACTGTAGAGAGGCCTATATTGACAGTCACAGAAATTGTAAAGATCCTCTCCGGTAATCACAGAAGGATAGTTCAGATTCCCTTTTTCAAGAAAATTTTGACAGTTATAGCAGACTTCCTAAACGTGATTGGTGGATTTGGGAGGGTTGATTTAAAATTAACTCCGAACAGAGTCGTGAAGTTGTTTAGTGACACCTCATATGATGACCATGATTTGGATATTGATTGTTTTACCTACAATGAAGACTCGTCATTGGACTTACGGCTAATTTTACAAAGATTTAATAATATTGAATAAGTAAAAATTTGAATAAATTTAGATCCAAACGGATTATTTAACAGCCTTAATCTTAACTTTTCTTGACACAACCTGAGTGTAATATGAAAAACCCAAAAAACCAAACTACGCAGCAGAGGTTTGATCTTCCAGATAGTTTAGATGATTCTGAACGGATTGAGTATTTTTTATCTGTAAATAAGGGAAAGAAAGTTGTTGTTGTTCAAGGCCTTGGATTTGTAGGGGCAGTAATGTCCTTAGTCTGTGCCAATGCACTTACAGAGGAATATGCCGTAATAGGTGTTGATCTTGCGCGAGAAGATACTTATTGGAAAATAAGATCAATAAATGATGGTATTTTTCCGCTAATTGCAAACGACCCAAAAATAGCAGAGTTCTTTGATAACGCAAAAGCAAAAGGCAATTTTTTAGCGACTTATGATCCAGTAGCATATCAATATGCTGACGTAGTAATTGTAGATGTAAACTTGGATGTTCAAAAACAGTCATGTGGAAAGGATGGGTTAAAGGAGTTTGATGTTAATTTAAACGGTTTTAAAGCCGCCATTCAATCTATTGGGAGAAACTGCCAAGATAATGTTCTTGTTCTTGTTGAGACCACCGTCCCACCTGGGACTTGTGATCAGGTTGTCAAACCAATAATTGAAGACGAATTAGGCAAACGAGACCTTCTACTTGACCATTACCGACTTGGGCACTCCTATGAGAGGGTGATGCCAGGGCCTGAGTATATCGACTCTATTCGAGAGTTTCCCCGTGTGTACGCAGGTGTTAATGAAGCGAGCGCCGATGCGGTTGAAGAGTTTTTAAAAACTATTATAGATATATCTAAGTGCGAGCTTACGAGGCTCGAGCATACCAATGCCACTGAGATGGCTAAGGTGCTAGAGAATTCATATCGCGCCATGAACATAGCATTTGCGGTGGAGTGGTCGAGATTTGCTGAGGAGGCTGGCGTTGATTTATATGCAGTGGTAAACGCTATCAGGGCTAGGCCAACTCACACGAATTTAATGTATCCAGGTATTGGTGTTGGTGGATATTGTTTAACGAAGGATCCTTTGCTTGCAAGTTGGGCACGCAAATCTCACTTTGGGTCGATGTCAGATCTTGAAATGAGTATTAATTGCGTATCTGTAAACGACCAAATGCCGAAGTTTGCTTATAACCGCCTTATTCAAGTGTTTGGTGATGTAAGTGATAAAAAGGTTACTTTTCTCGGTGTGTCATATCGGGGAGATGTGGGTGATACTCGCTTTACTCCAGTAGAACCGTTAGTGGAAATGGTTCG
>TARA_B110001450_G_scaffold158233_1_pt1 | contig 15138 bp, 6 predicted proteins | sample TARA_B110001450 | Tara Oceans TARA_B110001450 (sample SAMEA4396538) | marine metagenome | biome: Polar Biome; feature: [SRF] surface water layer (ENVO:00010504); material: water (ENVO:00002006), including particulate matter (ENVO:01000060) such as... | depth 5 m | reverse complement strand
GTTCACTATCGAAATTAAGTGTATGAGCTTTAGAAGTTGACTCTCCTACGTTCGAACGCATAATTCCATTTTACGACCTACTTTAAAACATAATAAAACACTAAGAATAGTTTGTATATAATACAGGCCCGGCCCTTTATTTAAATTTTGTCAACGCGAGTTTAGAAAGCGCTACATAGAATAAGATTAACGGACGTAACGATAAACACTGAATGAATCCTTTATTCGAGTCCGAAACTGTTAATAAAGGTTTTAAGGAAAATACTAAAAACACAGCATACATGAATGCGTAATAAAAGTCACCGGAGTCTACTAGCTCGTATCCAAATTTTTCTGAAATCAAGAAACCGATAAAACCCGCAAGCAAAGCAGCAGCACCTCCAGAGACAATATCATAAGCTGGCGACCTCGAATACTTTAGTTTTGTATAAAGACGTTCTTTACGTAAAAAGTTAACATTTACCATACTAACGCTTGTGTTTAATTGAGATTCTGGCGAAAATTTAAAACTCGTTTGGTTGTACTTAGAAAGAAGGGTTGTTAACTGACGTTTTTGGTAATGTTTAGACGTTGAATTTAAATAATCGAACATATCGTAGTCAGACGAATGTCCCGTCTTAGCATGTTTGTAAATGTTTACTAACCCTTGTTTTTCCCAGTCTTTTAAAAACGCAGCCCTATGAGTGTGATTAGACTTAACTGTGTTAGTTTGTGAGATACCGTCGAAATGGGCAGAGTTTGATGACGCTACTGTAGGAATATATTTTCGTGACGTGTGGACGTAATCTAAAAACAAAGGTGTACGCTTAAGTGACAAGACATTTAACACTCAATAGAAATCCGAGTTAACGGATGAGTTTTGTTCAAAATCTAGAATAATATGATTAGGTTGTCTCATTAATTACTAACATGAGGGTAATGGGATTCGAACCCATAACAAATAGGTTAAAAGCCTACTGCTCTACCATTGAGCTATACCCCCGTTTGGTAATTACCCCACAACTAAACCCATAACACTAGAAACATTAAAGGAGGTTAAGATATGTACTTCGGTACGTATTATACATGTTAGTCGACTTAGTGAGTACCTTTGCATTAAGTACCGTGTGTGACTGCAACCGATTCCAAACCTGAACGAGACGTAAGGCGCAGTGGTGTAACGGGAAACGATTACGATTAACTTGCTGAAGTAGGAAATAATTTAGGTTATAGTTATTTAGGTTACAATAACTGGTTCAACGACGTGACTTTACTACTATAGCAGTAACCTTCTTAATCTTAAAACTAGATTTAGTTTGAATTAGTAACAATTTTATACATTAGAAAGATTTAGTGAATTCATGAACCCAAGTAGATTTGTCGTATGACACTAGCTTTACGTGATCTACAAATTGACGGTCAGTCATATTGAAAGTATTTTCTAGGCTCGAGTAATGCATAAAATGAGTACACCATAAGAAGAAAAGGTCACGCTTCATAAAGTAAACGATTATAGGCATTCAATGATGAAATCGTCCACAAATCTCCATACATTGACCCCAAAAGATACCAGTGACAAGAAATATTGCGATACGATGTGACGAATAACCAGGTACACAATCAATTTTAATCCCTGCAGATGGGATTGATCAAGAGTGAATAATATCCTTGGATGATGCTAAAATATGGAGTCGAATTTCAATAGGCATCGCAATAGCACTTGTAGCATGTAGGCGAATCATATTCGTTACTCCTTTTTTCATCGGACGAAACTGAGACTTAAATAGTGTTTTGTTTTTTCCTAATTCAGCTGAGTTATTGTCGGTGTTGAATAAATAGAAAAACAAGTAGTTATTCAAAGCATTTAAGTTAATAGATGAGTTTTGAATTTTCTCATTAGTAAGGTTTAAAATATCTTTTAAAACAACAAACTTAATGAAATTAGTATTTGAATAAAATAGGTCACGTGATGTTTCTGACCCAAAAGACGTAGGATCAATCAAAGGGTAAGCTGCTTTAACTTCTTCAAGTAAAGGATTATTTGGGGCAGCCGTGAAGTACTTCGGAATCGCAGCTGTTAAACCTTTTTGAGTAAAATATTGTCTATAAATATACTCACGTTTTGATAAAAGATCGGTTAAAATACTCGCGTTATAATAATATGATTGTATTGATGTTGAAGGTCTTCAGGAAGATCTTAACGGTGTATTTACACCCGAAAGGGTTGGAGTTGATTGAGTAGTCGTAAACCCCGTGTACTGAACAGACGATCAGTAAGTATGGGCATTGTGCAGTGAGGTCTTTAAGTTACTAAAAGAGTTGTGAGTGAACAAGGTCTGTAGTTGTTTAGGTGTTTGGTACCAATTCGAAACTCGGGAATAGAAATAAGGTGTTCTAGCCCAACTAGATAAATAGTTTTTACGAGCTCGCGCAAGTTTTATTAAATAGTTCTCACTATCATTAATTTCGTCGCCTGCGCCGGTGGAGTACTCAAAAGACTTGGAGGTATACGGTAATCCTAGGAGAGAGTATCGAGCCGTAGACGAAGGTTGAATCTCGAGTGAGGATCATCTAGATTGTCAATCGAACCATAAGTAACGTGAAGGATCACTCTTCATAGAGAGAAGAAAAGGTACGTCAATAAAATACGTATTAAGAGAGTTCCAAATAGCTGTATTCTGGTTAAAGTTTGAAACAAGTGAATGTTTATAATTATTAACGTTGAAGAAACTATCAGTATTCTTAGCAAGCATACTTTCGTACGGAGACTTTTTTTCTGTAATAAAAGGATGAGATACATAAGAATTAGAGAAGTCTTGGAGTCGTGCGTTGGAACGGCCTTCGTCAAAACGTGATTTGAAGACTTTTTGAATAGCATTGTATGTAACGATTGCACTACGGGTTGAGCTTCGTAATTTCATCGAATTGGTCACACGTAGATCGAGCTCGGTCGTTGGCGCCGAAGTTGTGTAAGTATCACTGCCCGCACTGTCAATATTCGAGTACCAAGAGTTATCCTCGTAGTCGGCTCGGAAATTGTCTATAATTTGCGTGTATGATAATGGGTGTACCGCAGACGTCGCTGCTTGAGTTAGTGTTGTATAATTTAAGTGATAAATATAATTTATATACTTAAAGTTTTCATAACTATCCTCTAGAGAATCGACTGTGGTTTCATTCGAAAAATTAAAGAAATTTGACAGTGATAGAAGAGAGGGGTCCATAACGGCCTCTTCTGTAAAGATCGGTAGAGAATTTGTGGTGTACTGAGTTGTGAGGTCTTTAAAAGCTGGTTTGGAGAGAAGGCTGGATTTAAATTTTTTGTGGCGATTAGAAGCATTAAACAACTCCTCTTGTTTTTTGAAATACGTATGGTCGTTAGCGCTTTGTAGAATGTTCAGGTAGTCATCATGCGAAAAAGCCGAATAAGTAGACTCCCAGAATGCGTCCTCAAGTAGTTCGAGAGCTTGTCAATTCTTAAAGTCGTATTCTGCATATTCATGTAAAGTTGGAACATAAGCGTTATCAAGAAACTGATTTACGTTAAGTAGATTAGTATACCGGTGAGTATTATTTGATGAGGCTCAATGCGTTAATCAGTAAGTGTTAAAGATATGGTTTGGTGCTGACTCTTCCTTACTTTTTAATAAGTTTGGGGTTAAGTCATCCTCGTTTTTAAGAAATTTATCGAATGATAATGCGTAATTTGCTGCATTGGAAGTTTGTATAGGTGTATGCCCAAGGGGTGCAGTAGTCGAACTATTTAATAAACGAGCTAAGGTATTAGTATTTGACCATTGCGTATTAGCACTTATAAAAAAGGCTTCTTGTAACGTACTTGGGGTAGTGGGTTGTGCCGTACGAATTAGAGTATTAAGGTTATTGTCGTCACCGCCGTAATTTAAAGAGGTTTTACTGGTACTTAAATTATTAATTAAACGAGTATTTCGTTCGCTAGGCAAAAACGAGGTTCCTGCTGATTTTAAATCTTTAAAACGAGGAGAGACCTCTTCATTTAATAATTTAGTGGAAAAATTTGAAATGGGAGCTGCACTAGTAATTTCATCTTCTTTTAGAAGAGCATTAGATCATTTAGAATTAATAAAACTTTTCTTATTTCATTTATTATTTAATGCGAATTTAAGAGGATTTGAGTTTTGAGCACCATCAGTTTCGGACGCTAGCAACGACGTTTTGTCTAGAAAGGAGAGGTAATTAACTAATGAAAGGCCTTGAGCTGATTGATTCGTCGCGTTTAATTTTTTGTTTAAGTCACTACTTAAAGCTGTTGCGTTTGTAGCCGATGTGTGGTTATGGAATTTTAACGAATTAGCAAGCGTTGTGGACGGTGACTTTGTAGTTACATCGTGATTATAAGTCATAAACGTGTCTAAACCTTTTGAATCCATAAAAGTACTAGAATTGTTTAATAAAGATTGTCGTGAAACATAATTATGCTGACGTTTAATTCCATAATTTGAAGTCGATACAGTTTCGTAGTCGCTTAAATATAAGTCTGATAACTTTTTATATTTCAAATTAAACTCACTGGCGCTACTATACAACTTTTGGGGATTAGATTTTGAAAAGTATTGAATTTTCTTGAACGTCGTGGAATCCTTAAGATTATCGATACCCATGTCCGAGAACTTCATAAAGTTTAAAACCTTATCGCTGTCGCTTGGAGCAAGAATTAGATGTGCAGGAGTAGACGTAGTTTTATTATTATTTTGATTTTGATAATATTTCCACAAAGTATTGGATTTTAATGAGTTTGAGTTTGCGGAAGTATATTTTAGGGAATTACCTACCATAGAAGAATATGAAGGGTTGACATTATAATTTAAGTCAATACCCTTTGGGTAAAAATACTCCCAACCTCATTGGTAAGCTCGAATACCAATAACGATTTCACCTGAACCAAAACCATCGTAGTAATCCGCAGCATCAACCGTTTCCGAGATAATAATAGAAGCAGCTCAGGTTACAGGTACACACGCTGTAATCAAATCAGCACACTTTGAACGACTTACTCCACGAGTTTCACGTCGAGGTTTGGTACGTAAATTACACCAACGTACAACATTTATGAAAGTAATGAAGTAGAACATAATAAGTGAAATAAACATAAACCATAACCAATGTTGATAATGTAAAATATGGATAAATCATAAGTCTTCGTGTACAAAAGACGGTGAAGCAATAAAAGGTTCTGGGTAATGAAGTTTTGTATCTGGGGTTGATAAATCATCAATCATAGAACCGTCGTCTTCGGTAATAGCTAACTCATAATCTGTAATAAGGTCGTAGAAATTAGGATATACCGCGCGTAGTGCTGTAGTGTTGTCAGAAAATTCAAGGCCGGCCGTTTCAATGTTTCGAATAAGGTCGGAATTAATCATAAAGAGGTTAGAGCTTTGTAGATCTTTGACTGAGAAGAAACTGCAGTCGTTAAAAATACTGAATACATCAGTGTCGGTAGTGTTAAATAGATTAAAAACTTCTAGGTTCTTAACTATATGTGAAGTTTCTTGAACTAGAAACTCTTGAATTCGGAGTAAAAATATCTCATCTTCATTGGAACCAAAAAAATTAATGATACTTTCTAAAGAAAATAAGTCATTGAAAATTTCATAGTTTAATGGTCGATTCGAAATGTTGCCAGGGTTGTTCAAAACAAGAGCGGATGCTGCTTTACCTGAGGATAACAATTTTATGTGGTGTAGCAACTTGGCCTACTTCGGAAGATGAAACGCGAGGTTTTGGGCGTTGGCTGTACTACGAGTACTTGTAGCAAATGAGTACACACTAGTATTAACGCTTGCGGAAGTAGAAGTAACAGAAGTTAGAAATGCACCATTTGATTCACGTAAGAGATCTAAATCACTTGCAAACGCTGAAAAAGTTGTACTGAACTGCTTGTTGGATAAAGTAGTATTAAATCTTGTAAATGTACTAAAACTTAAAGAATTAATTTGATGACCTAATGAAGCGTTTTTTGTATTGAGTAAAACACTTAACCACGTATTTCACGTCGCGGCTTCGCTACGTGAAGCTAGGCTTTGTGCGTTTGTATTCGACAAAACTAGAGTATTTGCCTTAAGTTGATTTGTGAAGAAATATTTTTTAGTTGTTCAAAGTCGACTATCTTCGAAAAAGTCAAAGTTGTGCAAATGTGCGGGGGTAGAATTAAGTAAATTAAGGTAATTACTACTACCGAAGCTCTCTTTACTAAGATTTAAGTTTTGAAAAAGTGAGAGATTTAATAGTTCGTTCGTTTTCGATAACTGCGTTAGTTTTGACGAATTTCAAACACTATGAGACGTTACAGCTGAGTCATAAACCGCATTACCTACAAGATTTTTTGCTTGAGTGAATTTAAATAAATCGGTAGTGCTTGTGTTCGCAAGTAAAGAGTTTTTGAGTAATCAACGGTTTTGCTTTGATTGATTTAAGTTCGTATAGACATTTAAATTTGATAGATTTTTCATAAATGAGTTACTATTTAGGTTATTTAAAGTTTTTAGATCTAAATTAATCGATTTATTTGTAAAGTTGAAATTAGATTTGTACTGCGTTATGTTACGGAAGAGTTGTTGAGGTTTATATGCACAAGCCTCTGCATACCCAAAATCTAGCGTTTCATGCAATAAAAATTCTACCATCGTAACAGGCTGACGCGTATTTGTTGTTAAAAAGCGGTGAAAAGTGTGTGTCTCTTGTAAACGAGCTAACGCATATGTTGATCGACTCAAATTCCTTACTAACTCGAGTGTACCAGTACTATAACTAGCGTTATGAGTTAATGTATAATCCAAGTTACTTACAAAAAGACTAGATTCATTACTTACCGGATGAGAAGATTGTGACGGTGTTTGAGAGAATGTGTCAAAAACGAAAGACGTATTAAAACCGAATAAGCGGATGATGTAAAGTTTAGCAGATAGGATTAAAAAACCCGCTTTAATAAAACTAAGGGTTAATGCATTTGATAAGTTTGCAATTATAAAGAAAAAAATCCCACGAAGTTCGGAAAGGAAAGCCGGTAAAAAAATCGTGCCTGAATTATTTGTGAAACCAAAAAACGAAAAAGTTAGAAGTAATACAGCTAAAAAGCCGAACGCCGTTGCTGACCACGAGTTAACTAAAGAATTTTTGATATTCTGGACTTTTAAGTCGTTTCATTTCGAATTACGAAATACGTTACCTAACTTGTCGAACGTAGATTTAAACTTGTTATTGCGTTCAAATAAAAGGCGGAGATATAAAAGGTAGCTCGAGTTATATTTAGAGTTATTTGAGTAGGCCGAAGCGAAAAAATTAGAAAGTCTTTCTTGAAAACGCAATCCTTTGGACCAATACCAAAGTCAGTTACCGAGTAAATTGGTATGAAAATAAAGTTGAGTCAAGAGACGATAGGGTTAATAAATTTAGATTGAGTTTCGAGTTAGAATTGGTTGAAACGAAACGGTGATTATGGAAGCTTTTACGTTGAATAAAGGATAAACGGTTAATTTCAAATAAGTAAAAGTTTAAACGAGTATTGAAACGTCCTACACCGAAGTTGTTTCGGATAGAAGGCTTAGCCTGGCGAATACTGTCATACATCATCATGAAGAACGAAAGTAATGCAGCAACACTAAGTAAATGACCTGCGGACGAAATACTATGTCAACCACCTAGTGAGGATGGGTAATCTAATACTCTACGAGGCATACCACAATAACCTAACCATAGCATAGGGATTACAGTTAATAATTGACCGAAGAGGTAATATACATAATGAATATACGCGAATATTCGACTATATTTTACCCCATAAATAGCCGGGAAATAAAAATAAAACGCACCGAAAATACCAAGCATGGCTGCACCAGCAAACATTACATGGAAATGACCGATAACGTAAAACGTGTCATGGAATAAAATATCCATACCAGTATGAGCGACGGCCATACCTGAAACACCTCCCGAAACGAAAAAGAAAACAAAAGTGAAAGTAAAGAGGAACGGTAATTCCATAACAAAAGCACTGTTAACAAGAGTAACACTTCAATGCATTAATTTAGTTGCTGCCGGGACAGAAATCATGACAGTTAGAGTACTGAAAAGCATTCTTGTTGTATGAGAGAGTCCGACCATATACATATGGTGACCCCAAACAAAGAAACCTAAGAATGCGATTGTGTACATTGAGTAAAGAAGACTTGCTCGAGCCGAAACACGCTTACGTAAATAAAAAGACATCATTGTATTAGTGAAACCAAAGACTGGGAGCATAATGATGTAAACTTCAGGGTGACCGAAGAACCAAAACATGTGCTGGAATAAAACTGTATCACCACCACCCGAATAATCAAAAAATGAAGTTTGTCAATGACGATCCGATAAAAGCATTAAAATACCGATTGCTAGCATAGGGTTAGCTGCAATCATCATCCAGGAAGCAGTAATTAAACCTTCTGAAAAGAAAGAACGTGCATCACGCATCTTACGATTATTTAGCGTCGATAAGTAACGATAAGTTACTAAGAAATTTGCAGAGCTTACAATAGAAGCGTTTATTGCTAAAAATACACCCATGAGACCTACGTCTACTTTACCGATCGCAGTAAATCGAGTACGTGCGGAAAATGGAGTAACCATTGCTCAACCAGGAAGTAGATCTTTTGCGTTTCGTTCGATTGAGTAAACAAGACCGTCTTCACCGGTAAATCTTCGGTACATAGTATTTTGATGCCTAGCTGCTAATAATTTACAGCGTCAGGCTTCTCGGGAAAATTTAAGTTGTCTTCAATTTGCTAGAATTCGTTGCTGAGTCGAGCTAGAATCGAACATTTTGTAAAACTTCTGATCCATCGCATTTAATGAGACTCAACGAGAGTTAATAAAATTGTTATTTTGTTTGAAAATATAGGTTATGTTAAAGAAATTGTCAATTGGTGCCACATGGGATGAGTACCAGTTATCAACATCTGCTAACTTTAGGTTAGATTGGGTAGTGAATTTTTTAGTAAAGTTTTGGTGATTATTCTGTAATAACTCGGTAAATTGATCGGAAAGAAACCAAGGTGCTTTACGGATACCTCGTGCTACCTCGATATACGAGGTCATTAAAGAAGGGTATAAGGATTCCCAAATCCCTAAATAGTGACCACATTTGTAGTCATAACTAATTAGAGGGTTACTGAACCTTGTAAAGCGTGTACTATTTGACGTTTCAGAGAAAAAAACAGTATTCGACTCGACAGAGTTGTTAACAGTCATATTATCGGTCGTGAAGATCGAGGTGGTATTTGCTTCGGCTTGTGTAGTAAAGCGTGGTGTAGTGAAAGGTAATTTAATGTTAAAGACGAAATTAGTATTTAGGAGTAGAGTGGTGCGTAAGGTTTCGATAAACTGAGTACATGTAGTGAACGAAGTTAAATTCAATGATGTTAATACATTAAAAACGTTTACTAAAGTAGAAGTAATTGCATGCGAAAAATTCAAGTTACTAAATACAGACTTTAGGTCGAAATCAAATGTCGATGGAGACCAAGACGCGGCATAATTATTAGTCAGATTTAATGTTTTGGACTTAGGACTTACAGTAGTTCCAAAATTAAAGAATGATTCAACATCCGGGGTTACTGCTAAACTGTTATTGGATTTGAAACGTAGACCTACCATTGACTGATTTAAGAAATCTCGATGGTCATTTGTATTAACTAAGTCTGTGAAGAACTTTCGCTTTAAAACACCTTGTAATTCTCGAATATTAAAACAATTCATACGTTGGTAACGCCTGTCAACACATACTAACTGCATTAACATAATAAGACCTCCTGGTAAAAACCAGAAAGCAGCACTATTTAGGCGAGGGAATGCAACATCATGGACACCTAATTGTGTTGGGAGTAAGAAGTTACCGAATGCTCCAAAGACCACCGGCATGATCATAAAAAAAACCATGATTACTCCGTGGGCAGTAGCAATACTTAAGTATTGTAAACTATCACCAGCTAAAATACCTACACCTGGGTAAGCAAATTCGAGTCGAATAACAGAAGCAAGACTCATACCTGCAGTACCAGCTACTAGTACAAAAATAAAATAATTAATAGCAATACGCTTATGATTAGTAGTATAAATTCAACTATTGGTTGTATAAGAAATTCTTGCCTTACTCCAACGTAATAGTAAAGTTGACCAAACTAAAGTAAACCAACTTTCATTATTTGAAATATTTTTCTTTCAAGAATCAATGTTCTCTTGGTTTGTGAATCATGTATCTTTACGAAATAACAAGACGCGTTGATTTATAATATACGACCCTAAAGTTGAAGGTAATCGCATGTAAGAATAAGTCATTACAGCTAAAAATAGACTAAATGAGAAGTTTGAGAATGTCCAAAATGGTGAATCAAAAGACTCGGTAGTTAAAAAAAACATTAATTATATTATCCCCACTAAAATAGCTTGTGGGCTTGGTGTTTTAGCTTTGAAGAAAAGCGCGACGATAATTTCAAAGTATTATTATTATTGTCATTTAAACTAATCGAACGTGTAATAATATGCTGCACCAACATAATAATCAACCCTAGCCCAAACTCAACTGCAGATAAAATTAAGAAGAAAAAGGTTAAGGATAGTATATTTAAATTATCAAACACTAATCCTACGAAAATACACATCACATATAAGGTGATTCAAAGAAGTTCAGCTGTCAATAAAAGATGTAACGCTGTGTTAATGTTTAATATAATACTTGTCAACATAACAAAAAATAAAATGAAAATAAAATTTATATCACCTAAAACCATTATATATATAACTTAGACCGTTTTTTTTGTATTCATAAAATTATCTTCGCGGTACGAACAATTGACGGAGTGAACCTCAAAAATAATTAAATAGAAGATGTAAAAAGCTAACCCTAAACGTGCAGCTAATTCAGCGATGAAAAAAACAAATAAATAGAGTTTACCTCATAGTACAAAATATGTGTAAAACAAATCGTTTGAAAAGTCATTTTCATCTTCAAGTAAAAACGAACGGTCGTCACCATTATCTAAAGTAAATAAGATAGTACCGTGAATTGATAAAAATAACTCATTTAAGTATTCGTCGTCATCGAAGTCACCAACGAAAATATAATATGAATCGAAGAAATCATCTAAGTTATCGTAAACATTCATTCTAAATAATAAAATGTAGAACCGAAGCATTAACGAAAATGTATCAAGGAAATCAGCGAAAAATTGATTTGCAACGAATTTAACGGATCGTGTTTCAGTTTTAGACGCGGCTAGGAATGCGAAATAATGAATTGAGTGTTTGTAGCACAAGTAAAAGATAATAAATGAAAACATATAAAAAAATGCTGTGTCAATGAATTCAATAACTTCTTCTTGGTCATCATCAAAAGCCATAATTGTCATAGCTCAGTATAATAATATGAAAAGGAGCGTCTGAAGAACAGCTTCGAATTGAACTCGGGTTTCACGTGACATGGAAAAGAAGTAATAATATCATCGAGTAAAATGAGCACTAATAGGGGTGGTTCATTTCAGGACTAGTACGGTAGTAAAAAAATGTACTAAAAATCACGTAAACAACCCAAATAATAAAAAACTAATCATACCTTCACCTGGGAAGTAATTTAGATTATTTGTATAAGAATCGAAAACTGCGGCAGGTGCCGAATTAATGGTAGATGAAAGTCAGTAAGTAGATGTGTAGTCTTTTAGAACAAGGGAAAGTTCCGGTGCGATTAATAAGGTAGTGCTATAGGTGTCTTGATATTCAGACTGTAATAATGAAGATAGGGGGAAGAAAAGAGTATTCGTTTCAAGCAAAATGTCATTCATGGTACTCGAAAATAAGTACTCACTAAAGTTTTTTGAGGAGTTACTGTTTAATAAAATGACGTCTAGGTGCGACGTTTTGGAAATAGCATCAATTGTCATATGCTGATTAATAAACGATGATTGGAAAACGAAAGAAATTAATGACCAATCAGAAGCTACTAAGGTTGATGTTTTTTCTCAGTTCAAAGCATCTGATAATCAGGCTTGGTCGGTTGCTTTATAAGTTTGTAGTCAACTAGATTCTATGAAAGAGTTTAATGATCTCATTAATTAATAAAATAATCAAATACTTAGTCCCATGACACCAGTAAATGTATTAACAGTAGCAAACTCCGTTAAAACCCGAATTCGCGTTTCCGAATGGGACGTTTTTCCAACCCGGTAGAGAATGGTACGTTTACGAGAATTTCCGGCAGCACTAATTTTCCCCTTAAGTTTGATTTTTAAACCCTTAATACCTATATCGTCGAATATAAACCGGAAATAATTATGAAACAAGTACTTTAAAAACCGGAAAATTGAGCGTGTTTTTCAAAAACTAATTCGCAATATCATGGCCTTAAGTCAACTAGCTAAAATTTTAGGGTCTCGAAGGGCGAAACTAAGGTGCATTATGTGTAATGCTTCTTCTAAAAAGAAGCGGTGACCTAATTTACGTTCGTAGAATGCCATTCGAGGTAATCATCGACTATAACGAGCGGCGTGTTCTGCACTTACTGACTGGTTCATAAAAGGATAAAATTGAAAAAAAACTTTTTTACCCGAGCAGTGCTCTAAAAAGCGTACGAGAGTATGGTAATACCAAGGGATTAAATTCTCATCAAGACTCTTATTTGTAAATGAGTTTAGGACTTTCTTATTTAAGCTTTTACGAAACGAAGCGTGAGGTGTTAAATTAGTGTTTATTCCGCAAGCGGAGAGAAATTTTTTATTTAGCGCGTACGTTAGTGTGTTGATTCGTACTGGAATTTGGTCATTAGCACCCATAAGTAAGTATTTTAAAAGTATAGGTTTACTGATTACACTAGTAAGGTTTTGTACCGAAGAGAAAGGTATTATTGTTGAGTAATTTGAGGTTCCTAAGAAAGTTTCATTTGTATTGACTAGTGGCGGGTGATTTTGTAAGCGTTTTAAAACAGTACGTTGCCGCATTTGATCTATAAAGGTCAAAGTACGTGTAGGAACTAAATTTCTAGCTTTAAAAGTCTTTAGGTAATTTTTACGTTTACGGGATAAACGTCTTAACGCTGTAAACCTATTAGACCTCTTATTTAATTTTCATTTCAAAACGTTTAAGGTATACGCGGTATGTTTTTTATAAGATTTGTAATAGTTTACGTTTTTTAAAGACGAACGGTGTAAAAGGCTTTGGCGTAGAAGTTTAGTAGTGCTGGATTGCTTTGAAAGATTAGTTTTGTGGCGCCGTACTGTTTCGTGTAAATTTTTTAGTTGCTTTAGTTTTAGGTTAATACGCCTGTCAGTATACAACGAATATTTTCTGTTTTTTTTTACCCCATTACCACGGTAGTGAAGCGAAGAATGAGCTCAAACATTAGTTTTTGTGAAAATTTGATTTGAATAATCCGAATATAAGCGATTAAGTAAGGGGCGAGAGAATGACTCACAAACACTCTGACCACTTGCTACTTTTACTTGGTAAAAGTATGATCGATATAAACGACTCATTAAAGTAAGTTGCTTAGCTCAGGATAATGTGGGGGAGATTTTTTGACTAAAACGTACTTTATCGATCGGGTTGTATAAGGAAGTAAGGTAAGCAAGTGCGTGAAATTTTTGAAAATTTATCGTCCTAGCAAAGCCTCACCTCGAATAAAAATTTCCCCTATGACGATCTGCTGTAATAGCGGAAGTATCATCCATTTTGTAGTTTGCGGCCTTAGACAAAACTTTTGTAGGTTTAAGATTATTTTGCTTCCGGCTGTTTATAAAGGTATTCTCAATTAAAATTGATAACAACAACTTACTTTCAGATAAAAGTTTACTCGATTTAAGTGGTTGCGCGATTAGGGTTTTAAAGATAGCCGGTTGTGTTAAGAAGACTTGCGTTGGATTTGTTTGATGGAATAAGTGAGCATTATTAAATAATTTCACTTTCAAAGAACGTTTTAGGCTTGAATTATCAAAATTAAACGAATTTTTTAGTTGATCATTACCATTGTGTTTAAAATTAAGGCCATAGTCATAAGTACCTAGAAACGTTGTTATAGTGGGGTTGAGTTTATTTAATAATCTACACACGTTCGGGTGAATTTTATCAAACGGAACATTGTGATCTGGAGAAAGATAGGAGAGTCCAGTATCACCAATCGCGATTTGTTTGCGGAACCATATTGAAGAGTTTTGCGTTCGTACTGTTCGAGGGCGAAACCGTGATCGAACTATATTTTGGGTTCGTAATTTCTGCGACCAAAAAGTATGTCAAAGAGTCGCTCGAGCAAATGAAGAGGTTTTGGGGGCCCACCTCCAGTTTTTAAAGGTGTTGGGGAGTGCTTTAAATGACGTTTTTTTTTTGTGAACTTTACGTATACTAGTACGAGAGGTCGGAAAGTGGCGTCATAGATTTAAACGCCAAGCTTTATGAACACTCAACGACACTTTAGTCGAGTAGATTTTTCGATTTTTTGCGTAAACCGTATTTAAGTGATGACGGGAAGATAAGTTGCGTTTTTGGCCGTACCGTGACTTTAAAGATGAGAGGGTACGGGCTGACGTTTTGGGCAAAGTAGAAGGTGCTAAATTATTAGGGAATTTGATATCGACTTTGATGGTATCGTTATTGAGCGGATTGTTATGTTTTAGTTGCTTAATATTATTTTTGTTTTTTCGATGATGCAGGTTTGGAGATAACTTAATCAAACGCTTAAACTGTTTAAAGTATAAGATAAACAAAGGTAGCAGGAATCGAACCCACGCATATGGTTTTGAAGACCAGTGTTCTACCATTAAACTATACCTCTTTATATTTTTATTTTAAATAAAAATTTGGCACCTACAGGACTTTTACCTACTTTGGTTACTTTTTCAAAAAATGCAAACGAAAACTAAATTAAGAATTTTGATTTCGTTGCGTATTAGTGCCTTTCGTTGTTATAAGCTATTTGGATTTCGCTCACCGCTACTTTCCTAATTTCAGTTGATATTGTTAATTGTAGATAATAAGATGTTTCTATTCACTACTATATTATTAATTTATTCTTCATTTCTACACCTTTAAAGGGCTCCATGCAGATATCGGCCTCTGAAACCGGTAATCACTTAATATCAAGGTATCCCCTTAATGCAGCGG
>TARA_B110001450_G_scaffold31906_1_pt1 | contig 15154 bp, 10 predicted proteins | sample TARA_B110001450 | Tara Oceans TARA_B110001450 (sample SAMEA4396538) | marine metagenome | biome: Polar Biome; feature: [SRF] surface water layer (ENVO:00010504); material: water (ENVO:00002006), including particulate matter (ENVO:01000060) such as... | depth 5 m | reverse complement strand
ACTAGTGTACACCCGTCTGATCCCGTTCAAGACTCAGTACAGGAAAGCTGAAGCAGCAAAAATACCCAAGAGACCGAATTCGCTGACCAGAGCAGATGGCGACGACAGAGCACCGAGAGGGACGATGTCCACGCGAAGCCAACCTTGCACCGCACCTCCGACGAAAGCGCCAGCGGAGAGACCGAGGAGGGCGAGGGAGATGGATCGAGAAAGCGTCAGGTTCTTCTTGCGCAAAAGCCAGACAGAACCCAAGAGAGCGAGCGACAGCTGCAAGCCAGGAGGGTTGTCCACACCAGGGGGCTGCGTGACACGGAGAGGGAATGAAATGTTAGAGTGCGCAGGTGGATGATGAACCTTGGGAGAGAGCTTGAGGTGGGATCTTGAGAAACTCACCTGCGAGCAACCCTGCGCGAGGGTCAACGCAGTCAGCACACCCAGGGCGATGCCGCACTGCGTGAGGGTCTCGTTGTCGGGAGTTTCAAACGCTGGCCTCGGAGGAAGCTTGGTGGTCAGATCCCGCGCCCAAGGCGGGAGCTTCTGTTTCACGGTCGCCCCCGGACTCAAAACGTCAGCGTACTTCACCCTGTTGTCTGAGACCTCTCCCTGGCTACGCTTCATGAGGCTCCGCATGAGCACGACATCGTACGCCGCTTCGACCTGCACGTGCAAGGATGATACATAGCTCAGACTCCACTTGAAATACGATTCAGCGATTGATACCGGGATCCACGCAGCCTCAAAGGCTGAAGCCGCGGCGACGACGGAGGCTGATCCGATGATTTGGGGCGTGTTGTTTGTCACGCGGGAAGGGAGATCGCGTACCTTTTGCAGCTTGTCCTCCTGGTTCTCGTATCGCGAGATCATTTGGTTCTTCGCCTTCACCATATCCTCGGAGGACGCACTTTCGCTCAGACCGAGAAACTTGAGGGCGCCCGCGTAGTCCATGGTCGAGCTCTCGGTGCCGTCCGAGGCCCTCACGACAAACATCGAGCCCCTGCCCCGCCCATTTTTCCTGTTGCGGAGCTTGGGCAGCAAGTTGGCCGTCGCGCGCTTTGCGTTCACGGGCGAGCGGCCAGATCCGAGCTTGGTGCCCGAATTCGTCGGCGCATAAGCCACGCGTCCACAGATCACGTTCATGCTTGACGCAGGGGTGACCCTTCTCAAGCGCACGTGCTCTCTGACCCGCAACAAATATCTGACGTGTTCACGAATCAAAATCGGGACGGCAGATCTTGCCAGTCAGCCACTTCCAACCGGCGGTTCGAAGCGAAATGATGAATCGCTCCAACAAGGCACGAAGAGGCAGAGTTTGGCGCGCCGCCGCCGCCGTCTGCCCCGGCGTGTAGACAGCGTGAAGGGGAGTATCGCGCTCGTCGAGAATACATCAGCTTCAGGTCGCGGCGCTCGACCCCACGCATCATGAATCACAAGGATGTGAGGAGCAAGTACTCCATCTCGAAGCAGAACCAGCCGGACTGGTGCCACTTCTGCAAATGCTGGGTCCAGACGAACGCGAACGCGAAGAGGATGCACGAGCAGAGCAATCAGCACAAGAAGGCGGTCGAGATCAAGATGCGAGAGATTCGAAAGACCAAGCAGAAGGAAGAGAGGGAAGAGGAGGCTACGAAACGAGCGCTGGCGAACATCGAGGCGAAGGCTGCGCAGGCTTACCAGGCAGATCTCGCCGGGGGAGCTCGACCCGAGGACACGCACGGGCCCAAACCGCTCAGCGCGGAGGCTCGCCATCGGCTGGAACAGGAGGGCGTGAAGCGAGAGCTCGAGGAGGCGGTAGCGAAGGAGCTCAAAGCTCGAGCGGAGGCTCAGTACAGGACGCAGCAGGAGCTCGGTGAGTGGAAGTTCGACGATAGGTCGTCGTATTACTGGCACGCGAAGTCGTCGTGTTACTTTGACCCGAAGACCAAGATGTTCTTCAACACGAAGTCGAACGCCTGGTCCAAGGATGGCCCGGAGAATGCTCCTCCTCTTCCTGGCACGGAGTCCAAGGCGGACGCCCCGACCGCATCGGGGGCTGAGCCGGGGCCGGAGGAGCAATATCCCCTCGGACCGTTTTCTTCCAAGGCGGCAGAGTCCACGCCAGCCGCGCCGGCTGCTTCCTCTAAACAGGCTGCCATTCCCGCAGCTCAGGTGAACAAAGTCGCTGGATGGACGCATGCGCCCACCGGGATGCACACATCGAGTCGTGTCGCCTCGAGCACCAAGCCGAGCAGCAAGCCGACGGGGAAGACGAGCATGTTCAACCTAGGGTACGGCACGAACCACCCGGCGTACGAGGCGGCAAAGGCGAGGACTCAGTCATCCGCCCAACGCGCGATGGAAAGCGCGGGCGGACGAACGTTTCAAGCTGCGGATATTAAACAATTAGGAGTAGTGGGCAAAGATGGTGGCGCTGCGAAACGCAAGAGGGAAGAGGGCAAACCTTCCGGGAAGCAGCCCAAAGTTAGCAAAGAAGAGGCGGAGGCCCAGGCTAAGCGAGCCGCCGCGAGGGCACGGGTGGAGGCTCGAACGATGAAATCGTTTGGGTTACAATAATATTTGTAGTATTGATCAGAACCTAATTTCAAAATCACCCGTGAACATCTCCTTAACTTGCTTTCGGACCTGCGGAACGCTGTCGGCATCGATCACCATGCATAGGCGCGTCGGTTGATAGCTGTCGACGTCGTCGTTGTCTCCGAGCTCGCGCGATTTCCATTGGAAAGACATCTTGCTCACCTTGTGGAAGAACTGATCCTCTGGCCTCGGGTAGACCGTTTCCGGTGCGGCATCCCTCTTGCGCTTACCTCCACCCGCGCCAGCTGGTTCAGCGTCGTCCTCCACGAACGTACGCGTGAGCAAGATGTACTTCTTGAACTTGAAAGATTCCCTGAGTTCCTCTGTTGGCTCGTCCTCCGTCGCATTAGATATCTCGTCGAAAAGTAGGTTGACGAGAGGTTGGGCGGTCTCTTGAGGGACATTGATGACACGTTCGTTGATAATCAGCCCGACACCTTCCTCTCCAAGCAGGGATTCGAACTGGTCTTTCAGGTCCTTCGGGCAGTTCTTCTTGAGATATGCGATGGTCTCCTGCATCCACTTCATCTCCTTTCGGCGCTGCAGGTTCATCACAGACATGATCGCGATGGGATCGACGTCATCCCCGGCGCCCTGAGCTTTCAAGACCGTGCCGACGGTGTTCTGTGCGATGATAGTGTCGCACAACTCCGAGCTGCTGAACAGTGCTCCGTCCAAATAGTTTCCGAGCAGTGCCTTCAGCCCAAGGAAATCGATTTCCTTTGGGTCCATGAACTCGAAGTCAACCTAAGAATGAAACGACGGGGTTCGAATGTTTTAGAATACATCGTTGATATGCTGGGATGTACGTGTGAATATTGGGTGCGTGCTCACCATTATCTCCTCGTCGCTGTCGTCGCTTGACGACCCATCGAGATCCTCTTCGTCCTCGTCCTCCTCTGAGGAGGATTCGTCCTCCTCCTCGTCCTCCTCCTTGGCTTCGGCTTTCTCCTTCTCCACCTTCTCTGCCTCCTCAGACATCTTCGCTTTCTTTGGTGCCATCCTTAACGTCAGAGTTGACTTCCGCGATGTGACGCGTCGGTTGTGCTCCTGGTTGTGTATCGACCCCGCCGCCAAATTATTCACGAAATATTGCTGTCGGCGGGTTGGGAAATTCATTTTTCTGGTCATCACAGGTTCGGGTTCAGACGGACACTTGCAGAAAGGCACGGAACCGACGAGGAGGTTTCGTGAAAGTTTAGTATGTGTACAACCCTATTGATAGACTACAATGCACAAGCAGCCCGTCTTATGCCACTGGCCACAGAGGGTGAAGCGTGCAGTGCTCACTCCGCTGCGTCAGCAGCTCCAGCGTCCGTGGTGTCGAAGTTCTTCCTAGCCTCCTTGAGCTGCTCGTTCATATCGAGGAGTTCCTGGCAGCGTGCCAACTTCTTCTCATCGTGCCGAATGACGTACATCAGGTCTTCCGTCTGCAATCTTCCACGCCTGTTGGCCGCCTCCATGGCCTTTGCAGCGAACTTGGAGAGGTAATCTATGGTCAGCTCCTCGACGAGGTTGACCGTCTCAGGAAGCGGCTCCTCAGCGTCGCCAAAGCCGTACATCATGTACTTCACTGTTGATTAAGATGAGGTGGATCGAAGCTCGTCAGCGCCAATGGTTGGAGTAGTGCGAGGATGAAAGATGATAACGGGCGACGACACGCAAGATGAGTTAGGAACGTTGAGTGCGGCAGTGTTTTGGGCAAACTCACAATCTTTGGCCAGACTTCCTTTCCACTTGAATCGTTTCTTGCCCTCCTCCGGTTCCTTCTCCTCGGTGATCTCGGCTTCCTCCGCGGTTCTTTTACCCTGCGTCGAGAAGAATAGTGAATTGTTAGTGGACTGGAGGAGAACGCGGGTGGGTTCATTCGAGGTGGAGACGTGAGGTCCGTCCGTACCTTCTCCTTGCCAGGGGCACCGCCCCTACCCCTACCACGACCTCTTCCCCGACCGCCACCGGGTCCCTTGGGAGGCTTTCCTTTCGGCTTAGGTGCGGCATCTCCGCCACCACTAGCCCCCGCGGGGACGATCTCAGATGCACCCGGGGTGGACATGACTCTTGCCTCAGTCGTGGATACGACGGTCGTGTCAGATCGCCCCTCGATGTGTTTTTCTCGTTGGAACAGAAGCGAGGGATTGTTTAATTCCACCCCCAGACACGACCGCACTCGCAGGTGAACGGGCACGGTTTGGATGGCGACTCAGGCATATTTATTGTGCTACAACGCGGCCCAGGTGCGATAGATGACGTCCGATATCGTCCACAAGGTAACAAACGCATGTCTTACCCTCGTATCTTTTCAACGCAGGCTCTCGGTTGGTCCGCAGCCCTGGCCACCACTGTTCGCTCCATCGTCGTCAACGGCGGGAGCCTGGCGGCAGTTTACGCGGATGCGGGATGGTTCGTGAGTGAGTATAAGATCCAATATCATCATGGGGGAAGTCCACTTCGGCTCAAGACTGATTCTCTTCTCACAAACTCGCAGGGACGTTCCAGGTGGCTTCAGTGTTGGAGGTGTTTCATGCCGGCTTGAAGCTCACCAGGTCGCCGATGTCCGCTGCACTGATGCAGTGGGCCGGTAGAACGCACGTGCTGATCGCCGTAACCCACGCCATCCCTCAATTACAAACCACCACAGCCGCAGGGATTCTCATCGTGGCTTGGGCTCTCACCGAGGTGATCCGATACCCGTCCTATGCTCTTTCGCAGAGCTGCCCCGGATGGCTAAACTGGCTGCGATACACCATGTTCATCCCGCTCTATCCCATCGGGGCGGCTTCAGAAATGAAGCTAATGTACGATGGCATCCCGACGATGACGGCGAAAAAGATGTACAGCATCAGCATGCCGAACGCGTACAACTTTGCGTTCGATTATACCTCGTTCGTCAAGGTTGTCCTCGTCCTGTATCCTTTCCTGTTCTACCAGCTTTACGCGTATATGTTCGTCCAACGCAAGAAGAAACTCGGTCCATCTACCCGTAAAAAGGAAGACTAGTAGCTATTCATATTAGAAGACTGCTATGTGATAATATCTCCGAACGTCACCCTCGTCGGCGAGTGAGCGCAAGGAACTGTGAGCTTTGTTCCTGTTGCTTCCACGAATACGGGTTTCACAAATTGCAACGCCTCGTTCCAACATCGGCTACTGCTGGCCGCTCCACATTGCTCAGTCATGGCTGGGTAGGTGCATATATCAGCAAGACCATTTTCTTCGCTCCGGTTCAACGTCAGCGTGAACCAGAACACAACCGCATTCGCACAACCCGTCGCAATCGAGTTCACTTGGACGTCTTGCTCTCGGCAGAAGTCAGCAGCCGACGACGGGTCATCAAGAGGTGCATCAAAATCAAACCCAAAAACAGGGAATGGCTCGGTGAGAGGTGTAAACTTCACACGATCAAGCCTCACCGAGGTATATTTCTTAACCTCGGGAGGGCGTAAAGTGTCATAAGCAGCCCAGCGTCTCGCAGGCGAGTCATTCGGGGCGGAACTGGAAGGCATGATGATCGGCTCTGCCTGCGGCGGCATGTGAACTACCATTGCCCAGACTTTCGCCGCTGCGGGGATTACCATTGCGTTCGGTGCAGCGAGCTCTCGGCGAGCATGCGCGACTGTAGGTATCACACCTTCACCCAGCAGACCATCGTCGAGGACCTCAGATAGGACGACTGTTGGTCGAAGGTCTCCCTTGAAGCCGAGGTCCGGAACCTTCAAGTTCAATGAAGATCCGTGAACAACGGCGATTTTGTTACCAAACCCATTTGATTCCAGAACACGCGAAGCGCACTCAGCCATATCACCGACACGCTCAACAGTCACGACCTGTTCTGCGCCAGCCCGTGCTGCCATCATCGCGAGTAATCCCGATCCACCTCCGATGTCGACGACGCGCTGTCCTTTCAAACACATATCAATTGCTCGGTTATACGCGCTGTTGCGGCGCTCATCGTTGATCATGGGAAAGTGCCAACGTTCGACTGACATGCTCACGACTGAGTTCAACTGATGACTTTCGACACTACATTCCGACGACACGAATTTGAAATGCCCCGTCGAAGCATCGTATCTACCAGTCAATCTCACAGTAGACCCCTCGCAGACACTGAGTGGCGTTTGAAGAAAGCTCACCATCTGCCGTCTGCTGGGCTGATCTGCCCCTCCAGAGTGCACTTCATCGAACATCATGCAGTCTGTCCATAGGGCAATAGCGTCGATCTTTCCGTCAGATATGACTTGCATGTCAAGCTCGAAAACCTCGAACCTCGACGAGTGTAGAAGCTCGCCCACCGCACTCGTCTTCTCCAGTGAGATGTTCATGACTTCGGTTTCAGCAGTGACTGAACGACTCTTGATATCCCTCAGTCTGATCAAATCCACCGGTGCTTCCCCTCTGAATTTGTTGAACGGTGATAGATCGAAGCCCGACACGGTGCCAAGGGGCGCCCTGACCAGGTCAGTCTGTGCCGGGACAGTCAGACCGATGGCACGAATAGAGACGGACTGCGGGAGGACTTTTGCATCCGCTGCTAAGATGTTGTCGTGTGCATCCTTCACGTCTTCCAGGGCTGATCCAAGAGTTGCGATATCCTCAACTCCTGGTACGAGAAGGACCTTACCGATGCCCCCCGGTGCGTCTTCCCCAGCCTTTCGGTTCGGTTGAAACACAGTCGCACTCGCCGGAATCACCCTCGTGAGACCGTCAAAGTTGTTTTCCTTCAGACAAGCTCGAAGTGCCGCAGCGATCGGTCTTCTCGGCTCGAGGATGTTCACGAACCTCGACGGCAGGCTATCATCGCGAATTACCGACGCTGCGAATATCGGAACCGATGGCAACTCGCTGGCATTACTGATGACGTACACTCCCCCCGAGGTCTCTCCACAGACGCGCTGGATAGCAGTTCTCCACAGCTGTTCTCGTCGATCGTTATTCAGAGTCGCGAAGGCCCAGGACTGCGGTCTGATGAAGGCATCGTATAGCATGTACTGCAGCAGCATCCCACGCAAGCCTCTCTTTCGTGTCGGGACATCCGTTTCATCATCTGACGAGCTAGCAAGCGCTTGCTCATGTTCACCCATGCCCTTCACTTCTCGCGCTGGACAGGTTTGATCCCTTGAGCTCCTTCAGCCAGCATTTGTCTCGCGGGTTTGAAACGAATCCAACAACGGGGCGAACTTTTGGGCGGCAGGCAGAGGAAAGGGCGCGACTTTGGCGTCCGCGCGATTTCTCCAGGATTGCTCGTCATTTAGTCTCAACGCACAATCCGTAGATGGTGCAAATGAGTGCGGAGCGAACCCGCAGGAGATAGGCGTCTTGGTTCGCTCGCGGGGTCGGTGAGGCACTTGAATTTTGGTGTGATGGTCGGGAGGCGCCCAGCCAAAGAGCTGGCGCTGGCGTTGTTCCTCCTGGTGGCCGCATGGATTCAGCCCACACATCCCGCCAACACTGAAGTGCGAGGCGTTACGCTGGATAGCATATATCCAGAGGTGGGCACGGCGTACAGCTTCACGGCTGTCACGTTGTATGGCGAGGGCAGTGTAAGGAATCTGCCGACTCTCGGCTGCCGATTCGGGGAAGTGGTCAGCACGTATCAGGCTCATGTTCCCGGCGAGTCGATCACATGTCTGACCCCCGCTTCGGGACCTGGTTTCGCCATCGTCGGTTTGGCAGTCAGAACGGGGATTGCCTACGCGCCGGTCAGGGACGACATCAGCTTAGAGAACGGGGCGAACATGTTTGAGTTTGTGCAACCATGGAGAATCACGTCGGTGTTTCCTGACGAGACGTACACGAGTGGAGGTCAGTTGTTGTTCATTCGGGGGCAGGATATACGACCAGAGCTGAGATGTACTTTCGTGGACAACTCTCCGACCGGCGCGACGATTCACTTTGTTTCGTCAACCCTGGTGGTGTGTGAAGCTGAGGAGTTCACGTCAAAATCCAGTGGCGTGCTCAAGCTGCGGCACAACTCACATGACGCCGCTGAAGGGCAACAGATCACCATCAGACACCGTGAGGTACCAAAGATCGATTATTTTGGGTTTTCATCTGCAGCGTTTGGAGAGACAATCACGATAACCGCATCAAATCTAAATGCTGCTGCGCCGGTGATGCTATCGTGGCAGGCACGGTTAGGATGTCAGTTTGGAGGCGTCTGGGTTGCCGCCTCAGCGCAGAGCGCCGTGAACAAAATCGGTTGCACGGTACCAGCGTCTACAGTTGGCGATGTGCAGGCTGTGGTGAGTGACTTGCATTCATTCATACCACTACCTCTGGAGAATGATACATCCGTAGCTTTGGATGTCCCGCCGTCTGGTCGCTTCAAGTTGACGCTGAGAGAATCGGCACTCGTCAAGGCTATCGTACCAGCCGCGGGATCTCCGACCCTTCGGAGTAAGACGAGGAGTCTCGACATTTATGGTCGCCACCTTGCGTTGGAAATGACGTCGATTGACAACCTATGCGAATCTTTGGAGTCGACTTATGAGTATGATGCGCACCAAGGTGCAGTTCGACTAAAATGCGCAGCGCTTCTATTTGACGGGGGAAAGATCGAATCCGGTCACGCACACAGGATCGGTTTCAATTCTGTCATCATTTCAAGTGGTCCCGGTGACGGACCGGGAGGAGAAATCCAGTATTTGCTCCAAAATCCCCCCCGCATGCACGGGTCGACAGCAACGAGTTCATATGCGGGTGATGTTCTCGTGGTGACCGGTGAAAATTTCGTGGATGTCGCGAGTCCTGTGTGGTGCTTCTTCGGTGACACGATCCAGAAAGCACTGACTGTGTCCTCTGCAGTTGCTCGATGCATTGTGACCGTGGAAGACCATATGCACGCGTCCTCCCTTCACCGATCAGCTTCAGGTTTGCAGGTCAAGCTTGGACTTGGTTTTTTGGAGGCTGCGGAGAGTACTTCCAACCTAATATCTATAACCTCTTGGCTGCAGCCTCATGAAGTTGCATCTGTGTTGCCTGATATCGGGTTCTCGCACGGTGGCACGCAGGTTTCATTTTCAGCGAAAGGAGGAGTCGGTGCTGTTCGATTCCATCCGTTGATATCATGCAGTTTCGGAAGCATTTCGCCGGTTTCTGCTTTCGTTGCTAGCGGGGACACCATGTCTTGCACAAGTCCTGCCCTCGCTCCAGGATCTGTATTGCTAGGCACACACGCATCGCGCACGGCGGAGACTGCTGTAGTGTACAGAGTCATCGACGCGGACTCAATGGTGATCACACCACAGACAACTGTTGCATCTCCAAGTGAAGGGGTTGTAGAATTCTTGGCGTCCAGTTCGGAGACCTTATCGCAGATGGAGACTGGTTGCGTCCTTCTATCCGCGGATGAGAGCCCTGCAAAGGTTCTTCATCAGGCTGATACATCTGGTCGCTTTCATTGTACGTTGCCAACTACAGATGCAGGATTCAGTACTTGGGACTTCTCAGTTCTGAAATTTGCTGCTGCCAACACCAAGTTAGCTTCGGCAACAACACAGGGACCGTATTCAAACGTACCAGCGCCGAATCTTGATCACAGTGCTACAATGCCTTCCAAAGGGGCTTCGCTGCTGCACAAAGATGTCGAGATCAATATCATGGATCCAACACCCATGGTTTTCGTCCAACGCCGGGCACATCTGAGCGAAATATACCCAGGTGATGTTCTGTTCGTCGTTTCTCGTTTAGGTGGCATGGATGAAGCCGTATCATGTGTGATCAGCACTGGAGGGTCGCAGTCAACTGCAACGTGGAATGTGCAAACGATAGTACCAGCCATCGTGGTTTCTTCTGCTGTCACGCGCTGTGAGATGCCAACGTTGCACAATCATGGGGACAATGTTGTCAATGGTGCAGCGCTGACGTTGTGCTCGTCAGGTTCATGTATCGAAAACAAACTGTCTGTGACGCAGGACAGTGCGCTGTTAGTCCTTGGAGAGGAACGCGTTCCGAGTGTCGTTACCCCATCTGAGGGATCATCATATGGCGGAACCGTGGTGAACGTATCCTTGAGTGGCTCTGTTCTCAACCCTTCCCAGCCGGCGATCGGTATTCGGATTGGGAGCATAGGACCGGTTGCGTCGATCATCCTCGAAAATGGTGCGCTGCAATTTATCTCTCCAGAACATACTTCTGGCACAGTGCCCGTGACTCTTGGGATGGGAACGCCGTTGGTTGGAGATGAGGAATTCATCTACGTTCATTACAATCTAACTGCTTCCACCATCAAGGACAACGATGCCAGTGCTGTGATACCTGTCTCAAGCGCGGTGACTAATTCAGATATTTGTGTTGACATCCCTCATGGTGATGTTGCGGACTTGACGCCCGCGAGAGGATCGTCTGACGGCGGCACTGAAGTGTACCTTGTCATTGAAGGGAGAGCTTCTCAACCTGATGACAATTGTGGAACGTTGCGAACATCATGCCGAATCGGAACCATATGGCCTGTGCTCGGTCAAGTCACAGAACATGGCATCAGTTGCATCACACCTGCGCACGCGCCGTCCAAAGTCAGGGTATCTGCACCAAAGCTCGTCGATGGTCTTGGACAGCAATTCAACTATTTCCTGCTTCCTCCAATCACTGCCGAAGATGGCGTCGTAGAGGCAGTGAACGATACCAATTACCACGTCACCAGCTCCCCAAAGCTTAGTGCACGTGGCGCTTCAATTGATGTCACCGCGACAAAGTCACTGATGGAACCATTCGCCTGCCTTTTTTCATCTCCTGTGCGGGCTCTGGCGCCGCAAATCTATGCTTCGCATGCGTATGCCATCTCCAGCATCATGGTTCGATGTGAAATCCCTTCGAGTGTAACAGTGTCTGGCGTCTCATTTGTGGAGCAGGCAAACGTTGAAAGGTCAGCCTCGAGGGTTTCATTCAGCGCCCATCGAGAAGCTCCAGAGTGTAACATACAAATGATCAGCCCGAAAACGATTTCTACACAAGGAGGAGTCGTCTCGAAGCTTACTATCGAGTGTCTTACGTCTGGATCGCTGACGAGCATTGATGCGCGCGTTGGATGCCGTTACGGAACCGTGGGTCCAATCACAGCAACCATGGGTGAGGGCGGCATCCACAACGTTGAATGCGCAGCTCCAGCACACGCCCCTGGACCTGTCCCACTTGCACTTACGACGAACTGGCGAGACATTAAGTTCGAGACATCGAACTCAACCGGAGGGCAGATTGTGCAGCTATCTTACAAACAGCACAAGGAAGAATCTTCGGCTGAGGATGAACTGCAGTTGCTTCCCATGCACCGTGTCGATGCTTCTGTCCCCATGATGTCCAGCGTAGTTCCTTGGCTCGTCTGGGGAGGCAATCTCCTCCATATCACGGGACGAGGTTTGCCGAATGTGTTCAACTCTGTCTGTTTGGTTGGATCAGTACTTGTCCCGGCTCATTCGATATCGTCGGCTCTCGTTCTTTGCGACCCGTTCCCCGTCCCGATGCAGAATCGATCTTCAAGCGGTATACTCGCTGGTGGTTTGCAGGAGATGTCACTCAGTGTCGGGACATCTGATAATGGCCGTCTTCTCGCTCGCGGGGATGTCACACCGCTCAATCTGCTCGTCATCTCAGAGGCACCCGTCGTCGGCGTTGATGTCTTGAACGGATGGGAACAAGGCGGTGGTCACGTCAATGTGGAGCTCGGGGGTTGGGCGCCCTCGGGACTGATGGACTGTCACTTTGGCACTGTGGTTGTGCACGGGCGCGGCGGTGGAGGAGCTGGTTGGGCAGGGCGTGCGGCAATGGGTAGGGCAGGCGAGTGGTGGTCGGAGGCGACGATTGCTACTGATGTTGAATGCGTGACGCCTGCTCGGCAGCCGGGAAGCGTTCCCGTCGGCGTTTCACTCGCGCACTCGACATCACCCTCGTATGGAAGCGTCGAATATAAATATTTGTGACGTAGATAGACTAACTTGGGTGCGTGTTTCGCGTCCCTTTCTAGAAAAGATATCAGATTCCGTAGTATCCCCCGTCGTCAAAATCCTCGTACTCATCGTAAAAGTCAGCAGAATACCGCCCGTATCGATCCCCGAATGGATCCGCATAGAAACCAGAATCACTTCGGGCAGTTGTGTGCGCTCGCGACGAGTAAGAATCCTGATGATCCGCGCGCGCCCGTGCGGTTTCCCACTTAGACCTCTCCGCGGGATTTGTGAGGACACGCTGCGCCTCTCCCACGTGCTTGAACAAAATGCTGGACATCTCTGCCCGTGCTTTCGCCACCGCCGCGCTCACCCCCCCTCTACCCGCTTTGTCGGGGTGGTGCACGAGAGCAAGCTGTCTATAAGCTTTCTTGATGTCGGTAGCACTTGCAGATGGTTTTATGCCGAGCAATTTATACCAGTCCACGGGCCTGTTGTTCTTTGCACGAGCACTCACCGAGGCAAGGTTCGTACTCGCTTGCACTTCCTCGTGGCTCTCCAAAGGCATCTCCAACATCCTCCTGTACGCCGCTTCCGCTTCAGTGAGCATGCCGAGCTCCGTGTACAGCGTTGCAAGACGGCTGTGTGCTTTTACAAATGTGGGCGCGATGGCCACGGCAGTACCTGCGGATGATAACGCATCTGCGTATTTACTCATCGCCTGCTCGCAGGCGCAAATGTTGGACAGGAAAAGTCCCTCCAGCATTGGCGCTCCGGCAGACATGACCAAAGCTTCTCCGTACAGCTTCGCCGCATCTGAGTGTTTGCCCTGCACAAACGCCTCTCGGCCATTGTCCTTGCATGTGTTAATTTTCGACGCCTTTTCTAAAAGAATCAGCAGACCCTCGGGATCGGGAAGAGATGCAAGCTCCTTGATATTTTCGTCATCCTCTGTGACCTTGCTCTCCATCGCAGCTTTGAGGGTGAGTTTGAATTCGGGGACTATCTGAAGCAGTTCTCTGACGTGTTCACCAGCCTCCACACAGGCCGATACGTTTCCGAGGTCAAACTGAAGACGAACCTCGATAAAACGTCGACGCGAGTTTATCGCCTTTTTACCCGTAACAAGGGACAACGCCTGCTCCGCCTTGCCCGCGAGTCTCAACGCCTCCGCCTTGAGAGTAATAAGATCCGGAACCTGAGGGGCGATCACCATGACTGTCTCAAGCTCATCCAGCATGCTCACGGCGACTGATGAAGCGTCGTAATCATCGCCGCTGTCGCCAGTCTGCAGTGTCATCTGGATCCTTTGAAGCTCATCGCCAACAGTTTTCATTGTCCCCTCCAGCGCATCAACATCCTTCAAAACGTTCCGCGCTTCATTCTTCGATTGAAGCTCTGCACTGTTCCGCGCAATGACGTCGGACGCTTCTTGCCGCGCCTCCGAGAAATCGCCCAACTGCAGTAGGCAACGTGCCAGTCGAACCTGCGCTTTGGTGTGCGTGCTATCTAATCGAAGGGCAGCGCAGCAGTCCTCTGCCGCAGGCAGTGGATTGCCCTCCATGAGGTACGCAGCAGCCCGGTTTGTGTGAAGACCAACCTTGACAGACTTGAGCGCGTCGGTCTCAACGGCATCCGCGGCGGCGTTGAGTGCCGCGTCGTACCAGTGAAGCGCATCCGAGTAGTCACCGCGACGGTACGATTCATTGCCAACCAGCCTATCCCTCTCGACCGAGGCGACCAAAATTTTCTGGTTCTGTTCACTCGCCGCGTTAATATCCTCATCAGTGGCATCGGGAGAGAGACCTATCTCGTCCACGTACTTCTTAGCCGCAACGAGATCACCAAGTTTGATGCAGCAATTTGCCGCGCGGGAGAGCGCCCGTATGTTGTACGGGTTAATATCGAGAACCAGTTCACACTCGCTGAATGCGTCCCGAGTGTGACCAAGAGCCATCAGAGCAGCTGCGCGATTTGTGCGCAGCGTGAGGTGACTTGGCTCCTCAAGCACGATACCGCAAGACTCAAGCTCATCGATCGCTCGCTTATAGTATGTTTCAGCCTGTTCGCTGTTGCCCTGACGATAGGCCTCGTTGCCCTGCTGCCTCAGCTCGTCGGCCTCGATGATGGCGCGAGCCTGTCTCTCAGCCAACGCTTTGGCAGCGTCCTCCTCTTCCCTGCGTGTTTGCTCAACCTGTATGAGGCGTTCAGCCTCTCCAACCTCTTCCCACGCATCGTGAGCCTGTCGCTGCATTTCTTGCTGGTCAGCCTCTGCCTTTTTGAGAGCCTCCTTCGCCTTGCGCACCTCCTCTTCTGCGGACACGAGCTTTAGTTCTAGCTCGACGTGGCGGAGCTCAGCGCGTCGAAGGTTCATCTCCAGGTCGGCGTCCATCTTGCGACGCTGCTCAGCCTCTTCCTCGTCATCGGCGTCGAGGTTGTGACTGTCGTCCAGGTTGGTCCCGGCGTGACTGCCGAAATCGTCGTCGAGGTCGTAGCTTCGGTCCACCATGTTGCCGACCGAGTCGTCATCATCGAAGTCGTAGTCGTCGCCATCGAGCTCCGAGCTCTCGATGTCCTGCAGGTTGAGACCCGCGAGCTTCGCTGACACGGTCATGTTCTCCTTATCGGAATTGTGCGATTGATCCTCGTCGTCCATTTTGGTGCCCTCGGACATGCCTTTCGTCAATGACGCGGGCACATTCTCGTCG
>TARA_B110001450_G_scaffold68157_1_pt1 | contig 15279 bp, 10 predicted proteins | sample TARA_B110001450 | Tara Oceans TARA_B110001450 (sample SAMEA4396538) | marine metagenome | biome: Polar Biome; feature: [SRF] surface water layer (ENVO:00010504); material: water (ENVO:00002006), including particulate matter (ENVO:01000060) such as... | depth 5 m | reverse complement strand
GTGTGAATCTGTTTAGAGTACCATATTCTCTAAAAATCTTTGTGAAATTTGCTTTAGCGGACTTTAGGTTTTCTTGACAATGTCCTATAATGTATATGAAAATCTGATTTTTTAGTAAGTAATATTATTTTTTATTATCTATTTTTTTTTAATAAGTATTACATTTTTTAGAGTATAAGAAGAGGTATACTGGCTAGATTCTTATTATTCTTTTTTTATTAGAGACAAAGCTGTCTTTCTAGAGGGCATTATGTGACTTAACCAAAGAAGGTGTTTTTTTTTAGTAAACTCTTTAAACAATAAAATTTTTATTTTTTTTGGTTCTCCAATTTTGTTGATTTTATTTTAGTTTAAGATACTGTTTAGGATATTTTTAGTTTTAATATTGATATAAATTTATGGTTTTTAAACCTTCATAGACTTTTTTTCGAATATGCTTATTTATATATAAAAATTATAACAAGAGATTTCAAAGTTTATAAAAATATCTTTAATAGTATATTTTCCAGTTCTCCATTCACAGATAAATTCATTTTTTTTTCATAATTGTTGTTTTTTTGAAAGGATAATTTCTTTATTTTACTAAGATATTTAGTATTTTAAAAGTGTAAACGATTTATCTTAAACATATCAAATGTTTTACAATATTTTTTTTAGTGAATTTATATCTTCAAGGGTACTAGGAATTATAGATACTCTTTTTTAGGTATATAAATTTCAATGATGCTACTCCAATAAGTACTTTTTAAAATCTTCGTAAGAAGCAATTGTAGTTGCTACTTTAATTTTTCCCATTACAGATTGAATTTGCTTTGGTAAGACTTGCTTTTCTTCGATGATATCTTCAACAATATCTAAAAACTTGGATGGATGTGCCGTTTCTAAAAAGACACAATGTCCATTTGTTTTTTTTTCTAAATAAGCCTTACAGCCTAAATACCCAACTGCTCCATGTGGGTCTGAAACATAATTATGATTGGTATAAATTTCTTTCATAGCTGCTTTAGTTTCATCATCTGAAAAACTAAACGAAGACACATTATTTTTTAAGATTTCAAATTTATTTTTATAGATTTCTTGAATTCGAGTAAAGTTACTTGGATTTCCAACATCCATAGCGTTACTAATGGTTTGTATAGATGGTTTCGGATTATATAATTGTGTCTTTAAATACTCAGTAACTACATTGTTTTCGTTATTTGACGCTATAAAATGTTTAATTGGTAATCCTAATTGTTGTGCCATTATACCTGCGCATAAATTTCCAAAATTCCCACTTGGAACGGAAAATACTAAGTCCTCATACTTATTGTGTAATTTTTTATAAGCAAACATAAAGTAAAATAATTGCGGTAACCAACGTGCCACGTTTATAGAATTGGCAGAAGTTAATTGCATTTTTTTAGTAAGGTTTTCGTCTAAAAAAGCGGTTTTAACCATGGCTTGACAATCATCGAACGTGCCGCTAACTTTTAATGCGCTAATGTTTTTCCCTAGAGTAGTTAATTGCTTTTCTTGAATGTTACTCACTTTTCCGCTAGGGTAGAGTATTACCACATTTACACCTTTAACTCCTAAAAATCCATTAGCTACAGCAGCACCTGTATCACCTGATGTTGCTACTAATACAGTAACTTCATTAGTGTTATTCTGATTAAAATAACCTAAACATCGTGCCATAAAACGTGCACCAACATCTTTAAATGCCATTGTTGGTCCATGGAATAGTTCTAAAGTTGAAATGTTTTTATTAAATTCTACAATCGGAAAATCAAATGATAAAGTTTCTTTAATAATAGTCTTTAAAACATCCTCTGGAATATCTGATGATACAAATTGCTTAATAGCTTCAAAGGCAATTTCATGATCAGATAAATTACTAATGTTATCGAAAAATGCTTTAGGAAGAGGGATAATGTATTCAGGAAAATACAAACCTTTATCAGGAGCTAATGCTTTTATTACTGCATCTCTGAAAGATACGTTTGGTGACTTTTTATTTAAACTATAATAATTCATTCACTTTTTTATTCTATTCATTAATTGGAATAAAGAACCTTAATTCCTTCCGTATTTATCCTTGAAACGTGAGTGTCAAATTCAATTCCAGTTTGTGAATACATTTTTTTTATTGCATCTTTCACGTTATTAGCTGTCTCAAGTCCTTTACATAAAGAAAAAACCGAAGGTCCAGATCCTGAAATTCCAGAACCTAAAGCTCCTGCGTTTATTGCTTCGTTTTTAACCTCGTTGTAATGTGGAATCAATTTACTTCTATGTGGTTCTATAATTACATCGTGTAGCGATCTTCGCATCAATTCATAATTATTAGTATGTAAACTATGTATCAAACTTCCAAAATTTGCAAGCTGTGTAATCGCATCTTGATGCTTTATTTTTTTTGGAAGAATAGCCCTAGATTCAAATGTTTTAATTTCTATTTGTGGATGAATAATGGTTGCGTACAAATTATGTGGCGAAGGAATTTGAAGAATCTCTAAAGGCGTTAGGCTTTTAACCAAAGTAAAACCTCCAAACAGGGCAGGTGCTAAATTATCGGCGTGCTCAAATTTACTTGCTAAAGCTTCCCCTTTAATAGCAAATTGTATTAATTCTGTTTTATTAAATGGTCTTCCTAGAATCTCGTTTATTCCAAAAACACTACCTGCTGCACTAGCTGCGCTACTACCAATTCCGCTTCCGGGTTTAATTTTTTTATGGATCTCAATTTCGAATCCATAATTAGGATTAATAGTGTTATACATAGTTAGAGCAGAAACTCCAGCAACATTTAATTCGGTTTCAAAGGGTAAATCGAATCCTTTTATTTTAGTAATTTTAATACCCTTTTTGTCAACTTTTCTAATTATCATCTCATCTCCGACATTATCTAAGCAAAGGCCTAACACATCGAAACCACATGCTACATTAGCGACAGTAGCCGGTGAAAATATTTTTATTTCATTCATTTTGAAAGGTTGTAATCAGAATTTCTTAAATTCCATTAACTTAATACTTTCGAACAAAATTACATATAAATGATTTTTTTAACAATAAAGTTCTGTTTATATTTGATTTAAACAAAAAAGATTCGGTAAAATTATGAAGAATGAACTAGATGCGAAAGATATTCAGATTTTAAGACTCTTACTGAATAATGCACGACTATCAAATAAAGAGATTGCTGCAAAAATTGAAATTGCACAGTCTAGTACACATGATAGAATTAAGAAACTAACCCAGAAAGGATATTTTAAAGGGTCATTTGCCCATATCGATCAAAAAAAATTAGGTCTTAATATTGAAGTAATGTTAGCTATTAAGCTAAACAAGCAACACCGATCAATAATAGCAGACTTCATAGAGAAAGCATCTCAATTCCCTGGAGTTTTACAATTATTTCATATGGCAGGCAAAAATGATTTTATTTTGCACATAGGAGTAAAGGACTCTGATGAGTTAAGAGGATTTATTCTCGATAGGCTATCTACTTTAGATTATATACAAAGCACTGAAACTACTATGATTTTACACAATGAAAAGGTAAATAATATTCTATAATATTTTATAAAAAATTATTTAGTAAATAGGGTTTTTTAAAAGAAGTATAACGTTTAGTATATGGCAATTAGGACAGTAGAGAGATATAAAAATTGATTTTAATGATTGTGCAAAGGTCATTTTCGTTTGGGTAAAGGAAACGATTTTGTTTAGTAAAAATTAACTGCTGTTCAGTTTCTAAGTAAAATTATTCATCGAAGCTGTTAAAGTATGTTCTTAAGTTACTAACAAAGCAACGATAGTTGATACTGCAGTAATTGCATTTTACACAATTTGTTGAGCAACGTATTTAATGTTAAGTTCATTTTATGATTGTCTTAGAATAAACTAATGTATTAAAAGTCGTCCGTCTTGTCCTGTTTGTTCTTTAAATCCTCCTACTATATTAGCTTTTTTCTCGTTGAATGTATCTCCAAAATAAATGAATTTGATAGTTCCAATGGATTTAAGTTTTCCTTTATATCCTTCATCGTAATCAGTATCATAATAATTAATTTTTATATTCCCAATAGATTTTATTTTACCTGTCATTCCTACCTTTTCTCCCCAACTTGACCATCCTTCATATTTAAATTCTTTATTCCCGAATGATTTAATTTTTCCTCTGTATTTACCTTTTTTGGTATAACCAGCAGTTATCCAATATTTAACTTTAGTGTTACCTATTTGTGAAAGCTCCCCTACAGTTTCTGAATTTTCGTTCCAGATGTAGTCTGGGGAGTAAGTAAACATTAAATCATTAATAGACTTAATTTGACCTGATGTACCTGAAGGAGTATCATTAATATAATAGTCTATTGAAGAAACTGAATTTAGAAATATTGTTGTTTTTCCTAATTGATATTTCTTTTTAGGTATAATATTTTGATTTAAGGTTTGTAAATAGTTTTTTGCCACTGAATTTGAACTAAACACATAGATTTCATCAATTGTTTCTGAGATTTTAAATACTTTATTATTATTAATTATATAAATGGTTTCGATATAACCTTCATTAGTATTAACATCAAAACTAAATTCTTGACTAAATAAAAAATATGGTATAAATAAAAATATTAAAAATAAGTTTTTCATAAACATTTTTTTTTAATAACTTTTTGTTGTTGATATAATCTTATATTTTCACAACGGTTCGTTGTATGATTAGTTACGTATTTAAAAAACTAATTTAGTAAATATTCACAAGCCAGAGAAAATTCTGAAGGAATTTTATAAGTAGTTAATTATAAATGGTGTTTGCAATAGTGATTTTAAATTTCATTGTTTAAATTTATTTACAGACATCCTTAATAAAAAAAGCGGTACTTTTTTTAGGAACTATTGAATGATTATTTTTGTTTTTTGTTAATCTCTTTTTTTTCCTTTAGTTCAATAATTCTTTTCTATAGTAATCATCTCTACTTATATTTAATGCTTTAGTTACATATTTTCTAGCTTTTTTTATTTTTTTTGTTCAAATGGCCTTCTGTTTATCTCTGATACTTTTGAACTTGTCAAGTCACGTATCCTGTTTGTATTGTTAGCAATTCCAATAATAACCATTTCGGTAGTAAAACTTCAACCATAATAGTTTTGTAAATCATTAACTGTAGGGAGAAACACTTCACCATCTAGAAGAAAACAAATGGGTGTTTTGTCTTTTGTTTGATTGTAATTTATAGGTATTTGAATATAAATGTTCTTGTATTCTTTTAGTTTTTGATAGTAAAGGCTATCTAAAACACCTACTTTTGGAAAAAGAAACAGAGTGTTTTGATCGGGTTGGCTATGTATTAAATTTTAGAAAGAGAACTTAAACACATGACAGATATAACTTTAAACCAATTTTTCATTTTATTTGTCGTAATCAATTATTTTTAAGATTAATGTTGAAATCTCATACATGAAACATTTCGATGATTATTTACTCATAAGTTTCTTTTAACTTCTTAGTTAAATATTAAATAGTAAAGTGAATTTTTTCGAAAAAACAATGAATGTAATTACTGTGATATGTTTCATTTTATACTAATTTGTAAATAATGATGATAAATTAGTACTCTTTTCAATCCATAAACAAAAAAGTAGACCAAGAAGTACTAAGTTTAGATAGAAGCATAAAATTGATTAAACACCTGTTTTTTTGTGTATTTCTGTATAATATAATGGAACTATTGTCTATTAATAGTCAATAGCTTACCTTTTAATTATAGATTCACACAGACACACATATTAAAATTTCCTCAACACTACTTATGACTTACTTTTTAAATAAAAAAATCTTGGGTCATGCATTATTTTAGATAATTATGCTTTATTATTTCAAGAGTGTGTTTTGGCCTTATGAAATAATAAAATATTTTTATTAAAATCTATTTTTTAATTCCAATAATTCATCATTTTCAAAGTTGTTTTTACGAATGTAAACATTATACCAATATAAGTTTTCATTGATTTTCATAAAAACTCTATAATATCCAGAAGTTAAGTTTTCTAAGTTTACCGCTAAACTTGTTGCATTTAAGCCTGTAAATTTTATTTTGGCATTTAATTTCAGATACAGCGTAAAAGTCTGAGTTTAAAATTAAATTAAAGTCCGTTTGTAGATATATTTTTCTGCAGTAACATTTGTAATCTAAACATAAGAAATATTTTAGAAGGTAAGAAGTTTAATTCCGGCTGGAGGTTTCCGATAAGTAATAAATGGATTATTGTTAAGAATATTAGGATTACCTAATTGTATTATTGCAGTAAATTTAAAACTTATAATGCTAATCCCCGTTAATAATTTGACATTAGTTTCTGGTGTAGTATTGTTGTTTTTATCTTCGTTGCTAAAGCTAATTAATATTAGAGGACTAAAAATAATCATCATTTTTTTGTTACTGTTCCATATTTACTTTTATTTAAAGTAAGCATTAAATACATTTTTATAAAATATTTTCCAAATACCATTGCCAAAAGACTGAAAATTGATATTAAAGCAATTCAGTGTTTTATTTTTTGTTGAAACTTTTGTTGAATCTTTATAAAGCAAAATGAGAAGGCGTATAATTCTCTTAGAAATACAACAGTCAGAAAAATAAAAGTCCCTTAAAAAGGGACTTTTGAGATATTGTGTTATGTTTTTTTAGTGGCATGCACAACGGTTACCATTGTTGTATTTAGTATCAATCAATCAATCAATCAATCAATTCAATATTTCCAGGCCTCCAGGATTTGTCAAACCAAGGCTCTGTCGGGCTGTAAAGCCTTAATACTACAAACCATCCTTTACCAGGAATTGTTTGTGTCCAATTTGCTTCCATACCCTTTGGTGCATCAGGCCCATAATACAGATCCACAGAACCATCCTCGTTAACAATCATGTTAGTATCTCGTTGGCTTTGTTTACTAGGATAGGGTTGGTTGGTTTGAAGCATAGACCGTGTTTGAGGGTCATAAACGCACATGGACCAAAACTGAAGTGCAGGTGCATCTTTAGGTATGTTAATCTTGTAATTTTTGGATCCATCTAAAAAATTTCCATTTGTATCCAGATATCCCCATGCATATTGCGACCCTTTTCCAACAAGCTCAATAGCCATCATTGGGGTATTAACAGTGGCAAAATAATAAAACATGGTGCGGGCATCTAGGTTACGCCCTCCCAAACCTTCATCTTTTAGAAATTGATAATTATTTCCTGGATAACCGCGTTTCCAATAACTGTCATCATATAAAAATTCTTCGCTATTTCGCTCATTCCAAAGCGTTGCACGAGCTGTGGCATTAGCCACAGCAACAGCGTCAGTTAGTATATTTTCCATTCGTTGGTCAGGGCTGAAAGTTTTGTCTTTCTGAATTCCAATTGAAGCAAATTGTCCTCTAATTTCAGGACTAAATAATTCTATGGGTTCGCGCTGTACAACTTGACTCAATTCTTCATAAAACTCGAAATTATTGGCATGTATAGTATTAAATGTTTTACCTGATCCATTAATAAATTCCATGGTAGGTGGAGCGTCTGCTTTAGAAAGCGGGTATATTTTAAGCCCTTCTTTCCACATCTTTGTGGCAGCATCAGCCTTTCCATCAACTAGAAAACCACGAAGAGCAACCCAATTGACATAACTTGGTGACTTAGCAACAAAATAGGTTTCGCCATTGATCACTTGTTCTTTTCCTCCAATTAGACCCTCTAGGTCCCCATCATAGTCAGGAGGGAGAATTAAATATTTACCACCTTGACCTCTGTCTGGTCCTGGCGCTCCCATATCAATAACAAAACGAAAGTAAGCATCATTAACTGTTCCTGGTCCTGCTCCCTTAGGAATCTCTATAACAGTTGGTCCATCTTCTTTTAGATTTAGAAAAGGAATTGCATATACAGTACTTGTATTACCAGTCAAGAATAGAGGATTACTATCCATAAGTTGTTCGAAAATAACTACTTGATTTGATTTTTCCGCACCCAGCGAAGCCAGTCCCCTTCTAAGGCCTTCTATTGATGTGGCTGGAATACCGTTTAGAAAAGTTTCAATACCACGTAAAAAATCCAAATTATCATAAACCAATTTTGCTGTTTCTTTGGTAGGGATACCATCAAAGAAATTTAATGTACCAATTCTTGTTTCAACTTGGTCTGGAGTTAAAATAAAATCAGGAACTTCAGTATTATACTTTGAGCGAATTTCATCAATAGATTTACTATTGGTTCTGTTATCTTGATTAACAGTTTTGCAGCTCCATAGAAATAATCCTATGAAAAGTGCAGAAAATAAAAGTTTTGATCTCATAATATTAGTTTTTAAAGTTAGTAATATGTTCTTTTTTAGTTAACAAATTTTATTATAAGAGATTTAAGGGAATAAGTAAATGTTTCGACATGAAACATTTACTTATTTAAATATAAGTATTTTTTATTATAAGCATGTTAAATTTTTAAATATTTAGTGTAACTCTATTTAAATACACATAAGTTTGGATTTAGCACAAAAGGCATGTTTTTTTATAAATTGTTATTTACCGCCTTTTATTCAATAAGTCATTATTAAACTTTCAAATTAAATAGTTTATTAATTTAGCACTTTGTTTCGTAATTGTTTATAATATTAAATCAAGTTATAATAAAACAAAGTATCTTTATAGCATAGGTAATTAATCCTTAAGTAATTGTAATTATAGATACATACTCAAAAAGATAAATTAATATTTTTCTTTAAAAATATGAGTAGTGATTCTAATGACTTAATATTTTCTGAATGGACTTGTGAATGCGTCTCTTAATAACTTAATAAGAGGTTGAAGATATAATACCAATAATTATAAAATTGGTATAATAGTATAGAAATATAGACAAGATTATTTAAAAATTAGCAAAAGAGCTTAAAGTCAGCAAACTTTGCCTTCGTTATCTTTGTCAAAATTATTAGATTCAAAATCAGGATAAGAAACATTATCTGTTTGTGTTCCTATAAAATCAAATTCCCAATCATTTTTTTAAGTCTTTCCAAAGTTCATACAGGAAAATCTCATACCTAGGTCTTGCTCATTTAACTCTTGATGCACCTAATGGCATAATTTTTATTTATGGAGGAACTCTGAGTTATAGATGTTGTGTCATCATCCTTATCTCATGTATTGAATAGAAATAACGGTATTATAAACGCGAAAATTTTTATTATGATTTTTTTATTTTTTAATGTTCGTTAAGGGACATCGTTTACACAAGTTAAAGATTAGTGTTTACACTAAATTAGTTTCTAACCTTGTTGATTGTTGTTTATTTCTTAATTGTTTTCATCAAAGTATATTAAAAATACATTTCTATAAATACTTTCCAAATCCCGTTACCAATACCTTCAATAGCTACATATTTTCTTTTAAGCGCAGCAGTTAAATATACCCAATAATATGATTTCCATCTAATAGCTCCATTTTTAGTTACCTTCAGAATTTTATAATAAGGATCATAATCAAAATTAGATGTTTTTTTCAGGATAAGGTCTAGTATAAAAGTTATGTATTTAAGCAGGTGTTTTCATAACTAAAGCTTTATGAGGTCTAAATGATTATACTCTTTTACAAATTGTTTTAATCTTCTTTATTATGCCTTTAAATCATATGCTGAAGGTTTAGTACAAGTCGCTTTTAAATCTCGTTGCATACGTTCGTGTCTTCCGTTTTGTTCAGGGTCATTTAATTCCTTCGGAGAGTAAAAGTAGTGTTACACTCAAAAAGGATAGCAGTAAACCTCCAAAAAAAAGTATTATCTATAATTTTACTAGTCACTAACTTTGGTATAATAAGCATATGCTCTTTTACCTGCTGATATATGAAACTCTATGTTTTTTGATTTATTAAATCTGATATTAGAAATCATTTTGTTGTGCTGCATCATACCCAAAAAAGTATTTTTATCGTACTTATAAAATTCAAAGATTCCATAGCCTTCTACTAAAAATTGCAATTTATTGTCAACCTTCCTGAGCTCAATGGTTTTTGCAAATAGAGGCTCCACCGTTTCTTTTAATATGTATTTTCCAAGAATATTTTTTTCATGTAAGGAATTTCGAGAGGATTTAAATTGATAAGTTATATAATCGTTAGTATTGAGAATTTTCGAAATTTTATTGTGCATATCAATAGCTTTTAATTTGTATGATTCAGTAGTAACAAAAAAATTCTCAATACACTGCATATATCTCAATAATTGTTTTTTAAACTCCAATTCTCGCATGTAATAGTTCTTCCCTTCCTCTGGCATAAACCCTTTTTCGCTCGCTACATTCCAATCAAGACTATTGACCTTATCGAGATTTTCTAAAACTGTTGATGTTAATACCTCACTTTCAGTTTCGACACCCACTCTTAATAAGCCATATAAATCTTTCAATTTATTTGAAATAGAATTGTATTTAGTGGGTATATTATTGAGGTTTCTCTTAAAATTAACATAGCCATTTTCAGAGCTTTTGAAAGATATTGGTCTATATACAATCCCATAAGATTTGGTTTCATCCGTGAACATTTCATCGGTAGTGAGCTTATCCCATAATAATAATTTGGCAATTGAGTCATAGGTGACAAATGTATTAATAGCCTCATTAGCTCCTTTGACATCTTTTTTCAAATCCTTTTGAATTTCCTTTAAAAGATTGACTGCTTTTGCCTCGTTAATTCTTTCTTGATTCTTACTATTAATCCAAAGTGCTATGAGTATTCCAACCACAACTAAGAAAATTTCTCCGATTGCGTAGGCGAGATATTTACTGAATTTATTTTCAGAGAGTAGTTTTCTGCGGGTGTTTCTGAAGAGTTTGATCATCTGAATGTAAGGCTTTAGAAATTAATTACACTAAAAACGAAAATATAAAAAATCCATCGAGTATTTTTATAAGAGCCTTAATAATCGACATTCTATCTGTTAGAAATTAATTTTATGCTTATTTTTCTATTCCAATAGACTATAACTTCTAGCAATCCTCTGAGGAAGCCAGTCGTTTTATTTATAGATTAAACTTTTTTTTAGCTCTATGCCATGAGGTATTATGAGCATTGTTAGCAACTGATTTTTATTCCATTTCATATCTCCAATATAATTTGCTATTAATTATATATGTTACTATTAATCTTTGCGTATCGCTGTCAAATTATACCCAATTTTTATGCATGTTGTAGTGCTAAGCAGTCGCTAACAAGTTTTTCTAAAAGAAAATTCACTAGTAATTATAAACTTACTTCTGAGTTAAACACGACAAAAACGTAAGCAATTTACATATTGCTAAGGATGTTTTACAATACCCATATATTTAGACACAAATTAACTTTAAAAAAATGATTTTTAGCAGAGTAGAGTAGGGTAAAAAAAACCAAAAAACTCGATTTTAAAGACTTATAGTGTAGATTATAAATGTCCGTTAATCCCAAATCAATTATATAAATATTAAATGAATTAAAAAATCACAAAGGTTTTTTAAATATAGTCTTAGTCGGCTAAATAAAACATAATTATTAAAATCGAATTTCAAGTTACTTTTGGTAATCCTAACTTATTTAAATTTACGCCTAAAAATCATTTTCTTTATTAAGTTTATATAAATTACTAAGGCAATTAGAAACTAACTAAAGTGAGTTTTTAAATATTAAATAGATATAAAAAAATTACCTTTAATGGTTTTGTATAATAAGTTATGAGAAATCAGTCTATATTTTGAATTGTTAAGGTTTATATGTTTAATAATTAATAAAAATATTAAACAAAAAACTTATATTGTTAGCTTAAACCATTCTATCAATTTATTTTGTGCCACTATGAAATTAACCATAAAAGAAGTTATTTTACTATCTAGACCAAGATTTTGGATGTATGTGCTTGGGACTTTTCTTGTTGGTTTGATATCTTCAGGAAATTTATTTTTATATGATACTAGCACAACACTTTTGTTAGTTGCTTTTGGTGTGTTTTTTTCTGTGCCAGTTAATGTTTTTATTTATGGTGTCAATGATATTTATGATTATCAAACCGATATTCACAATGCTAAAAAGATAAAATACGAATCGGTATTACCACTTGAAAAACATAGGGATTTATGGAAGATCATGTCATGTCTATTAATTCCTTTTTTACCTTTATTTTTTATTGTTAATATATCAACAAAATTAGCTTTGTTGTTGTTCTTATTTGCTGGGTTTTTCTATTCGGCAACACCAATAAGAGCAAAAAGTAAACCGCCTTTAGATGTTTTATTTTCAGCAATAATATATGTCTCACCGGCACTCGTTGGGTTTTTTATTACTGGTAACACGAATATAGAGTGGTTAGCAGTATTTGGAGGTCTGGTTTGGGCTTTTGGGATGCAAACCTATTCTGCGATTCCAGATATTGAAGCAGATAAAAAAGCTGGTGTTAATACATTAGCAATTATGCTTGGTAAGATAAATGCTTTATGGTTTTGTTTGATAACGTATGTAATCTCTGCATTTATTGGATTTTATTATGTGGGCTGTATTTCAATTGTTTTTGGCCTTGTTTATACAACTATGGTATTATTAAGTATGAATAATATTTCTAAACTATTTAAATATTATACCTACTTTCCTTTAATTAATGCCATTTCTGGAGCAGTTTTATTCTTCTATTTATTTTTTAAAGAAATCCTATAATTGAGATTATAAAGATTTTAAAGGTTTTGATTCTTTAATTTTTTGAATTCTTTTATAAACGAGTTCTGCTGAAATTAAACAAATAGGCATTCCAATTCCTGGACTAGTACCAGCACCAACATAATAGAGATTTTCAACTTTTTTACTGTAGTTTAATGGTCGTTTTAGTGTTTGCTTAAGTGTGTGTGCCAATCCTAAAGCGGTGCCTTTGTATGCATTATAATCATTTTGGAAGTCGTCGCCCCAGTAAGACCGTTCATAAACAATATAATCCTCTATTGCTGGAAGTTTTAAATCGATTTTCATGAGATTTAAAATCTTTTGTCGGTAGCTTTTCATATCTTCTTCGGAAAGTGTTAATCCCGGAGGAATTGGTACGAGAACAAATAAATTATCAGTTCCTTGAGGCGATAACTCAGGATCAGTTTCTGTAGGCTTACAAATGTAATAACTAGGATCCTCTGGAAGTTGAGGAGTATCAAACAACTCTTTGAAATTTTTTTTCCAATCACCACCAAAACGTAAATTATGATGACTTAAAATATCTAATTCTCTATCTAAACCAAGATACATAATAAAAGCGCTTGGACTCAACACCGCTTTTTCCCAATAGTGTTTAGGATAAGTTTGATGACGTTTTTCCAATAAATGAGTTTCCGTAAACCATAAATCAGCATTTGAGATGATTAAGTCTGCTTCTAAAGTTGTGCCATTTTCAAGTTGTACACCAGTGGCTTTTTTATTTTTTACTATTATTTTTGAAACAGGGCTATTGGTTATAAATGTCACATCATGCTTTTTATTAATAGCCACCAATGCTCTTACAATCTCATAGATGCCGCCTTTAGGGTAATACACACCCATATTAAAATCTATAGCATTCATAATATTATACATAGCAGGAGTTTTTGCAGGATCAGAACCTAAAAATACTAATGTATATTCTAATATTTTTTTAACACGCTCACTTTTAAACCATTTATTTAAATAGGATTGCATGGTTTGAAACGGATTAAGCTCAATACCTTTTTTAATGACATCCCATTTTAAAAAATCTAATGAAAACCCAAGATTTCGATACATAAACGTCTCCTTAGCCATTTCGTATTGCTCACCAGAACGTCTAAGATATTCTTTGATTTTTGGTGTGATACCAGGTTCTAATTTTTCAAAAAGTGGTAAGTCTTTTTCTAAGTCAGAGTGAATATCAACCACAGGCAATTCCTTATCACCAGAAAAAAATACACGATAAGAGGGTGAGAGTTTTACCAAGTCTAAATGCTCGGTAATGTCTTCATCTAATAAATTAAAATAATGTTCAAAAACATCTGGCATGAGATACCAAGATGGTCCCATGTCAAAAGTATAACCTTCGGCTTCAAAAATATTAGCACGACCACCAAGATTTATGTTTTTCTCAATAACAGTAACGTGATATCCAGATTTAGCTAACAAGGCAGCAGACCCTAAACCACCAATACCAGAACCGATAATTATTACTTTCTTTTTCACAATTACAAAGTTAATGAAGCTTTAAATATTTTGACATTATTTTAATAGTAATTTTTAGAATTAAGAGTGCTTTTTTGGGAAGTTAATTTGATATTTTGGTATAAGAACAGAGTGGTTTTGTGTGTGAGGGTTTTACCTAGGAAAATTAGACTTATGAAAATTGTACTTTCCTTTCGATTTGGCACTGATTTAAGAATTTTTTATACAAGTTGTTACAAACTCTTAAGAGACATTAGAGTCAGTACGTTTTTATTATTCTAATTATATTACTGGATTCCGAGTTAATTCTGCACAAAGATTGCGTTTTGTAAATCCGAAAATTGTTTCAATTCTGTTAGAGTGGCAACTCTGCAACAGTCTAAATTCTGTACAAAATTCAGTTTTCAAAAACTGGCTAAATTCCGATTTATTTAAATTCAGTAGTCGAGTAAAAATTCCGCATAATTTAATTCAGATTTTGAGTGATTTTTTCAGTGTAAAGTATGGTAGAATTCAGTTAGATAATTTTCTAAGTAATTGTTTGTAACGTTCTGGCTAAACTGCATTTTAGTGGAGTTAAGGTTTTGTTATGGGGGATAGTTTATCTTATTAAACAAATTATAACCCACTTTTCTGGAATCCCTTCAAAATAATAAACTGCATCACCATATGAATTCTTATATTTTAAAGTTTTACCATCTAAATAATAAAGAGCATCACCATAACTATTTTTACTCTTAATCGTATTACCATCAAAATAATAAACTGCATCTCCGTAAGAGTTTTTGTACTTTACCGTATTTCCATCAAGATAGTAAACCGCATCACCGTATGAATTTTTTCTTTTAATAGTATATCCATCCTTATAAAATAAGGCATTACCGTAATAATTTTTTAGTTTTAGCGTATTTCCGTCAACATAAACTAAGGCATCACCATATGAATTTTTCATTTTTACTATTTGTGCATTGATTAAGTTGGAGGTTAGAAACATTGTTATTGATAAAATAAATATTTTCATATATTTTAATTTAATAAATTATACCTGTTCTTAAGGATTTTTGGGATGCCCCTTTTAATTTTTATGTTTGCCAACGTTTC
>TARA_B110001450_G_scaffold20551_1_pt1 | contig 15353 bp, 18 predicted proteins | sample TARA_B110001450 | Tara Oceans TARA_B110001450 (sample SAMEA4396538) | marine metagenome | biome: Polar Biome; feature: [SRF] surface water layer (ENVO:00010504); material: water (ENVO:00002006), including particulate matter (ENVO:01000060) such as... | depth 5 m | reverse complement strand
TTAATTGATCCAAATACTAATGCTACTATTGCCGCAGGAATGATTATTTAAATTTTTTTAATGAAATTATCTCAAAATTTAAAACTAGCTATAGAAGCAAGTTTATTAGCTGGAAAAAAAATTATAGAAATATATAATTCAAATGATTTTAATCTTGAGTATAAACTGGATGATTCTCCTTTGACTTTAGCAGACTCTGCATCTAATAAAATTATTGAGAATATTTTAGGTGTTTCAAATATTCCTATTTTATCTGAAGAGGGAAATGTTTTAGATTATGAGCAAAGAAAGGATTTGAAAAATTTATGGATCGTTGATCCATTAGATGGTACAAAAGAGTTTGTCAAAAAAAATCATGAGTTTACGGTAAACATTGCTTTAGTTGAAAAGTATAAACCAATTTTGGGTGTAATTTATGTCCCAGTATTAAATATTTTATATTTTTCTGAAAAAAAACTTGGTTCATACAAGTTAGATTTAAATGACTACATTTTCAATGATATTGATTATAATAAGGCTCTTAAATTACCAATTAGTAAAAATGAAACTAAATATTCTGTAGTTACAAGTAGATCTCATTTAGATAAAGAAACTTTAAATTATATTGAAAATATAAAAAAATTTAAGACTGATGTGGATACTATTGTTACAGGCAGTTCTCTTAAGTTTTGTCTTTTAGCAGAAGGTAAAGTAGACTGTTACCCTAGATTTTCTCCTTGTATGGAATGGGATACTGCCGCTGGTCAAATTATATGTAAAGAAGCTGGTTTTAGGGTGATTGATCAAAGTACTAAAGATGATATTATTTATAATCGCAAAAATTTAGTAAATAATTCATTTATAGTTAAAAAACAATTTCCTTAAGTACTTTTATTACTTGAATTATTTAAGTAGTTTTGTTACTTGATTTAATAATTATGTTAGATTCTATAATTACTTCAAAGACTAGACTTAAAATGCTAATTAAGTTTTTTATTAATACAGCGAATAAAGGTTATTTAAATGGTCTAGCTAATGAATTCAATGAATCTACTAATTCAATTAGAAAGGAGTTAAATAATCTTAGTGATGCAGGCTACTTACTTAAAGTTAAGTCCGAAAATAAGGTTATATACAATGCAAACACAAAGCACCCTCTTTTTAAAGTTCTTCAAAAAGTAATCAGACAACACTTAGGTATTGAACATATTGTTGATTCTATAATTGATAATCTGGGTGATATTAGTTCTGTTGCTTTAGTAGGAGATTATGCTAAAGGAATCGATAGTGGTCTTATAGAAGTTTTAATACTTGGAAATAAAATTAATACAAATTACTTAAAGGATTTAATTAATAAGATAGAAAATAAAATTACAAGAAAAGTTTCTTTTAAAATAGTAGAAGTTTTACCAAAGGAAAGTTTAGTAATCTACAATAATAATAAAATTTAAGCTATGGGTAATTGGAATGTAATATATACTAAGCCAAGAGCTGAAAAAAAAGTGGAAGAAAGGCTTAATAATTTTGGTATCAAAGCATACTGTCCAGTTAAAGAAGATATTAAACAATGGTCAGATAGAAAAAAGAAAATTTCAGTCCCAGTATTACCATCAATGGTTTTAGTAAAAATTGATGAAAAACAAAGAAATAGAGTTTTTGATATTCCAGGTGTTATTCGCTATATGTTTTGGCTTGGAAAACATGCTTTAGTGAAAGAAGAAGAGGTAGATTTATTAAAAAGCATGCTTACTCAAAATAATATTGTTAGTCAAACTGCGAAGACTTTAAAAGTAGGTGAAATAATTAATGTTCCTGGGTTTGAAAATCAGAATGGAATTATAAAAAAAATATCAAACAATCAAATATGGATTGTTTTAAAAAATTTAGGTTATGTTATTAAGCTTAAAATAGCTTAAATAATATAATATATATAGTTTATTAGAGTTAGTCACTTTGTAACTAACAACGGCGAAGCCGTTGAAAAAAACAAAATAATATGAATATTGGAATAATAGGTCAGGGGTTTGTAGGTAATGCAGTTTATAATAAATTTAAAAATTATTATAATGTGTTGACATTTGATTTAGATAAAACGCTTTGTAATTCTTCATTAGAGGAAATTATTGAAGATTGTAATTATGTATTTGTCTGTTTGCCTACTCCAATGAATAAAGACGGAAGTTGCTATACAGGAATAGTTGAAGATTTACTAATTAAGTTAGAAAAGTATTCAAAAGAAATATCCAAATCTAAAATAGTGGTTGTAAAATCTACCATCCCGCCAGGAACAACTAAAAAATGGAATGATAAGTTTGATAATTTAAGTGTTGTATTTAATCCTGAGTTTTTAACAGAAGCAAATGCTGTTAAAGATTATGAAAATCAAAACAGAATAATACTTGGAGGATCAACTAATGAAACTTTAGAACTAAATTTGATTTTTTCTTCAGTTTTTCCAACTGCAAAAATAATTAATATCAGTTCTACGGATGCTGAAATGGTAAAATATACTACTAATTCTTTTTTAGCGATGAAAGTTTCCTTTGCGAATGAGATTTATCAAATATGTGAAAAGGTTAATGCAGATTATGATAAGGTTATAGAATCTACAATCCAGGATGATAGGTTAGGCACTTCACATTGGAAAGTTCCTGGTCCTGATGGAGATTTTGGTTTTGGAGGCCATTGTTTCCCTAAGGATATAAATGCACTTATTAGTGTTGCTTTGGATAACAATATTTCTCCAAAAATGCTAATTGCGACAAATGAAAAAAACAAAGAAGTTAGGTCCAATAAAGATTGGGAAGATATGAGGGGAAGAGCAGTTGTATAGTTATATGAAAAATAAAACAATTTTAGTTACTGGTGGAGCTGGTTTTATAGGGTCCCATTTGTGTAGAAGGTTATTAAACGAAAATCATAATGTAATTTGTTTGGATAATCTATTTACTGGGACTTTGAAAAATATTAAAGAACTTGAAAAGAATAACAATTTTGAATTTGTCAATCATGATATTACAAAACCATATTACAGAGATAATATAGATGAAATTTATAATCTCGCATGTCCTGCATCTCCAATCCATTACCAATCTAATCCAATTAAGACGGTTAAAACATGTACCATTGGAGTTATTAACATGTTAGGGCTTGCTAAAAAAAATAATGCTAAAATATTGCAAGCTAGCACCTCTGAGGTTTATGGAGACCCAGAAATTCATCCACAAACAGAAGATTATAATGGAAATGTAAACACTCTTGGTTTTAGATCTTGCTATGATGAAGGAAAAAGATGTGCGGAAACTTTATTTATGGATTATAAAAGAGAACATAGTTTAAATATTAAAATTGTTCGAATATTTAACACCTATGGACCTAATATGACTAAAAATGACGGCAGAGTAGTTTCAAACTTTATTTTACAAGCTATAAAAGGTGAAGATATAACTATTTATGGGGACGGTTCACAAACGAGATCCTTTCAATTTATTGACGACTTGATTGAAGGGTTAATAAAAATGATGAATAGTGATAGTGTTGGACCAATTAACCTTGGTAACCCTGTTGAATTATCAATGAAGAATCTAGCAATTAAAGTGTTAAAACTTACTCATTCTTCATCTGATATTATATATAAAGAATTGCCTAAAGATGATCCAAAAAGAAGAAGGCCAGATATTTCTCTAGCAAAATCAAAATTAAATTGGAGCCCAAGAATTAATTTAGAAATAGGTCTTCAAAAAACAATTAACTATTTTATTAATACTTAAATGAAAATATTAGTTACAGGAGCAGCTGGATTTATTGGTTACCACTTAGTTAAAACTTTAATTAGAGATAATCACGAGGTTATAGGTCTAGATAACATCAATAATTATTACAATACTAATTTAAAATTTGACAGATTAAATGATTTAGGTCTTAAAAAAACTTATTCTAAGGATTTTAATATTTTATCTAGCAGTAGTTTGTTTAAAAACTTCAAATTTATCAGAATGAATTTAGAAGATCGTAAATACTTACCTAAACTATTTAAAAACGAAAAATTTGATGTTGTGTGTAACTTAGCCGCTCAAGCTGGGGTAAGATATTCAATTGAAAATCCAGAAAAGTATATTGATTCTAATATAGTTGGTTTTTTAAACATTTTAGAGTGTTGCAGAAATTTTAATATAAATAAATTAGTTTATGCTTCTAGCTCTAGTGTATATGGCAACAATAAAAAAAAACCATATGAAGAAATAGACAAAACAGACAGCCCAATAAGTCTGTATGCTGCAACTAAAAAGTCTAATGAGCTAATGGCTCATACTTATAGTCATTTATATAAACTTAATACTATTGGTCTTCGATTTTTCACGGTTTATGGGTCATGGGGAAGACCAGATATGGCATATTATTTATTTGCAGAAGCTATCACAAAAGATAAACCAATAAAAGTATTTAATAATGGAGACTTATCTAGAGACTTTACCCACGTTAAAGATATTGTTGAAGTTGTAAAATCAACGATTATTCAACCTCATAATAAAAGTAAATTCAAAATATATAATGTAGGAAACAACAACCCTGTAACTTTATCAAAATTTATTGAAACAATTGAAAATTGTTTAGGTAAGAAATCTGTAATGAAAATGCTTCCTATGCAAGATGGGGATGTTAAAAAAACTTGGGCTAGTATTTCTGAAATAAAAAAAGATTATAATTTTCATAATAATATTTCTTTAAAAGAGGGAATTAAAGAGTTTGTTAATTGGTACAAGAAATACCACAAAGTTTGATATAATAGACATTATTATTTCTTGTTTATAATTATCAAATTTAGACTAAATTTGTATTGTGATTAATATTGGCGTAGTTATAATTTTACTGTAAATTAAGTTTGCTATTAATAACCATTAAAAATTATTATGAAAGTAGGAATTACCTTTTCGACCTTTGATTTATTACATGCCGGGCATGTAAAGATGTTGGAAGAAGCAAAAAGACAATGTGATTATTTAATTGTTGGTTTGCAATTAGACCCGTCTATCGATCGTGCTGAAAAAAATAAACCATCGCAGTCTATAATTGAACGCTATATACAACTTAAAGGATCCAAGTATATAGATGAAATAGTTCCATACGTTTCTGAGCAAGATTTAGAAGATATATTAAAATCATTCAAAATTGATATACGTATCATCGGGATTGAATACAAAGAAAAAAATTACACAGGAAGAGATTATTGTTTAGAAAAAAAGATTAAAATTTATTATAATTCTAGAGATCACCGTTTCTCTTCTAGTGGACTTAGAAATCAAGTGAAATCAGCTAAAAATTAAATAATGGAAAGAAGAAAAATTTTGATCACAGGAGGCGCGGGTTTTATAGGTTCGCATGTAGTTAGATATTTTTTAAACAAATATTCCAATTATCAAATTTATAATTTAGATACTCTCACTTATGCTGGTAATCTTGAGAACTTAATAGATATTGAAAATAAACATAATTACACCTTTTTACATGGAAATATTTGTGATGAGGCATATATTATTTCAATCTTTGAAAAGTATCAGTTTGATTCCGTGATTCACCTTGCCGCTGAGTCCCACGTCGACCGATCGATTACAGATCCCTTATCTTTTGCCAAAACTAACATTTTAGGAACAATAGTTCTTCTAAACGCCTTCAAAGAACTGTGGAAAAATAATTGGGATGAAAAGCGTTTTTATCATGTAAGTACTGATGAAGTTTATGGTACACTAGGAGAGATTGGACTTTTTGAAGAAACCACTTCATACGATCCGAATTCTCCGTATTCAGCATCCAAAGCAAGTTCAGATCACTTTGTGCGTTCCTATGGGGAAACCTACGGTATGCCATATGTGATCACAAATTGCTCCAATAATTATGGGCAGTTTCAATTTCCAGAAAAGTTAATCCCATTATTTATTAATAATATTATTAACGATAAGCCACTGCCAGTTTATGGAGATGGTAATTACACAAGAGATTGGCTGTATGTTATTGACCATGCCATTGCGATTGATTTAGTTTTTCACAAAGGAGTAAATTGTGAGACCTATAATATTGGTGGTTTTAATGAATGGAAAAATATAGATTTGGTAAAATTATTGTGCCAGCAAATGGATATTAAACGAGGTCTTAGAGATGGTACAAGTGAAAAACTTATAACATATGTTAAAGACCGCCCAGGGCATGATTTACGTTATGCCATAGACGCTTCAAAAATTAACAAAGAATTAGGATGGTACCCAACAGTAACTTTTGAAGAAGGACTCTCAAAAACAATTGATTGGTACTTAAATAATGAATTGTGGCTTAAAAATGTCACGTCAGGAAATTATCAGAATTATTATAAAAAACAATATAACAAGATATGAAAGGAATTATCCTCGCAGGTGGTTCAGGGACCCGTTTGTATCCCATAACTAGAGGAACATCTAAGCAATTACTACCGATTTATGACAAGCCCATGATTTATTATCCATTATCGGTACTAATGCAATCGGGTATCAGAGAGATTTTAATTATTTCAACACCAGATGATTTACCAAATTTTGAGCGTCTACTTGGAAATGGTAATGAACTGGGAATTAAATTATCTTACAAAAAACAACCTTCTCCTGATGGTTTAGCTCAGGCCTTCATTATTGGCGAGGAATTTATTGGAAATGATGATGTATGTTTAGTTCTTGGAGATAATATTTTTAACGGTCATGGATTTTCTAAGTTACTCAAAAAAGCTACTTTGAACGTAAATGATAAAAAAATGGCGACTGTGTTTGGATATTATGTTAGTGACCCAGAGCGTTATGGTGTAGTTGAATTTGATGGTGATGGTAATGCGATATCTATTGAAGAGAAGCCACAAGATCCCAAAAGTAATCATGCCGTTGTCGGACTCTATTTTTATCCTAATTCCGTAGTAAATATTTCTAAAAATATAAAACCTAGCGATCGTGGAGAACTTGAAATTTCGACGGTAAATCAAGATTATTTAAAGCTTGGAAAATTAAAAGTTGAGCTGATGGGCAGAGGTTTTGCATGGCTTGATACAGGAACTCATGAATCTTTAATTGAAGCTTCAAATTATATCAAAATGATTGAAAGTAGACAAGGATTAAAAGTTGCTTGCCTAGAAGTGATTGCTTGCGAAATGGGTTACATATCCAAAACCCAACTTCTAAATCTTGCTGAGCCTTTGAAAAAGAATGGATATGGTCAATATTTAATAGAAAGAGCAAATGAAATCTAATGAATTTTAAAAGATTAGAAATACCAGATGTTATTTTATGTCAACCTAAAATATTTAGTGATGACCGTGGATATTTTACTGAATCATTTAGAAAAGATAAGTTAGATGAATTTTTGGGTTACTCCATTGACTTTTGTCAAGAAAATGAATCAAAATCTAAATTCGGTGTACTTAGAGGCTTACATTTTCAAATACCACCTCATGCACAAACTAAATTGGTAAGGGTAATTAAAGGAAGTGTTCTGGATGTTGCTGTTGATATTCGAAAAGAATCACCAAGTTTCGGAAATTATGTTGCTGTTGAATTAACAGAAAAAAATAAAAATCAGTTACTAATTCCTCGCGGTTTTGCTCATGGATTTCTAGTGCTAAGTGGTGAAGCTATATTTGCTTATAAGGTTGATAATTATTACAACCGTGAAAGTGACAGAGGTATTGCATTTGATGACAAATTTCTAAATATTGACTGGAAAATACCTATTGAAAAAATGATATTATCACAAAAAGATAAACATCAAGTAAACTTTTTAAATGAAGATTATTTCGACTATAAATTAAATTTATATGAGTAATATATTAATTACTGGTTCTAATGGTCAATTAGGTTCTGAGCTTAGAGCCATATCGTCCAATTATAAAAATTATAATTTTATTTTTACAGATATTGAAGATTTGGATATCACTAATCATTTATCTGTGAAAAATAGTATAATTGACAATAATATTAAAATTATTATTAATTGTGCAGCTTATACCGATGTTGATAATGCCGAAAATGATCCTAAGCTAAATAATGCAATAAACCATTTAGCCGTACAAAATTTCGCTGCTATTTCTAAAGAAAAATCTATTAAATTTATTCAAATATCAACAGATTATGTATTTGATGGGAATAACAATAAACCCTATCTAGAGATAGACCAAACTAATCCACAATCAATTTATGGAAAAATGAAACTGGCAGGCGAACAAGCAGTTCAAACTATCAATCCAAAAAACTCAATTATAATTAGAACTTCTTGGTTGTATTCAACTCACGGAAAAAATTTTTTTAAAACAATGTTAAGACTGGGAAAAGAAAAAAAAGAATTAGGTGTTATCTTTGATCAAATAGGGACACCAACATTTGCTGGAGACTTAGCAAAAGCTATTTTAGAAATTTTACCAAAAATTAAAAATAATAATGTTGAAATTTTTCACTATTCCAATGAAGGAGCTTGTAGTTGGTATGATTTCGCTCAAGAGATTTTTCATATAAATAATAACCCTATAAAGATAAACCCTATAGAAACTTCTCAGTATCCCACTGCTGCAAATAGACCGTCTTATAGTGTATTGAATAAAAAAAAGATTAAAAGAACGTATAAATTAGATATTCCTTATTGGAAAAACTCTTTAATTAGATGTTCACTAAAATTATAAGTTTACAATAAAGGATTTAATGTAAATAACACATATTAATAAATTAAATATAATGCAAAAAAAAATTAAAAAAGCATTTATCACCGGAGTCACGGGTCAAGATGGGTCATATTTATTGGAATTTCTTTTAGATAAAGGTTATGAAGTTCATGCAATCATCAGAAGGTCATCAGTATTCACCTCAAAAAGAATTCCAAAAAAATATTGGAATCATTCTAATTTCAAAAGTTATCATGGAGATTTAACAGACTCAAGTAATTTACATTCATTGATTTCAAATATTCAGCCAGATGAAGTTTATAATCTAGCTGCTCAGTCTCATGTGGGGGTTTCTTTTGATGTTCCTGAGTATACTGGAGAAGTTGATGCAATAGGCACAATAAGATTATTAGATGCTATAAGAGACACTGGTGTAAATACTAAGTTTTATCAAGCTTCTACTTCTGAGTTATTTGGTGGATTACCTGGGACAGAACCACAAAGTGAGGAAACTCCATTTTATCCAAAATCACCATACGGTGCAGCAAAGCTATACTCATATTGGGTTACTGTTAACTACAGAGAATCGTATAATATGTTTGCTTGTAATGGTATATTGTTTAATCATGAATCACCAAGAAGAGGTGAAACATTTGTTACAAAAAAAATAACACAGGCTGTAGCTAAAATTTTCAAAGGTGATCAAGACAACTTGGAACTAGGTAATTTAGATGCAAAAAGAGACTGGGGTTATGCGAAAGATTATGTTGAGATGATGTGGCTTATGTTACAGCAAGATGAGCCATATGATTTGGTAGTTGCTACAGGTAAATGTTATACAATTAGAGAATTTACAGAAAAAGCATTTAAACACGTTGGTATAACCATTTCTTGGAAAGGTAAAAATGAGAATGAGGTGGGTATTAATAAAAATAATGGAAGGGTATTAGTTAAAATTAATCCAAGATATTATAGGCCTGCCGAAGTTGAATTATTACTAGGAGATGCCTCAAAGGCAAAAAAAGTTTTAGGTTGGGAGTCACAAACAAACATAGATGAACTTGTTAAAATAATGGTAGATTATGATTTAGCACATAATGATTATGGATTTGATTAAATAAATTTAAAAAAAATATGTATAACGATTTTAAAATAAAATCTTCTTTAATCTTTTCTGAACTGAAGATTATTACACCTGACGTATTTAAAGACCATAGAGGTTTTTTGTTTACTGATTATTTAGACTCTTTTTTTAGAGATGAATTTACTCCAAGTCTTAATTTTGTACATAGTAAAAATGCCCATAATAACGAAAAGGTGTTAAGGGGAATTCATGGAGATTTTGACTCCTATAAATTAGTTGAATGTTTGTATGGTGAAATTTATCAAGTTGTAGTAGATTGCAGAGAAAAATCTCCAACATTCTTGCAGCATGATTTCTTTTTCTTAAATCACAAAAACCCTAAAATGTTATTAATACCACCTGGTTTTGGAAATGCATTTTTAGTCTTGTCAGATTATGCTGTATACAATTACAAACTTGCTTATGACGGTACATATAATGATCATGATAAACAATTTACTTACAAGTGGAATGATAAAAAAATTAATATTAATTGGCCAATAAAAGACCCAATTTTATCTAATAGAGACAAATAAAATAATACAAATGAGAAAAATTAACGATTTAAAGGGAAACTTACTATGTATTGTCTACAAAGACGAAGACTGGGTTGAAGGATTAAATTTCATAACTGACAATAGTTTATTTATACAAGTAGGTAGTTGGTGGTATCAAAACGGGAAAAATTTAGCAAAACACAAACATAACATTGTTTCAAGAGAGGCTGATATAACTCAAGAGATGGTTTATGTAAAATCTGGATCTATGTTAGCGACTATTTTTGATCAAGAAATGAACTTTATTGAAGAAATTATTTTAAAAGAAGGTGATATGGCAATTATGGCATATGGCGGTCATGGCTATAAGATTTTAGAAGATGATACTAAAATTATTGAAGCAAAAAACGGTCCTTTTGTTAGTGTAGAAGTAGATAAAGTAAAATATGAATAAAAATATTTTATTAATATGTCAGGGATCTCAGTCCATACAACTCATTAGAGAATTGTTTTCTATTGGTTTTAAACCCAATCAAATACAAGTAATTACTCTTAATGAAAACAAGAACTTATCTTTTCAGATGTTTTTAGAATTTTATCAAATTCAAAAAAAATATGCTTCTTATAAGTCGATTAATGATGTTCTTTTGAGTCAATTCAAAAATACATTTGATCTGACAATTTCTTTTTCTAACCCATTTATAATTCCCGAAAATATTATTAATAAGTCAAAATTCATTAATTTTCATCCAGGTTGGCTGCCAGCCTACAGAGGAAGTTTGTCTACGGTACAATCATTAATTAATATTGAGAAATTTGTAGGTGGGAGTTGGCATTACTTAACAAAAGATGTTGATAAAGGCAATATAATTTCTAGATTTAGAATTCTGATTAATGAAAATGATACAGCATTTTCATTAAATCATAAAATTTTTTCTAAAGGAATTTTATTACTTAGAAAAGTGTTATTAAATGTTGAAAACGGTTATGTAGGAATTAAACAAAATCCAAAAAAAGGTAAGTTTTACTACAATAAATTTCCTTCTCTAGAAAAAATTTCCGACAAAAAACTATTGCATAAAATAAATTATTTTCCACCAAACTTTAAATAAAATTATCATATGGAATTTATAAATCAAATGGAACCTTGGTTTGATTACCAAGAGCAAGAAGCGCTAAATAAATATATGGGTGAAGGAGGCTGGGTTACTGAATTTAAAAAGACTTTTGAATTTCAAAACCTATTAAAAAAATTTACCGGAGCAAAACACTGTTTCATAGTAAATAATGGCACCATAAGTTTGAGCCTTATGGCTATGGCCGCAGGAATTAAATCAGGAGATGAGGTATTAGTGCCCAACTATACTATGGTGGCAACACCAAATTCTCTAAAGATGTTTGGAGCAGAACCAAAGTTTATAGATGTAGATCCAAATACACTTTGTATTAGTCTTAACGAGATTAAGCAAAATGTTACACCAAAAACAAAGGCAGTATTTTTAATGAATGCAAATGGTAGATATCCATCAGATATTGATGATATTATTTCCTTTTGCAAGGAAAACTCTCTTATTCTTTTAGAAGATAGTGCTCAAGCATTAGGATCATTTTATCCAGATGGGACTCACCAAGGAAGAAAAGGAATTGCGGGTAGTTTTTCGTTTTCAGCTCCAAAAATTATTTCTACCGGTCAAGGTGGAGCAATTATTACAGATGATGATGAGTTGGCACACAATGTATCAAGACTAAAAGATTTTGGACGTTCAGGGGGAGGTAATGATGTACATGAAATGATCGGATTTAATTTCAAGTTTACAGATATTCAAGCTGTAATAGGCATTGTTCAAATGGGAAAACTTGGATGGCGTGTAAATAGAATGAAAGAAATATATTCCAGATATGAAGAAAACCTTTCAAATATTAGAGAGGTTCAGTTTTTTAATCAAGACTTACAAAATACTACACCATGGTTTATTGATGTTAAAGTTGAAAATAGAGATAAGTTGATGGCTTTTTTGAAAATTAATAATATTGGATCTAGAGTTATGTATCCACCTATAAACAAGCAGCAGGCTTACAATGTTGAAGGGGAACATATGGTTTCAAATGAAATAGGAATATATGGATTATGGTTGCCATCTTCCTCTAAATTATCTAATAATCAGATAGACTATGTATGTAGTAAAATTGAAGAATTTTACAAAAAATAAAATTATATATTAATTTAGCACTGCATATAAATATTTAAACCAGAGACTATAATTAAAGAATTATTAATTATATAATTGTAACAATCAATGTTATATACCCTTTTAGCTAAAAATTACAAACTACTATTTCAAGTAATCATAGATTATAATTTATGAATTTTAATGTAAAAGTTTTTAAAGCAACTAAATGGTCTTCGATTACAGAAATTTTAGCAAAATTATTTTCGCCTATATCAACTATTATTTTGGCACGTTTACTAACTCCAGAAGCATTTGGGGTTATCGCGACCATCACTATGGTAGTCTCTTTTGCTGAAATTTTCACAGATGCTGGTTTTCAAAAATATCTTATTCAACATGAGTTTAAAACTCACAAAGACTTAATTAAAAATACTAATGTTGCTTTCGTAAGTAATATGTTTTTTTCAATTTTACTATGTTGTTTTATAATAATATTTAGGGACTTGATAGCTGAATCACTTGGTAATGACAAATTAGGTTTTGCCATAGCAGTATCCTGCGTTAGTATTCCACTTTCAGCATTTTCTAGTATCCAAACTGCATTATTCAAAAGAGATTTTGACTTCAAAACTTTGTTTGGTTCCAGAGTAGTAAGTCTTATAGTTCCGTTAATGGTTACTATTCCTATCGCTTTAGTTTATAAAAATTTTTGGGCACTTATAGTTGGTACAATAACATTAAAGCTCGTGAATGCAATTTATTTAACTCTAAAGTCAAAATGGAAGCCCAATCTATATTATAATTTCAAAATTTTAAAACAAATGTTTTCATTTACTAGTTGGACAATATTGGAAACTATTTTTATTTGGCTATCTAGCTATGCAGGTATTTTAATAGTAGGACTTAAATTAGAAGAGTTTTATTTGGGATTATATCAAACTTCTATAACATTAGTTATACAAATAATTACAATTGGAGTTTCAGCTATAACACCAGTTTTATTTTCAACTTTATCAAGATTACAAATGAACGAAAATGAATTTAAAAGGGTATTTTTATTATTTCAAAGCGCTGTGGCTTTGCTTGTAATTCCTATTGGTATAATATTATTTTCCTATAATCAATTTATAACCCTTTTCTTTTTAGGTAATCAATGGGGAGAAGCTGCAGGTTTCGTTGGTTTATTAGGCCTTACAACTGCTTTTACTGTAGTTTTCTCACATTTATCTTCAGAGGTATTTAGAGCTAAAGCCAGACCAGGTTTATCTTTAATACTTCAGTTAATTTTTCTTTTGTTTTTCATCCCATCAATTAGCATTGCCGTTAACTATGGTTTTGAAACCTTATATATTACCCACTCTTTATTACAATTAGTAATGGTAATTGTCGCTTTGCTTATAATGTATCATATTTTTAAGATAAGTTTTATAGACATGTTGAGAGCTACAGCAATTAAAATTATTGTTGCATTTTTAATGTTTATTATTTCATTAGTAATGAGTGAAGTATCGAGTTCTTTTTATTGGGATGGTTTTTCTATAGTAGTTTGTTTTTTGTTTTATTTTGGTATATTGTATTCAATTAAAAATGAAAGGGAATTTCTATTTAAATTAAAAGCATTTTTTTTAAAATCTATTTAATAAATAATCAAGACTTAAGCAATTAAGTAATTTTTAATTTTCATAAGCAATGTTTGTTCTTATTTTTAACATATTTATTATGATGGCTTATGCTTTAATAAGCAACTTATTTTCTCTTAATAATAATAAACAAAAATCTTTATTTTTAACGATAGCTTTTTTTCATTTGCTATTTTTGCATACATTTTTTGATGCTTCTGTTTTCCCGGACCTAGATAATTATTATCAATATTTCAGTCTTATTTCAAATCCTAATGCTAAAAGCACAGAATTAGAAATTGGTTGGAATATTATTAATAGAGCTTTGTATTCAATATCTACAAATAGTTTTATTTTATTATTTACTGTTTCTTTCGCTATGATTTATTTTTATCTTAAAACTATTAAAAGGTATTCTGATATTGCATGGATATCGGTTTTTATCCTTTTGTGTACCGTTTTTTACAATTCTTTATTTGTTTTGCGTCAAAACTTAGCTATTCCTTTATGTTTAATGACAATACCCTATATAATTGAAAGAAAACCAGTTAAATTTTCATTATTAACTTTATTAGCCATTTCAATTCATTTTTCTGCTATTGTTTGGTTTATTGCTTATTTTATTTATTCCTTCAAATTAAACAAACTTTTTTATATCCTTTTAACTATTTTTTCAATTCTAATATTTCAATTTTTTAATTTAATCTTAGAAAATTTAATTTTAATTTCAACTAATATAATGGCATATTCAGATTCAGTAGATGTTAGTGGGTTAAGCATTTTAAAATCTACGGCAGTTAATTTAAGTGCTTTATTGTTATGTCTTTATAGTTATGGAAGTTTTGATCGTATTACGGGATACAACAAGCTATTTTTTCAATTAATAAGTATTTCTTTATTTTTAGGTTTATTACCTTATTTTGGTGCTGGTTTTACGCTTTTTGACAGGTTAAGTTTATACTTTTCAATTTCAAGTATGTTCTTAATTCCCAATTCTCTTGCTAATCTCAAAAAACATAAACTTTTCCATTACTTAATATTTGTTCCTGTAATATGTGTTTTTTATTTATTTTTTCTAAATGGTATTGCTCAATATGGTTATAACTTGAAATTTTAATTTTTTAAAAATATAGACACTGATTAACGTAAAAAAATTATAAATTTGCATCTTAAAAATCTCTGTAACATGAAAATATTATTAATACATAATGTTCATAGACGTGGTGGTGGTGCAGATATTGTCTATCTAAACACAGGAGATTTATTGAAAAAGTTTGGCCATACAGTTACTTATTTCTCTTT
>TARA_B110001450_G_scaffold217713_1_pt1 | contig 15392 bp, 10 predicted proteins | sample TARA_B110001450 | Tara Oceans TARA_B110001450 (sample SAMEA4396538) | marine metagenome | biome: Polar Biome; feature: [SRF] surface water layer (ENVO:00010504); material: water (ENVO:00002006), including particulate matter (ENVO:01000060) such as... | depth 5 m | reverse complement strand
AATGTAAAAATGTAAAAATGTAAAAATGTAAAAATGTAAAAATGTAATGTGTTAATAAATATAAATAATTATATTTTACTTATATTAATTATACACCATGGGAAGAGGAGCTCATGCTGCTCATGCTGCTTATAACGGAAGCGGTACACAAGGTATATCAGTTACAAATAAAATAAATGAAGATGAAGAATTGAGATCTGTTTTCATAAATGAAAATGATACTTCTAAACAAATCTTACATGGACACGATATATCTGAGATGACTTGTGCTGGTAAAGCAGATGGTATAACGTCTGAACGATATAAGATTTTTACACCGGATGAGAATAGCGATATGCTCGGAGACATCTACTTGAATTTTGAAATGGATTCGGAGATAACAGACTTTAAATTTGTTGATACATCATCCGGAGGACAAGACAACCCTTTACAAAATGTAACACAAGAAGATGTAAGTAAATCTTTTTCTATGGGAGGAGAAGACTATAATTTTATGAACATAGATTACACGAATAGTTCATTACCAACGGTATCATCTTCAGGCAGCGAAGTCTCTTATATAAATAAAATATTACATGTTACATACAGCGGTGTTAATTACGAAATAGTTGTAGGTAAAGGTACGTCTAATATTGCTGTTAAAAATTTGTCAAGTAATACTTGGTCTAATCATAATATAAGTAATTTTTCCGAGATTATAGACGTTATCATGATAAATATAGATATGCCCATTTCCGGATATACGAGTGCTCCTACGGTTACTATCGACGAGTCCCCCTCTGGTTCAAGCGCTTCCGCAACTGCTGTAGTAACGCAGAGTGGCACCGTTGACGATTTTAATATATTTTCAGGTGGTTCTGGATATACGAGTGCTCCTACGGTTACTATCGACCCTCCTGGTTCAACCGCTACCGCAACTGTTGATTTTTCTGTCTCGCTCTTCTATGGCGTTATTGACAGGATTGATGTAGATTTAGGTGGTTCCGGATATACGAGTGCTCCTACGGTTACTATCGACCCTTCGTCCGATGGTTCAATCGCTACTGCAACTGCTATATTAACAGGCGACGTTGTTACTTCGATTGTTGTAGATTTTGGAGGTGCCGGATACAGCTACGGGAATCTTCCTAATGTTACTATCGACCCTCCTGGTTCAACCGCTACTGCAAATGCTATATTAACAGGCGGCGTTGTTACTTCGATTGATGTATTGTTAGAAGGTTCCGGATATACGAGTGCTCCTACTGTTACTATCGACCCCCCTGATTCAAGCGCTACTGCAACTGCTATATTAACAGGCGACGTTGTTACTTCGTTTGGTATATCTTCAGGTGGCTCCGGATATACAAGTCCTCCTACGATTACTATCGCCCCCTCTCCATCTGGTTCAATCGCTACCGCAACTGCTGTATTAACACATGGCGTTGTCACTGCGATTAATATAGATACTAAAGACTTATTAATTGTTGGAGGTAGACCTGTGACTGGTGGGCCTCCTTATAAAGTATTAACATTAAGCAACTCGGGTACTACATTAACTGTAACAGATTTAAATGTTCCTGTAGCTGATAATTATCTCTATAAAAATTTTAATATAATAGTAAAATTATTTTATGAAAACAACAATCTAATAATGTCTGGTTTTAAATATCACGACAATGAAGTGTTACGGGCGAATGTGGATTATTTTCATACAGATGATGCAAATTATCAGACAACATTTATTATTAAAGGTTTATATTGGGACGCCGCATATAATTTATTAAACGGTTCATCTATTAATGGACTTACATTTACTCCACCGAGAGCAACAGCTTCTAAAAGACTTGATGGTTATAATTATAGAGATTGTGTATTATCTTCATCCATAAAATACGACTCGCTAAACTACGCATATATAACGGGGGCCAAAGAAAAAGTTTTACTGGCATTATCTCCAAATCAATATAATAATAACGAGATTAAACGGAGTTACGACAACGGATTAAATTGGGAAGACGTGAATTTTTATCAAACTCCCACCAATTATTATCCAATATCAAATTTGTACGATAAAAATGAAACATTAGTTCATACGCAACTTAATAATTTTCAATTTCTGGTTAATGACTTAAATCTTTTTACGATAGCTAATTTAAAAACATTCATTGTAAATACATACGGGTATATTAAGAACGATATTAAAGTTATAAACAAACGTACTAAAATGGAATATGATGATATTATAACATTGTATGCTATTACACAGTTAGACCCGGTCGTCGGGGAGCCGGTGGCCAATGATGTATATGCAACCGAATACGATTTAAGTAGTTATGTAGATATACGAATTAAAGATTCGCCAATTATAAAAGACTATGAACATATTTGGGTTAATATCAGGAACAATAATAAAAACTTTAAAAAAATTTGGACTATAGGACAAAATATTAAAATGATTTCTAAAAAACCTTATGGTACGATCACCCGTATAAAGGTTATAAACGGAGGAATCGGATACACAGATGTCCCAGACGTTAATATAGATCCTCCCTCAGGCATCACACCCACTGCAGTCACTGCGGTTTTAACAGTCGACCGTGTCACTTCAATTGTTGTAGATTCAGGTGGATATGGATACACAACGATACCTGGCGTTACTATCGATCCTCCTCCTCCTGGTACAACCGCTACGGCCACTGCGGTTTTAACAGGTGATGCTGTCACTTCAATTGTTGTAGATTTTGGAGGTACCGGATACACAGCACCCCCCGAAGTTACTATCGACCAACCACCTGGCGCGTACCCAAATTCGTTCCCCGCCTATGCCACTGCGGTTTTAACAGGTGATGTTGTCACTTCAATTAATGTTTATATGGGTGGATATGGATACACAACGATACCCGGCGTTACTATCGATCCTCCTCCTCCTGGTACAACCGCTACGGCCACTGCGGTTTTAACAGGTGGAGTTGTCACTTCAGTTGATGTAGATATTGAAGGAACCGGATACACAACGATACCTAACATTACTGTCGATCTGCCCTCGAGCGCAACCGCTACGGCCACTGCGGTTTTAACAGGTGGAGTTGTCACTTCAATTGTTGTGGATTCAAGTGGAAGAGATTATGACGGTAACGAGAATATTAATATAACAGTCGCTGGCGGGGGAGGCGGAGGAGGGGCGTCTGCCATTATAGATAAAGATAGTATATCTAAGGACTATTTAACCTTTGGAGAATTTAAACAAAATATATCTGGAATGTTGGGATTAACTACAACCGATTATAATTTAGATGTTGTTTATACAATCGCCAGGGTTCCTTTTATTGGAAGTAACACCGACGATGACGATAAAAGTGTTTTTGATTTAGGTCTTTTACAAACTAATAAAGTAGCCATTGAATCCTCGACGGGGTCTCGCTACATACCCAGTGGCCAAATACCAAAAAAATTAATTACCTTTAGGGGTGGCGCAGCTGATGCGGAAAACAAACCCGTTGATGAACGTTTGAATGATAAATTTAAAATTTACCTTGTTATCGGACCCAATGTAACTGTAAATGATTTGAAAATTAGACTGGTTAATATATACGGCGGTGTCGTCGGTGATTATTTAATATCTGACAAAACTACAAAGCTACAATCGGTTGCTTCGGATAATTTTTATAGCGATTCTAAAGTTGTATATGGCTCCGCTGCTGCGGGAGCTATCATAGACAGTGCGTTATATAATAATCAGTCAATAGTAGATACATACAGTGATTGTAATCTAGAAATTAGATTTAAAAATACTCACCCAATTCTATTATCGGCGGACCCCAAGATTATATATGTTTCTATCCCGATGATCTTAGGAAATGGAACTATTAAAAGACGTACTGTAAGTTTATTGGCCGAGGATTTATCAACTAGAGTATATATAACACTTGGACAATTAAAAACTAAAATTAGAAATTTATTAGACCCCTTATATACTGTTCTAAATAGTTCCACTGACTACGCGTTAAGTCTTGTTAAAAGTGGTACATATGACGGGGCTTGGATTTCTTCAGATAACAATAACTTTTACGGAATTGATTCATCTAGTAATCCTTACTTTGACGATAATCTTGTCATAAATAGCGGAGCCGTGGGAATTAAAGGCGGAGATATATTATATTTTTATTTTTCATACAATGGAGATCCGTATGTTGTCCCTACGTCAGACATGGCGAATAATATAAACGTATCTCTAGGTACGGATCCGTTGTACAGTGAAAAAATTATATCAAGACTCGGTGTAATGGACGACCCAAAATACTATATGCCAAATGTAAATATTTTAGCCAATAATGATAAAGGATTATGGGTTGCCACCGGAACACTGGGTGTTCCAGATTTTATAATGACAGCTGTTGACTCTAACAATTTACTGATAGAAGAAGCTTTGAAAAGACCAAATTTATTCGTGTTTGTATCTAATAACGATGGGTATAACTGGCACCCCGTAAAATTTTCTATAATTCAAGACAACACTTTAGGTGTTTCATATAAAGACGCCGCAGTGGTTCATTATGACGACCCTAAATACAAAGTAGAATACGTTTCTGGTTATGTTAGTAATTCACGTGGGGATATACGTATAACGTTTAATATATATGATACCGATATATCTATACCTAATAATCCATTTCCAGGCAAACTAGTTACATCGGGTATATTGGATATAGATCATTATAAGATATGCCCAGATGTCATAAGTAATTATAGTTTAAAAGCTGTTAAAATGTCTCATATAATTGATAATATTCCACCAAATTGTCCTTTAACGAATGCAATTTCTATTAGAAATGAATACGACTTATATACATTTTATAGTTATGATCCGAACGCGTGGTCACCCACCGAGACCGTTGTAAGCCCCACAACACTAACAGTACAGACTACTAATTCGGATATTATATATACTTATAACGAAAAAACAAAAATCTCTGGGGTCGTTACCACTCAAACAATCGATGATAGTAACTATATAATATTTAATGACTGGCCGCGTTATAAAAAATTGGGTTCGTATTTAATAACTCTTAAAAAAGCATTTACAAAGGCTCCGTCGGAACAATTTAAGATATTTAGACAATCTTCTACCGGTGATAATGAAATTATTAAAATAGATGGCAAAACAATCAAAGAGTATTCTGGGACCTCGCCAATATTCATCATAGAGACCGATTCTATTAAAAAGTCGGTTTTATTAATTACATCTCAAGATCTCAATATGACAGAAATACACACATACGACGACATAAATTTAAATTTTAAACAAGTAGCTACGTTACAATACCCATGTAATAATGTAAATTTCTTAGAAAATGTTTGGATAATATCCGGAGATAACAAAATGTTAATTTCTTATGATACAGTACATTGGAGACAAATTCAGACAACCGTTGTAATTAATGAACTTTTTTCAAAGACTAATCGATACCACGACGCTATATTTACACAAGACGGTTGGGGGTTCAATCATAAAAGATTAACGAATAACATAGACAGGTACAAGGGTTTAAGCTTATTTCACGATCTTACAATAAGAGGAGGTATCAAGGTAAATATAGACGAAGAACTTATTGCAGATAGAACTAATTATATAATCGAGAATTATAGTATGTACCGCCCCACCGCGTTAGATATTGTATACACAAGTCACGGAACACTTTATAAACCAAATGATATTATTAAGATTAGCGATAGATATATCATTTGCGGAAATAATTCTGGACTTGGAAATGGTAGCAATGAAACATTGACACTTATAGAGAGTAACCTAACTGGGGGTCAAACCGGTTATGAAGATGATATAATATTTTTTGAGTCTAGTTCTATTTATACGAACTACAATAGTACGACCACATTAAAAGACTTTATAAACAATTTCGACATGGAAAGATTCTATACTGATACAAATAAGCCGGGTGATAACGTATATTGTTCAGGTAGTTATACGCACAGTGATGGGACATCATACGGTATTCTTGCTATTAGATCTATACCACTTCAGTCGGAAAGATCTACTGGACACTCACCGAATAGATATTATTGGAAGTTAATATACGCACCATCTTTATCAGACGTACCTATAAACAGTTATGATAATCAAACGGATTATGAAAATGATATCCGCGCTCCGTGGCAAGATACCGTATTCGAAAAAATAAACGATCTTGTTTTTGCTGATAACAAGGTTGTTATAGTAGGAAAAGGCAAAAACGAAGTTAATTTATGTTTCTCGCGTGTAGAATACCCACACTGGTTTGGGCGTTACGGTATAAATGACACTCAAATTCAAGTAAAACTTAATTTTCAAGAAATACATACAGTTTGTTTTTACAAAGGATATTGGTTTGTAGGCGGTAAACCAATATATAAAGCTGATGATAACGGTGATCTTAGTAAGAATAATAATTGCCTCGCTTATACAAGTAACATTTTAGGCAATTGGACTTATGTAGATTTTCCGCCACAGGAGTCTAATAGTTCTATTTATGAAGTAAATAATATGGAAGTTATAGATATAAACGGGAATAAATCTATTTTAACAAATATTAGCTACATAAAGAAAGTCAACAATGTAGATAACCTTGTAATGGCTATATTATTTATAGATATAAATCACATAGATACATTATCTTTTATTAATGGTGTACAATTTAACAATACGGGTATAACCGAAATTGAAACATCCTCCCGAACATGGAATGATTTTATTTTAGCCGGTACAGGGTTCGATAGAGAAAAATGGCTTAATCGTCCATTTAATTTAGAAATAGAAGGAATAAATAGAAATATAATTTCGACTATACATTCTCCTAAAACTGAAGATATGTATTATGTCGAGTATAATTCTAGCTTAGGTTTTATTTTAATTTCATATAAAGATCCTTATATACCTATTATAAATAAATCTGAAACTGGAGAGTATCCTAAATTTATTAAACATATTAAACTGGGTTCTGAAACCTTGACTAATAAGATGAGAGGTCATTGCTACAAAATAGTAAAAGTTACAAATGAAAATTTTATAACAGGATTAAACTCGGCAAGGTATGTTGCGGTAGGTAAAGGCATATTATCTCCAATCTCTCATTCGGACGATTTTGAAAATTGGACGTACGCTGACGCGGGAAATATATTTGATGTAGTGTTTGATGTTACTCATAAACATGGATTATGGATTGCTATAGGGGAGGGGAATTACAATGTTGGTATATCTAAGGATGGAAAATCTTGGACTGGTATATATCCAATCGAGGAACGAGAAAATTTAATTACTACGACATACGATTCTACATTAAACTCCCTTTCTTTTTCTCCCGATACAAAAATAACCGATGTTCTTCCTTATGTACCAGAACTAAAAGGCATTTTTCTTAGAAATTTATCTATTCTTCGCCTTTTTAGTAGAATAGAATATCATGTAGGAACGCAGATATGGCAAACCCTTACTTTTGACGACATTAAGGCTCTATTAGATACGGAATTTGGAGTAGGGGAATACGCTAATTTATTAAAAAATTGTAGCATAATAAATAAAAATGGTTCCACTAGATTAACAACGTGGATTCCTGGATTTACAAAAACATTAAATTCTAAGTTAGAAACTTTTTGTAATATTTCAGAAAATGGTGCATTTCCTTCTGGACTATTAAAAGACCAAAAATTGTCTATTAAAATTTTTTATAACAAACTTGAAAATGTTATTGGAGAAGACCTGGAGTCTAGGGACATGAATAATAATGTATTTGACAATATACATCGTAGCACATTAATACCGACTGTTAGAGATGCGAATTACTTTATAGATTCTTTTTTGGCAGATAACTACGGTTTTCAACTAGGAGACACTTATAAGAATGTAAACGGATATTTCAAATTAAAATTTTCAACGGAAATTCAAAAATTAAGATTATATTCTAAGAGATTTGAATTAGATGACGTTGAAATAAAACAATTTAACAAAGGCGTCAAACAGAGCTCTAAATTTACACAGAGTTTATACTTCGACGCATATAACACCGCGAACCTTTTATTAGATTTAGATAGTTTTAATTTATACGCGTCGCATATTATAGTATCTGGGTGGTTAACTTCCGGAGTACACATCACAGACATGAATTTAGAACTGAACGGACACACTTATCAAAAAGTTATAGAACCGAGTATTATAGATTATGTTACCAAATCATTTTTAGGTTTAAATTATAATAGATACACATTCAACGGTGTAGATAAAGAAGATGGGGTAGGAACTCTAGTGATACCTTTGGCTTCTACAGCGTACTCAGGTTCTAGTGTACCTCTAGATAGATATACAAGTATTAGACTCAGAATAAATTTTAATGCGCCTAGTGGACCGAGGTCTTATATTAATGTAACTTGCGTAGGAACAACTACGGTGTCTTACAATAATAGTACAGCAAATATAGACATTTACTAAATTTATATACATGGTGTAAAGGTCCATTTTAGATCTGTACATATCTTCTTCCATATATTTTCCTGTTCAAATAGTTTTTCTCTACTTTTAAGTAAAGGGAAATAAATAAGATAATCGTCCTTATTTAATAATTGAAAAAATTTATATAATGTGTAAGAGTAACTTAAAAAATTTTTTCTATTTTTTGGACAATTTTTATCAAATGGTTCTTGTATATCATTAAACATACTAACTAATTTATCCTGGAGTTCATTATTAATGATTAACTGTTTATTACATGTTATTTTATGTATTATATTTGGAATGTGTTCGTAATATTTATTAAGTTTAAGCTTTTTAAGAAATTCTTTAATTTTGGAATATGTAATTAGAGATTTATCTTTTAATCTCTCTTTCTTAATTTCAACTATTAATAAATTTATAACCTCGTTAGGTATGAGAGTTCCTTCGCGACCCTGTATCTGATTTATCCATTCTTTGAAGTGATTTGTTCGTTTATAACTATAAGGCTTGACATACTCGTGCGTTTCTGCATGATTCCATTCTGGAAGATTTGAAATATTCGATTTTTCTGCTAGACCACAGTTAAAACAAAGTGTAAGCCCCGATGAGATGTCGTTTGTTGTCTTACCGTCACAGTCTGGACATCTGTAAATATTATTCCTCTTACTTTCAAAGTATGTACCCGATTCCGCCGGAAAACATTTTTCCATGTACATCTTGTACATTTCACCTTTATTATTTTTTGAATCGAGTGAAATGTATTTAAATATACCGTCTTCGGGTCTATCTTCAACTGTAGTACATTCATTATTGTCTATTTCCTTTATGAAATCAATAGAATTGAATAAATAATCAGATAATTCTGTATCGTTTTCAATTTTTTCAATTTTATTTTTTAAACCCACTATCTTTTGAGAAAAGCTAAAAACTTCAGTATATTTTTTTTTAACTTCAAAGTTTTTCTTAGTTTTTTCTAATAGTATCAATTCTGAACGATATTTATCTAAATTTGTTTTGTCGTCTTCTATACTTTTAATAGTTTCAAGGTGTTTATCTATTATAGAGGTTCTTGAGTCTGTATGAACAGTTTTTTTAGATATCTTAAAAGATGTCATCTACAGTTTTATAATGTTTCTTTTTATACACATTTAAATTTTATAATTTAATTTAAAAAGATACAATAATTAATTAGATGATTATTTATTCAAGTATATTAACAGTTAAGTGTTTGAGAAAAATATGTAGAATTTACAAAATTAAAATCGATAAATGTAGTAAGTGTTTTATTTTAGATATTTTAAATAAATATTCTGCGGCTAAAGTAATTCAGCAAAGATTTAGAAAAACACTCGATTTTAATAACATCTGTCCAATTTCACACGAAGAAATTAGGTATCCATGGGTATGTATTAAAAACAATAATAAGTATATTTATTACGATTTTAACACTTTTGTAATTTATTTAAATAAGATGTCTGACTTTAGAGATCCTTGTACCAGACTTAAATTGTGTAATAAAACAATAGACGAAATTAATAAATTAATCGTTTACTATCATCGCAGATCAACTAATAAACTGATTATATCAGACGATATGGTTAGAGACATCGATTTTAATATATTAACATATTGTTTACATGATATCATCAAAGACGTTAATAATAAAGAATTGAATTTAGAAGAAACTTATAGAATTTATCTTCCAAGATTCATATTTTATTTCACACATCTTGTAAATAATCATTCTAAAGAAATGTCTTCTATGCTATTGAAAGCATGTAAAAAAACCCTAAATAAGCGATTAATCATTGATTATATAGATGTAGTAGAAAATGTAAACGAATTTAGAGATAATTAATTACATAAAATAACTATATAAAGAAACAAATTAGTATATAAAGAACACGGATACGACACTATGACGGCGTGTACAATTTGCGACCCGCGTTCTCAGTATACAGACTGTATTTGTCATTCTAATTTTAAGAAATTTAATGAAGTGTATCAAAATAGCTACATGGAAGAATTAAACTATTCATCATTTAATGTTATTAAAAAATGGGACATCTCTACCATGACCGTGTGTTGCGGGTTTAATAGTGTCATAGACACTTCGAAGTATAAATCAGAGTATAGTGATGAAAATGGTAAGAAACAATTTTATAACTGTGCTAATATTTACATAACCGTAAAGTATCAAAAAAAACCTAAAGTTTCTGCCAAAATATTTTCAAACGGAAACATTCAGTTGGCGGGGGTTCTTAATCCATATTCAGCAACATACGCGATTAGAAAACTTTTTAAAAGACTTAAAACATTAAACGCTTTTACAAGTGAAACAGCTCATATTTCTAACACTAGAATATGTATGATAAATTCTGATTTTAAGATAAGTAAATTTATAAAACAGACTGATCTGTGTAAAATTTTAGACCAGGGGAAATTAAATTATCTGAAAACATATTCTTTTAATCCAAATAAATACCCAGGTGTTAATATCAAAATGCAAGATCCGGATTGTAATAAAGTCATGTCATGTATTGTATTCAGACCCGGCAGTGTTATAATTACCGGTGGAAATGACATCGCTTCATATGAAAAAATGTATAGATGTATAATAGACGCATTCGTAAGAAATGAAAGTATACTCTTGTGTCCTAATTAAAGTTTACTCTTCGATAGTTGTTAAATCATCAGATGTATCAAAACCTGTTAGATCCACATTTGACTCTTTCTTTTCAGTAATATCCTCTATAACCTCTATTGAATTATCTTTAACTTCGGTTGGTCTAAAGTCTTTTAAAGAAGAATCTAATTTGTCGTTTATTTCTCTCATCTTGGAAAATAAATTAAATATGAAGTAAATAATAACTACGATAAACACGCCAGTTCCAATCTTGAATATTAAATCTATATCAATACCTTGTTCGGGGAGCAGTTCTTTTGTCATTTAATTTAAATAAATAAATTAAAACTAATCTTTTAACGTAAAATGTAATACGAAATTATTCGGGATTATCCTCTGGGATTTCGTTACCATCTCCCGGAATATCAATACCGTATAAAAATGTAGTACGCTTAAGTATGATACCGGAATTAGGAGGATATTCTCTAGAACCCTGTTGTACCACCTTAATGTTGTTATTAGTGAATATACCCATGTAGTAATCCTTGGTGAATTGTTCTCGTGATAGATTATTTTCCCTACAATGTTCATTAAACACCTGAGAAAATATCTTTAGGGGTACATACAACTTCTTGTTAAATACAATCTTTTCGGATTTCAAGAAATGTTGAAGAGAATTAGTAGTTTGCTCCATCTCTTCCTTGTTTTCCTTGAAGTATTGCGGAAGAATGTTCCAGATACCTTTCTTACCATGTCTCTTAAGTGTGTGATAGTATCCGCGAATACACAATTTCATTATACTCGGTATTTCCTTTGCTAGTCTTTTATCGATTTCAGTGTCTGTATTTACTACCTTTTTCCAAAAGTTTACTACCGCTGTTCTACGCGATACACTTTCTGAGTTATTTTTATATCTCATAATTTTATTTCCACCCATCATCATCGGAACTTCCCAGTTAATAGTTTCGTCCGACTTATATTTTTCAGAATAAGTGTTGCGTCCTCCTTCAACTAGAAGCTGCCAATCTGTCTGCTCCATCTTGAAATTTTCGGAAATCTCCGGAGCAAGTACCATAAACTTATTAACATGAGGCTTGATACCATACTTTGCGTCAATGTTATTTGCGATGATGCCTACATCTTCTTCTTCGTAAAATTTTTGAATAATTTTCATTACAATTGTACTCTTTCCGGAACCAGCCTGTCCGAGTAGATACAACAGAACCTGCCAGTTGTCCATATCCCCTAGATTAAAACACATTCTACCCATAAATGTACAAAACCATCTCTGAACTTCTTCTGTAAATTCCTGATAATCAAGGACGCTTTTAAATGTAGGACAATGTTCTATGATGTTAAACCATTCGTCCTCCGAATACTCGTCATAGTTATTAAATTTCACGTCATGATATTTTGCTGCTACAGACAAATTATTAAGATAGGGATGACTTTCGCCATACGGAACGAATACGTCTACATACACGGGTGTATCACCTGGTTCGGCAGTGTTATACTTGGTTATGTAATTACCGTTTTTAAAAGCAAACAGGTGACGATCTTTATTTAACGTTGGCAACTCGGGCCCGATAAATTCGTTGAAGTATTTTTCCGCGTTGTTGATATTACTAGTACCGTTAGCGGTAGCATTTTTCCATTGATTAAAGTTCACCTTGTGATCAGTCTTTTGATAGATGTAATCCTTGATCGTACACTGTTTTTTCCAAGCATGGGTATTACATTTCTTGTAAATTACGGGTTTATACAAATTTCCTCCAGCTTTTGTAAACCCCTCTTCTGAAAACAACTCTAGAAGATATAGAAGAAGACACTGATAAGGTGTTTTTTTAGAATCATCGGTGAACCTAGAATACTTAAAAAGTACATCTGGATCTTCATTACACAGCGAATTTCTATTAGAATCAGATGTGCGAAAAAGTATATAAGTATCGCGGACGAGCCTTTCAGAATAGAAAATTACTTCGTAGATCTTATTCCAACGTTCTTGATAGTCTTCAAAATCTGGTATGTATTTTTTAAATTTGAAATATAATAGCGTAGTTTCAAATATAGCTTTTTCCATCTCAATCGAAAGAATAGACGTGTCGATTGCTTCTAAATCGGGTATGCAAAGATTTTTACAAGCTGTTTCGATGATATTATCTTCCTTATTAATACACCATTTTTCATCTAAAACTTGAAAGTATTCCAATAGTTTCTCGTTATCAGCCTGTTCAATCTTCTCCCTGACATCAATTGTCCAGTTAACAGGTGTCCGAGACATCGCCGAATATAATTTATTATAAAATATTTTTTTATATGATTTTATTTTTGTAATATTCAGGGTTAAAAATACTATTTAAAATGTCCTGTTAACAGTATAGAATGAAGTCATATTTGATTTTTCTCAAAAATGGAGAAATAACAGAAAAAAAGACAAATGAAAATGTATTTGATATGTCCCGTTTCAAGCAGTTTAATAAATTTAAAATGTATCAAGAATACGTTGTTATGTACAATAATGATGAAAACGATGAATTGAACTTAACAGTTTTAAGTTTTACAACTGATAGGTATAATTCAGATATAGGTTTAATTAAATTGGAATGTAATTTAAATATTAAATCATTAACATTAAACGGGTATATAAAACTTTTGGAAAAAGAAAAATATGAAATACCCGAAGAAGACACGAATGTCTTAGATATTACAAAACATTATAAAGACATTATTACTTTTTAAGGCACATTTTGTCTTGAAATATATTTGAAGGTCTGCTTATAAAGATTTAGTTCAAAGGGATGTATGTATCGATTTTATTTGACCTAGTGAAGTTTGCTTCTCGAGCCTCCTTTACAAGTTCTTTCTATTAATATTACTTTGAAACTAATTTTTGTGTAGGTACTTTTTCACGGCCTTCGATGTAGATGTAATCATGTAAAAACTTTGCTTTTCCTTGAGAATCCATATTTTCTGTTTTATCTATATCTTCAGAAAAATACTTATATATCCTATCATAAACGTCTCCCTTTGTAATGGGTTTGCTAACTGCTGTGTTCTTAAGTTCTAGTTTAGAGTCGTCACCCACGTGACACACGTCTAGATTGTTGCTAGCCATAAAGTTTAAAACCTCGTCCTGTTTTTGTTTCTTCTTTTGAGTAAGTTCTTTAATTTTTTCCTGGTATGGTTTCATTTTTTTCTTAAGGTCTTTAATCTGAGTGTCTATTTCAGTGTAATCGCCAACATCCTTTTTAAAAAATTCAATTTCCTGATCTGTAACAGGTAGTTCCGACATTTAATGTTAAATGTACCATTTTTTTAAATTAGTTAAGTTTTTCAGAAATTTTATATAAATAATACGAAATTAGTAATAGAATAAAAATTATAATAATAGAATAACACTTCATCGGGAAAATAAATTTACCCAGTATTTCATTGATTTTAACTTGACTCTTTTCGTCTAACATATTTGATAACATACGAATGTATATACAATTGTATAGATTTAATTAATGTTATTTAATCGCTAAATGCTCCGGCGTCGTCAATGTCCTCTTCTTTTTCAGAATCGTATTCATCTACGTCAAATGTATTATCCTTATCGTTGTCCTTATCGTTGTCCTTGTCGTTATCGTTATCGTTTACAGATTCTCCGCTATCGCTATCGCTATCGCTATCGCTACACACGGATTCCTTCTCGATTTCTTCATCCTGTTTTGATTTTTCCTCTGCTTCTATGAAGTTCTTAAAATCAATTTCCAATGTTTTTACTTTAGACTTTATCTTTCTTCTCTTTGTACATTTTGTTTTCGTTGGAACCGCCACCGAAGACGGATATTCCGTTAATCTAATTGGATATATATTTTTAGATACAGTGTATTTTACACATACATTTTTACTAATCCTTGCTTCGAGAGACTCAATGGTTTCTGTTTTTTCAAAATATAAAGGCATATTTAGTCTTTTAAGAATGTAGTTCATATTTGCTATGTAATCTGTAGAATATTCTATTGGTAGATGATTAGAATTTTTAAGGAGGCTTATGTACTTGTTAAGACTTTTTGTGTAAAATTTCCTTGCATTTACAATTTCCGTTGTTTCAGCTTTTGGTTTTTCATGTTTAGTCGGAAAAATAATAGGATCTTTAATTTTTTGTGAATAAAAGAAATCACATTTTCCCTTCTTTTTAGATTTTTCTGTATCACATTTAAATACACGAAATGTACCTTCGTGAGTAGTTTTTTCAAAGAAAAGAGATCTATTTCCGCACTTACAGTTCATCATAACTATTGTTAATTTATACTATAA
>TARA_B110001450_G_scaffold256406_1_pt1 | contig 15408 bp, 9 predicted proteins | sample TARA_B110001450 | Tara Oceans TARA_B110001450 (sample SAMEA4396538) | marine metagenome | biome: Polar Biome; feature: [SRF] surface water layer (ENVO:00010504); material: water (ENVO:00002006), including particulate matter (ENVO:01000060) such as... | depth 5 m | reverse complement strand
CTTCGCCGAATAGCCACCCCTTTATGACGGCTTCTATCAAGCCGACTAGGTGATGATACGAATGAGTCGGTGAAACTCTGCAGTTGGTTCGGTTCCAATTTGCAAAGCGTCGTTGATTCGAGAGAGGTGTAGAGAGCTTAAGGGGAGGTCGTGGTGTATTGAGATCCAAGTTTGGTCTCTTGAAATATGTTGATTTCGAGAGGTGTGGAGGACATAGCCGATTCCAGAATTGATTGTATCACTCATGGAAAAGCGACCTGCACCAAGTTCTCGAGCCACTTCTGCCAATGCCATTGCCTCAATCGTTTGGACGTATCCAGAGCCTGTTGCGGTGAGTGTTGTGACGTGTTTTGACTTGGGTAGCACCTGCTCTGGTTCGGCAGCAAGTCGTTCTGCGATGTTTCGCTCAGTTCCTTGCTGTACACACATTTCAACAAAGGTTCGTAATGCTTGACCGTTCTCAAGAACGGCTGAAATCATTTGAATTCCCTGTTCAAGGGTTGGAGCCAATCCTGTGAGTTCAAGCAGTTGTCCACCTTGGAGTTCGACCAAGCCCCGTGTATCACTGGAACCCTTTCCTTGAAGCACGAGAACGCTGCCAAGAATTTCGAGTGCATTTCCAACATGAGTTCCAATCGGTTCATTCATGTCGGTAATCTGAGCTACGGTCTTGATTCCCAAACCTTTGGCTGCACCGACCATTGATTCGGCCAATGCCAGCGCATTCTGTTCAGTTTTCATGAAGGCAGCCTTACCACATTTCACATCAAGTACCAGTGCATTCAATCCTTCTGCCGCCTTTTTCGAAACAATAGAAGCGGTGATGAGTGGAATACTGTCAACAGTATCCGTAACATCCCGTATTGCATAGAGTAAACCGTCTGCAGGAGCGATGGCATCGTTTTGTGCTGCAATGCAGCATCCGATCGTTTCGACGGCTTCTTGCATCTGTATTGGGGTGAGGTTACAATTGAAACCAGGTATTGATTCAAGTTTGTCAATCGTACCTCCGGTATGACCCAATCCTCTTCCTGCTAACATCGGTACACGTAAGCCGCATGCTGCGAGTGCTGGGGCGAGGATCAATGACATCTTGTCACCAACTCCACCGGTACTGTGTTTGTCAGCCACATTGGCTTGACCTTGCCATTCCAGTACAGCACCAGAATTCATCATGCCTCGGGTAAGTGCTGTTGTTTCATCCACTGAAATCCCATGAGTGTGAACACATCGAAGCCATCTTTCAATCGAATCAACAGGAAATTGTCGTTGAGCAACGCCATCGACAAAGCGTGCCAAATCGGACATGACCATCGCTTCATTGTTTTCAATCGAGGCGCATAAGCGGTCGATGAGGTCTTGACTCATTGTCTCACCCCTCATCTTCTGCAAGACCAATCTCCACCAAACGCTGATGCAGATATTGACCTGCAGTGATTGACTGGAACAAAGGTTTCCCACCAGTGAGTTGGATAAATTCTTCTCGAGGTGTCAAGTCAATTTCATTGCGTGGATGAACGAACATCGGCATTGAAAATCTTCGAACATTAGAATGACTCGGATTGACAACACGATGCGTTGTTGATTTGAACAATCCATTGGTGAGGTTCTGTAGCATATCTCCAGAGTCGACGATGATATGGCTTGCATCACCTTTGACTTGTATCCAACTTCCATCATGGTCCATGACTTCGAGTCCATCGGCTGTTGCCGTGACAAGTAAGGTGATAAAATTGATATCTTCATGGGCAGCTGAACGAACGGCTCCCTGAGGTACTTCTTCACCAAGTGGGGGATAGTGAATGATTCGCATGATGGTATTGCCATCTGCTGCCATTGAACTGAGCCAATTCTTTTTCTTTCCAAGATATAAACTGCATGAGTGCAAGAGACTTTGTGAAAGAGTTTCCATTTGAGTGAACAATCCATCGATGACTGGCTTGAATCCAGGGGCGTCTTGTTCAGGCCAGACATTCGCAACATAGGTTGGTACTTCACCTGTTGTCGGATGGCTACGGCCACTTTGCCAAAATTCTTTCAGATCTGGTGCAGGATTGTTTTTGGCATGTTCAATTCCAAAAGCAGTATAGCCACGTTGATGAGCGATTTTGGGTTGCAGATAGGTCTTCTTAGTCGCTTCACTGAGTGAGAAAAAGGCATCGCCTTGCTGGTAGGCTTGTTCAATGGATTCCAATGGGATTCCGTGATTTTTCAATGCAAAGAATCCAATGTCTTTGAGAGAATCACCCACTGCCTGGATGAAGGCTTGTTGGCGTTGAGGTTCACCACTGGTATACTCCGAGAAATCGACGACAGGGATGCTTCGCATCATTCCACCTTCATCAGTTCATGTTACTTCGCACCTTTGACAGGAGGCGTAGCATCTCGATATAGATCCAAATTATAGTGACAAGGAGTCCAAAGGCTCCCCACCATTCACCAACTTTAGGTGTTCGGTTTTTAATTCCAGATTCAATGAAATTGAAATCCAAAATGAGGCACAATGAAGCCACAGTAAGGATGAACAGCGTCACGATAATCCCAATAGGGCCGGATGAATGCAGGAACGGAACTTGAAAAGTGCCCGGAATGAAGGAGAGTGCAAAGGAAACCACATACAACAACATAATCCCGATGACGAGGCTCATGAGCACTTTTTGAAAGAGTGGTGTGGCTTTGATGATTCGTGTTGCGTACAATCCGTACATTGCACCGACAATACACATTGTTCCAACAGCTGCTTGGAATACAATTCCAGAGTACATTTGTTCAAAAAGAAGTGACATTCCTCCTATGAATAACCCCTCAAACGCAGCATACGAGAGCATCAAAGGGGCAGGATTTTTCGGGCGCATAAACACCAACGCAAGAACGAGGATAAATCCGGTAATACCACCAATGGCCACACCGGCCATGGCGAGGTTCATGCTGATGGAGATTGCAGCATAGGCGGTTAATGTTGCAAAAAAGATGGTGGTTCCGAACATGATGCCAATTTTCTGCATCGTTCCTTCATAGGACATGGTCTCATACCCATCGATGTTGTTCCAAAACTGGTTTGAAAGGACAGGGTTACTTGAACGATATACCATAGCAATCAATCTTTGGACATCGGGGTCCTTTGTCAAACTTGTGATGTTCAAGCATGCTCATTGACCTGTTCTTGGTAGTATTCACCCAATTGCTCAATCGACCATCCTTGGTCGAGGTACGATTGAATCGTTTCCTCAGGCCACCCTGGGCAATGTGCAAGATCTTCTGGTGACAGTCCCGATGATTTCGGCGGTGTTCCACTTCCGTCAAGAACAGGCATATCCCAATTACCCGCATCGACATCAGTTCCAGCAAGTGCATCGAGGTTTTCACTTTCGATGGTGATCAAATCCTTGACTTCTTCACCTTCACTTTCGATGTTTCTCAAGATGAGGAATGCTCCAGCCGCTAAGAGAATGCCACCCAACATGAAGAAGAACATCATGTCGGTTCCAAAACTCGAACCGCTGTCTGCACTCGGAGTCGCATTGCTGTTTCTCTGTTCAGTCGAACAGCCATTTCCATCAACTGGAATATTTGCAAGAGTATTTGGACAAAGGTCGTCACGATTGATGACCATGTCTCCGTCATCATCCAATGTGCTGTTGTCAACCGTTGTTTGGTTCTCTTCTGTAAGAATGCCACCAAGGTCGCATCCAAGAACTTCGGATTCATTGACTCCATCGCCATCGGCATCAGCAAGTGTTAGAGCATCCGTAGGAGATACATCCTCAATTTCAGGGTCCATAGCAGTTGATTGCGCCCAAGACACTTCGACCGCATCGGCAATACAATCACCATCAGTGTCTGCATTGTTTGCATGGCTACCAAAAACATACTCGATCTTATTCAGCAATCCATCACCATCAGAATCATAATCCCCTTCAAGGATATTCGGAGCACCAAGTGTGCGTGTTGTACGGTTGAGTCCATTTGCAACTTCCCAATAGTCCGGTAATCCGTCATTATCTGTATCCGTCACATTGTCAGTACGAATCCAATCACGGTACCATCCGGCAAGGAAAGGAGCAGTAACTTCTGCGCTTGTAAGAATCAGTCCCATCTCACGGTTACGAGTTGTTGCAGAATCTCCCCAGTTAATCGATGAAATTAAAACGTGCTCAGCGTCAATAATCACGCCTTTGTTGTGCAGTTTCGAGACTTCATCATCTTCACTCATGACAATTGCATTGATGTCATATCCAAGGGTAGTATTCCATTCTTCATTGAAAGTGTCAATGACTTCTTGAATATCCTTGTCGAGATAAGCACCGTTCAAAATCAAACGAATACGAATGCCGTTTTGAGCAGCATTTTCCAGAGCAGTGACAATTGGATTGTCGCCCCAGCCCCAACTCCAATCAACATCAAGATATTGTAGTGACAACAAAATCTCTTCATCTGCTTGTTCAATCATCCAAACTAATCCATCGATACAGGTGTCTGGGCAGGTAATGAGGCGCCCAGATACATCGGTTGTAATCGGTTCTGCCGTTGTTCCATTGACGAGTGATCTGAGTGAGTCCATTGACCAATCAGTTGGAGCAGAGCCTGGGATAATTTGAGTGATATAGGTTCGACTGGAAGACTCATCATAGGTGATTTGAGTCAATACCTTTTGAGCAAGGTCAGTATTGTGGATGATGACTCCCCATTCGGAGTTTCCACGTTCGTCGGGAGCTGGCTGTGATGAACTCTTCCAGTTGCCTGAACCAATCCATACACTTTCGTTGTCTCGTACAGCGACTTTACTGTGAAGATAGGTATAGGGTTCATCGTTTTGTCCACCAAACCAGAAGGTGTCAATTCCCGCAGTCGCGAGTACATTTGCCGTTCCAATCTGATTGTTCTTGTCGTAGTTATTCCACCAATATTCTGCATAGTTGAGAACAACGGTTACTTCTACGCCTCGGTTATGAGCCTCTATCAGTGCTTGAACCAAATTTGGCTGTTCGATTTGATACAGGTGAACGTGCAGTGATTCATTGGCATTGTCAATCCATTCAATCAAGTCAATCAGGCCATCTTGAGGACCAATTAACGGTATAACGGTACTCATGCCCGAAAACAGAGTTGGTCCGCAGAAGGTACTTGCTCCTAATCGTCCCCAGCGGTGTTGCCAATCCAAGACCACATCAGTATCAGGCAAATTGCCGCAACCATCGCCTCGATGGTAGACGAGTAAGGAGAGGCTTGTTACAGGTTCGACTAAACTAATGCCACTCCAACCTTCAACATCGACCGGTCCATTGCCGTAGACAACCGTATCAGCAAGGAGACCTGCAGGGGTGGTAATCTGAAGCGCAGCACCAGAATTTGGAAGTGATAGTCCTGAGGTGAGGAGAGCAGAATCAAAGCCGATGATCATACCGTCTTCGTAAACAGATAGACCGCTTGGGTCTGATGCAAGAATTACCGAACTGTTTGCAGGAATGTTCACAGCACCAAAGGAGTACTCTGTGGCTTCGTTTGCTGAGTTAATGAGAGTGAATACCCAACCAGTCATGTAAGCGAGGTTGTCACCGGTGTTGGTGATTTCAATGAATTCAGTGTTACTCGAAATGGTCGTTGAGCCTTCAGGCATAAATCGGCTCATGACAATATCCTGTGCATCAGTCACGTGACTTGCATTTGGTTCTTCATAGCCTGGTGTCGGCCAAAGAAGTAACTGCCATCCATCTTGTTCTGTTTCGCCAGGTCCCATCGTTTTACAATCACTGACGATGTTCCAGAGTGCTGACTGAACCAGAGTTCCATCAGGGTCTGAGAGATGTAATTGGTCTCCTAGACCTGAGATGACATTCTTTTCCATGAGCAAAACAGCACGCTCTTGAGGAGCGAGTATCATCGAATCATCACTGAGGTTCCACATTGAAGTTGTTCTGAAAAAGCGTCGGTCTCCATCATTTGCATCGACTCTCCAACGGCTCAAATTAAGGTCTGTTGTACCGCCATTCATGACCTCAATCCAATCTTCGACTGGGTCAACTGAATCATCATTGCAGTATGCTAAAATTTCGGTGATTACCAAATCATGCGTACCTGCATACATAGGCCAAACAGGATTGAGTTCACCGGGAGTCATCCAAGCAGATTGTATCCAGTCACTGTTACTCGAGGCAGCAGTTCCAAGTGGGCCAGCTCCAGCGTGGGTGCTGTCTGGAGCAATCAAAGATTCCCCTTCGACCGTTGAGGTCCAAGCGATGGAGTCGACCGTGTCTCCGTTCCCATCAATGAGGGTAATAGAATCGGGTGTTGTATGCTTGAGATAGAAACTTGTGGTACCATTCATGGCAATCACTGCCACTTCACCAGGTTGAATCATTGAAGTTGATTGCAGAGGCATGTTGTATTGGTGAAGGGTGAGTGAACGGCCATCGGCTTTCAACTTCCATCCACCAACATCCAATGCAGTGGTGCCATTATTGTACACTTCAATCCACTCGCCGAGTGGCCAATCTTGTGAATCACTTCCGACAGCATCTGGGAACACTTCGGTAAAGATTACCAGCCCAGTGGCTGGTGTTTCAACAAGTTCAGGCTGGCCAGGTGTCATCCCATTCGAAGGAATCCAAGGGTCTGCATCAACTTCGGCAGGAACCAGTGAAACATTTTGACCGTAATCAGTCGTGTACCAAGCAGAGTCAACAATCATTCCTGTCGAATCGCGAAGCATGAGTTGGTTGTAGTAATCCCACAATTCTGTGTTTGCGTTAAATTGGACCAGACGACGACCTTCAGCATCGATCGAAGTCGAGCCTTGCGTTTGGTTGAATACAAGTGATCCGGGGTCCAAGTAGGTGATGTTGCCCATTCCATCAATGATAGACCAACCTGACAAATTGACTGTGGATGTGCCAGTGTTGAGCAGTTCAATCCATTCACCATTTGGGAACGCAGCGCCATCGGAACTGCTGTTGGTTAACAATTCTGCAAATTCAATTGGTGAAGGGGTAGAGGCAATTATCGAAAAGTCAAGGGGATTACTTGCATTTGGAGTAGGGTATGCAGCATAGGCCCAATATTGTGAAGACGTACTTTCGACGAGTGAGAATCCAGCTTCGGTATCAGTCCAGGTAATTTGCTGTGCTTTGGTTCCGTTTGGCCAAAGCAATGACAATGTTTCCACACCATTGTTCAAAACTCCGGAATTACCGGAGCCGTTGACTGCGATGATTCGTGTATCACCGGGAGCGATGCTGGTCGAGTTTGAATCATTTGAGTATCCAACAAGGTGGTTGGCGTTAAAATCAAGAGCATTTCCTGCAGCATCTTCGAGTGACCATCCAGTCAAGTCCATCGAAGTCATTCCAGAGTTGTAAATTTCAATCCATTCGCCACCTGGCCAGGTAGCGTTATCGTTCGATGGCCAAGGATTCGACATCACTTCATTGATGACTAAGTCTGATGGATATACGGTTGGGCCACCAGTTGAGGCACCTGTATTGATTGCACCTGGTGTTGGTCCATTGGTGGCAACCCAATCTCCAGTGGCGCTCAAACTGTCTTCTTCGAGACTGGTGCCTGAAGGAGCCCCGGAGGAGGTGAACGTCCAAGTTGCTTGGTCCAGTTGAACACCTGAAGAATTGAACAACGAGACGATATCGTTGGTATTTGCAAGATAGAAGGCAGAACTTGGCAATCCATTTCGTGCAATCACCATGTATTCATCCGGTTCAATTTCCCAACTGGTCGCATCTGCAGCATCATAATCAACAATCGAGTTCAAATCGAACGTCAATACTTTGGCTGCCTTATTGGTCAAATACCAATCTCGAACATCGACAGTTGTATTTCCCGAGTTATGAATCTCCATCCATTCGCCACCCGGCCAACTGGCATTGTCGTAGCCATTTGGATTCGGCAGGGCTTCATTGAGACAAATATCGCCTGTACAAGCCAATGAACGACTTGAAGTGGATGAAGCATCAATGGTCTCTTCAAGAGATGAAACTCCAAAAGGGACAGTCGTTGAAAGCACCATGAGTACTGCGAGGCTGAGGGAGCGAAGAACGGCATTCATAGGGTTCACCAACATGCTATCGATTCGGACTAAGGGCATATCACTTTCCCTTTGACTTTCCGAAGAACGCGTTTGCTCGGCTCATAGGAATCCGGCGTTATCGACCAAATTCTCAAAGAGGAGGTAGGTAATTGGTACCAAGATGACTCCCATTGCGTGACTACGACGAATACCCAATCGTGGAGGTAAAAGTCCTAACATCGTACCAACAATAAGTACAGCCAAACCGATGAAGCCGGTGCTGACGAATACGAGTGCTGCGACGAAAACAATAACGCTCATGATCATTTGTTGAAGTGGAATCGCAGCGTGAAGTCGTAACATACCCATGCCGACGTATCGCATAATCGGCATTGCCATGAGGCCAGCAGCCAATGTAATGGCCAACAATCGAATGAAATCGGCCGTTGGTTCAAGACTGCTCCACGTATCAACTGGATACATTGCTTTGAGGGCCAAGGTTGCGCCAGAACGTGAACGGCCGATGATGTAGAGGAATCCAAGGACACATACCGTAACTGCGGTGTTGACAGCAGACAGGATGGCAATAATTTCCAAGTCTTGCTTGGTTTGAGGCCCTTCAACGCCTTCATCAGATTCTGCCTTTGCAATTTCAAGAAGTTCATCATCTGATAATTCTGTGAGACGACGGGTTTCCCAATCCATTCCAAAACCTTGTTTGCCTTGTAACTTGGCAGCAACGTTCCGGCCACCCATGACCAAAACCGTCGCTTGAGACGCCGTCATTCCAGGAAGAACACCCATCGATGCGCCTGCGACTCCAGACCAGAAGCATGGGACCAATAACGGTCGAGCAGGAGGTAAATCCCAGTTTTCTTTCTGTGGAGGGAGGTGAGAAGTGGTTGCATAAATATCCAGCAAATTGGCGATACCAAACAATCCCGCCAAACTCGGTAGTAATAGGCTTGCTCCAGGCATATCAAGCGGAGAACGTGCTGGGAGTGAATGTGGGCCAATGATGGTCCATCCAAACAGTCCAGTGAGTAAGAAAAAGGCAGTTGCTGAGAAGAAACCTGCGAGTCGAGAATCTGTTCCCAACTTTCCTGCAGTTGTCATCCGCAACCACTTTGGCCAATCAAGGCGTGTCGTCTCAGTTGCCAAGAGTAACAATGAGATCGTCAAGAGAATGAATGGCAACATGGTTCTCAAGTCTTCATACCAACCAAGTTCAGGTCCAAAGGCAATTCGTGCCAACACAATCAGTGGGAGTGAAAGAAACAAACCGAGTTGAGAGCCTCTTGCAGACCAAGCAACTCCTCGAGCAGCGTTACCAGATAACAGCATTCTGTGCCCGGGTAAGAGTGACAGCGCTTGGTCGGCATCCGGCGCCCCCATCAATGCTGAAGGTATGTAATTGAGGAACGTGTGTACTGTTCCTGTTGACACAATGATACCTGCAACAGCAGACAGTGGTATCCCTATGCTGAGCAGTGCCGGTGCTAAAGCGAGCAAAATCAGTGCGACATTGTTGACGTGAAAACCAGGGATGATTCCAGTCAATGTGCCCATTCCTACACCTAAAAACAAGGCTGCAAACATCCAGCTAAGTTCGTAGAGATAAGCATCGAGCATGAGAACACCTCAGGAGTTTCCGTTGTTTGGACCGGTTCCATTCTCCATTTCTTCACGGTCATTGATTCCATCACCATCGGAATCAGGAGTGTTTGAATTGAAGCCTGTTGCATCTTCGAAACTGTCAGCGAGACGGTCGCCATCCTTGTCCCAAGCATCTGCACCATCAAGGGAAAAGACCAGAGCCAAATTACTTGGGTGTTCGATTTGTCGCAGTCTTCCATTCCAGGTAAGTGATTGATTCTCATGCAATGAATCTGTTCCAATTGCATTGAGTCGAATGTTCAGTTTGATGGATTGTTCTGAACCGGGGCGCTCAAGGTACCATCCATCATCATGGAGTGCTGCTTTACCATCAATGAGTACATACTGATTCTTTGTGTATCCCCATTGTGTCGCACCAGCATCCCAAAGAAGAGTTTGAGGCCCTGGAGGGTCACCAACCAACTGGTAGGTGTCAACCATGAGTCGCATCATCATCTTCTCGTCGTCCCAAGAGACTGTGACGTTGGCGATAATGCCCTGACCTGCTTCGATCCATTCAGTTCGTGTCGATGGGAAAGACATGGCCACACGGGTTTGACCAAAGGTGTAGGTCTGACTGTCGACAAAATAGCCGTCAGTATCGAGGGGTTCGAAGGAATATTGCATGAATGTGCTGAGCGTGTATTGCTTTCCAGGATTCTGTAACATCGATGCTGGATTTGCCGAGAGCATGGCTTGCATTGACATGGCCGACATTGGGTCAATGAGATTGGTACCATTGCCATTGTTGGCATCGATACACCACATGCTTCTGTCATCGTTCCACATTAAACGACCTGCTGCTTCGTATGAAGAGCCGTTGTAGTTTTGTGGCTCTGCGTTTGTTCTGTCTTCATCAGTTGGAAGAATGCACATCACGTTACCGTTTGGGCCAGTCAAAGTCCATTGGCCATTTGTAATCAATACAGTGCCAGCCATGGAAACCATGCTGCCTGATTCGTAACTCCATGTTGATTCGCCAGACCATTCAAGTTGCTTGGTTTGAGGTGTATGGCTTCTGTCGATGAGGACAGTTGGCCCTTGAGTCATGAGCGCCCATCGCAAACTTGTCTCTTGGTAAGCAAGCATACCGGTCACTTCAATTTTAGAATCAGATTCAATCCAGACTCCTGTGGCTGATTGAACGAGAAGTTGCATTTGGTGTGAAGAATCGGTGATGTAAGCAGATGTGAAGGTCGCATCCGGATTTACGGATTCACTGATGAATCCATTGACCGTTACTATTTGTCCAATATATGATTCTGGAGATACGGCAAGGTCGGAAATTGACACTCGTTCAATATCCGGTAAATCTGATGATTCCCAATACAGGGCCCCTGAACCAGTTGATTGCATGTAAAATCGACCGTTATAATCCACGACATCGCCCATCACAGTCACATTCGTACCTATGGGCGGGATTGTTCCAGTTGAATACCAGCGAACTTGGATGACACCCGTATCATCTTCAACGACCAAATCAACTCGATCTTCTCCGTTACCATAACGGTCTTCGATCCAAGAGATGACTTTTCCTTCGACCAACACAACTTCATTTTTGTGTTGAACGAGATCTTCAATATCGACCACCTGAGGTTCTCGGACCATCGCATACCAGTTGAGTGTGGCTACGAGGAACAGAGAAAGAGCAAACATAACCCATAATTTCTGCCCACGAGTTGCAGGATTGTCATCAGTTATCTTTAGCATAATGTCCTTGAGAGGATCCGCCATGTTGTGGCTCACATACGCCCCGTGCTTAGGTATTGTCCTTGCGCCTTCCGTTGATCTCCCTCTCACTTTTTCAGTATCATGGCGTGCGGGGCCTTTTTAATGGAAAAGCAGACCGCTACATGGAGATGGCCATGCGTGACCGTGTGATTCGTGATGAAATTCACAAGGACATTTTTGTTCCTGCGAATCATGCTAAAATAATCGATACACGGGAGTTTCAACGGCTTCGTTCGATCCAACAACTCTCGACATGTGAGTATGTATTTCCCGCTGCAAACCACAACCGTTTTTCACATTCCTTAGGTGCTTATCATCTGGCTGGAACCTTAATCACATCACTGAACGAAGTTCAACCAGACCTTGTTTCAGAGGATGACGGCGAACTGATTTGTTTAGCAGCATTGCTTCACGATATCGGCCACCCCCCGTTTTCCCATCTCTTAGAGACCCCCGAAGTTTTTGCAACCTACCACTCACACGAACATTGGGGTCGAGTTCTGTTAGAATCAGAAGACACAGAAGTTGGGATGGCCCTTCTCGAAGTTCTTGGAGCTCAACGAAGAAATCGACTTTTCGCACTTATGGATGGCGATTCTGAATACGATGGAATTGCAATTCCCTCTTTCATGAAGGAAATCGTTTCCAGCCAACTCGATGTTGACCGCATGGACTACATGGTTCGAGACCAAGCGAATACGGGTGCACAAATCGGTGGATTTGACATTGCGAGAGTTATTCGAGCTCTCAGAGTGAATGAAGAAGGCCATTTCTATGTCAAGTCGTGGGGATTGCCGGCTATTGAAGCCTATCTTGTCACCCGTTACCACATGTATCAGCAAGTCTATTTCCACAAGGTCAACATGCTAACTCAGAATTATCTTGTCAGAATGCTTTCACGGGCACGCACACTTGCCCAAGACGGTTCACTCAAACTCTCTTCTCCACTCGAGAATATGTTGTTGAACAGCGCCCTCGATGCCAAAGGGTATGCTGCATTGAACGATGCACATATACGCGTCGCCTTGCCGGAATGGGCAGAACACTCAGACACCGTTTTGTCCCATTATGCAATGCGCCTGCTGTCACGTCGTGATTTCCATAAATCATTGCGTATTGAAGGATTGTCGACCGAAATGATTGATGTTGTTTTGCCGAGACTCGAACCTCTGGTGGAAGCAGCCGGATACAATCCTTCAATCGATATCATTACCGCTCGTATTTCCAAGCGTGGCTACATGCCGTATGAACAAGGGATTTTGCTTGAAGATGGCCGAGATGCAGCAGATCATTCACCACTGGTTCGGTCACTTACTCAACCAAATGAACGAGCCCTCATCTTCGTTCCGGAATCTATCCGTGATGAACTTGAAATCAATGTCCGTGAGTGGGTTAAACCATCGCAGTCCTCTCTTTCACAGTTTGAATGATGTAGAGATAAGTTCTTCTCTTGCGCCTATTCCCTCGACTTAGGGGCCCGTAGCTTAGTTGGTTAGAGCACCCGGCTCATAACCGGGGGGTCAGGGGTTCAAGTCCCTTCGGGCCCACTTTTGATTTCAGGACCACGTAAGCGATTTTAAGAGCCACCACGGCGCAATGGTTATGAGGGTCTCATTGCTGGGGTAGACTACTAGGTGTGACTACTATGATGAAGCGTGCTCTGTTCTTGCTTGCCCTCTACCTTTGCTCAGTTATGATTGTTGCAGTACCAGCTGCGGCTCAAGCCCCGACTGCTGCAATTTCACTTTCATGTGCTCCGATTTCAATTAATATTGAAGTCAAGCCGGGTTCGACGTACAATGGTTTCACCACTTGCACAGCGATCAATCCAACTGCCTACCAAGAAAAAATCAGTATCCTCGTTACCAGTGACGGCCTTGCAACTGCAGCCCCCGGTGACATGTACATCGGCGGCAGCTCGGAAGTTGACTTCCAAATCTCCGTTCGTGCTACGCCCTACATGGTGATGCAGAGTCGAACTTTATCGGTTTCAGCCCAAGTACAAGAGATTAACTCCCTTCCTCCACCCAACTCTGCTTCATCTCAGAACAACATGATTGTCAACATAATGCAATATTCTCTGGTTCAAGTCGAAGCAGTTGAGCCATTCGTTCAATTGATGCCAAAGAAGGACAAGAACTTTGAGTTCAAGGTGTATAACCTTGGTAACCAAATTGACTTCATGAAGGTTGGAATCACTGAATCCAGCCGTACATCTCTGGAAGAAGCAGGCTTTACGATCAACTTGCCTGCAGTTAAGGTCCAAATCGATGCTATTCCAACAGCAACGAAAGTCCGTGTTATTGCACGAACTCCGAAGACTCAAGGATGGAGCGATGCTTACCACGTCCTCGACTTCTACGCAGAATCGGAATTCCAGTGTAATAACGGTGGATGTATTCGTGAATCACAGATGATCACAGTGTACGTCCGTGGTGTTTACCTGCCAGGCTTCGAAGTGGTACCCGCTCTCTCTATGGTCGTTCTTGCTGCAGCTGTAGCAGGTCGCCGACTTGCCGAAAACCGAGAAGAGGAAGACGATTTCGTCTGGTACGACTCGGCTCCAGGTCTGTGACGGCCACGTTCACAACCTACGGAAATCGTATGCAAACCCGCACTCATAGGGGTTGCCTTGATAATCCCCTCCGTTTAACAGTCATTTAGCAGGGATTACCATGGGTGGATTACTAGACAAGGCTAACGCTACAAAAACCGATACAATGGATGCAGAAGTCGTCACTGAAAAAGTGGCACCGGTTACTTCACCTCAACCAGTATCGTCCACACCGAAATCCAAAGCACCATCGAATCCTGATTCTCCAAGAAACCTCAACATTGGTGGATGGGTTGCTATCGTCATTGGTGGTATCCTTGCACTCCAAGGCGGCGGCATGGGTCTCTTAGTGGTCTGTGCAGTTCTGCTCGTAGGTATTGGCCTGATCGTTCAGTCAGAACGATTAGCTGAAGGTGAAATAAATACTGTTAAACTTGGTATTTCGATCTTCATGGCAGTGTTAGTGGCTGCTGGTCCGTATGCTGCATTAGTCCTCATACCATCTGATTCGTCAATGGCTCTCACAGAAATTGGATTAAGTGAAGAAAATGATGAAATTACTTTTTATGTTCGTGGGGCTTTTGATTCTGCTACAGCTACCATCATCTTAGACAGTGAAGTGCTCTGGACAGATACTCTTTCTTTATCCAATGACCGAGCCAAATTCAAAGCACCACTCAGTGCTTTTTTCGACGGTAATGCCCAAGATTATACCCTTTCAACTCTCAATACCTACACCATTGAAGTGACTTCCGATGATGAGCAAACAATTTCTTCAACAATTACACCCGCTCTCATGAACCGTGAAGTTCTGAATTCTGGTGCACGAATTACCGAGGTTCTCAAAACCGAGACTTCAGGAAGCCAAACAACAACTACCGTTGACGGTGTGCTTGTTGAATCCATTATGGGTTTATTTGCTCCAGGCGAAGGTACACGTGACAATGGTGAACATTCAATGACCAATCTCGGCCTTACACCTCTCGCATCTGATTATACCATGCAATTGCGTGTAAAGAAAGGCAGTTCCACAGAACACAGTTCTCCAATCATCACAGTTGATGGCCTTGACGCAACTTGGACCAGCACGGTTGGTGGAGCAAAGAGTGGCCAGACCAACGGTTGGCTTGGTCTCCCAGGGACTGCTAAAGATCCACTCAATACTGAGTACCTACAGAAAGATTCGTTTTATGACGGTGAAGGCTGTTACACCTTTGAAATTGTAATTATCAATCAATTCTATGCCGGAATGACTGATTCTGAATCTTCCAGTAATGGTATCTATGTGAGCAGTAACTCATGGCTCCTCGATTTGGATAACGATAGCAGTTCAAACACAATGGAAGTTTGTTGAAGCATTGATGTATTCAGAGATTGAGTGAACTCAATCTTCGTCTTCTTCGTTGCTTTCATCCACCACTTTCCAAACATTTGAGTCTTCGAGTTCTTC
>TARA_B110001450_G_scaffold71199_1_pt1 | contig 15422 bp, 12 predicted proteins | sample TARA_B110001450 | Tara Oceans TARA_B110001450 (sample SAMEA4396538) | marine metagenome | biome: Polar Biome; feature: [SRF] surface water layer (ENVO:00010504); material: water (ENVO:00002006), including particulate matter (ENVO:01000060) such as... | depth 5 m | reverse complement strand
TCTTTTAGAGCTGGCAAGTGAATTATTTTAGATTTAGAATTTAATTTTTCAATAATCAATCTAGCAACATCAATAATTTTATATTCTTTTGCGCCACCAATATTTATAACATCATTTATCATTAAATTTTCTTTAAGTATTTTGATGCAAGTATTGATATTATCAGCTACATAACAAAATGTTCTTGTTTGTGAACCATCTCCATAAATCGTAATATCCTGATTTGTTAATGCAGATTTTAAAAATTTTGCAATGACAAAATCTTCGCTTTGATTAGGCCCATAAGTATTGAAAAATCTGAATATGGTATATGGTAATCTGTAAGACCTAAAGTAAGATTTAAAAAAAGATTCACCAACATTCTTAACAATTGCATAAGGAACCCTTGAGTTTAATGGAGTAGTTTCTTCATTTTGGGGCAATTCAACAGGTTCGCCATATACCTCTGAAGATGAAGAGAAAAATACTCTTTTAACTGAGCTATTTTTTGATAGCTGCAAAACATTTTTAATTCCTTCAATATCGTTTAAAACCATAATTGGATTTTCTTGAGTACGTTTTACTCCAACTACAGCAGCATAGTGAAAAACATAATCAAACTGATTCAACAGCATTATTTCAGAAAAACTATTGTAATTATTGACATCACAATTAACAAAATTCCAGTTGGATAATTCTTTAGAAGGTAATTTCTTAATAGAACCTGTAGAAAGGTTGTCAACTACAATAACAAAATAGTTTTTATTTTCTACTAATTTTCTTGCCAATGCTCCTCCTACATTTCCTGCTCCTCCAGTAATAAGTATTTTAATCATAGTAATGAAATTAATTTATTTGCCCAAATCTTTGGGGAATTTATTAAAGATAAATCATAGCTTTTATCACACATAGTTAATAACTCTGATTCTTTTAAATCTATTATTCTCCTCATTTTGTCCTTAAGATCTTTAGTGTTTTCAGCTTTAAAAAAATATCCATTTAGACTATCTTTTAAAAAAACTTCTGATGATCCTACATTTTCACTTAATAACATCGGGAAACCAGCTGAAGCCATTTCGTGTACGGAAACACCCCAAGGTTCATAAATACTAGGCAAAATATACACACCAGACTTGGATAAATAGTTAATCATATTGCTTGGTTGAATAAATCCAAAATGTTTTATTTTTGGATGAATAATTCTATTTTCAAATTCTTCACCTGTACCTAAACACCACAACTCCCAATCTGATGGGTCTTCATCTTGCAGTTCAATAAAAGCATTCCATAATTCGAATAAGCCTTTGTGTTTTACATACCTACCCACATATAAAAAAACTTTTGGAAATTTAACTTTCTTTAAATCAAAAAAATCATTTCTAAATTTAGAAAATTTTGGGGTATCTGCTGAATATAAACCAGTTAAAATTTGACTCTTTGAGAAGCCTAATTTTTGGGCAAAAACTTTTGCTCTAGATCCAGGCAACCAACAATGAGTAAATATTTTCTTTAATGTGAATGGACTAATTAATGTTGCCATGAATTGTCTAAAAGCTCCCCTCCATGGATTATCAAATAATAAAATAGTTGGTATACTTTTTTTATGATTCTTTATTAACCTAATATAATCTTTGTCTATCCAACCTGAGCATAATATTATTGCTGGATTGATTTCTTTTAATAATTTTACTAAATGAGAATAATTATATAATTTTCTATCATAGAATTTAATATCATCAATATTATTGAATTTAAAAGGAGCTTCTTTATTCACAGGCCAATGTACGACATGAATCTCATTCACTTCATAATTCAAACTTTTTAAAGATGAAAGCAAATAATCTGCAAGTTCAGAATATAACAAAAGCACCTTAACTGAATTTAACATTATCTATCTATACTAAAAGAAACAATAATAAGTAAAAAAATTATGGTAAAAGGATTTAAAGATGCTGATAACCAAGATTCATATAGCGCACTTATAAATACTCCTAAAATTATAGGAATAGTAAGAACAGCATTATTTGATTTATAAGCATTATAAAAAATAAAGAAAATGAAAGATATAAGGCCTAAAAGACCAGTATCATACAAAATTGTCAAAAAAGAATTATGTGCATTTCCCTGGTGTCCTAGCGATGACAAAAGAGAGTAATTATTTTTAAATAAAATTTCGGTTGAGCCAATACCATTTCCAAAGAAAATATTCTTATAATCAAAGTGATTAATTAAAAAATTCCAAGCAATATATCTCCCGGATGCATTTTCAATAGTTTCTAATCTTATAAAAGATTCAAGACCCAAAACCTTTACAAATTCGAGTGGGTTTATTGCAAGAAATCCATAGGCAATTAGAATAAAAGATGAAAACACGATAGCTATTTGAAAAGAATATTTTAACAATAAAATAAAAGAATAATAAATAAGTAAGGAAAGAATACAACTTCTAGATTCTGACAAAACAATATTTAATATCAAAATTATTATTACAAAATAAACTTCATTTTTTGAAAAAATATTTTTGTAGATAGTTCTAATATGATTAAAAAAAAATAATGATAAAAGAGCTGAAATAGCTAAACCATTTGGATTACCGAACAAACCTCTGAATCTGTCATTAATTATAACTAAATCTTTATTTAAAAAATTCATGATTAAGCCTAAAAATAAAAATGACACTAATAAATAAACTAATGTTTTTAAATAAGTTTTATTATTTTGAAAAAAGAGAAAATTTATAAAATAAGGAGTAAAAGTGAATAAAAGAATAAAAGAAATACTCTTTTGAAAAAGAGTAATATTAAAACCCCCAATAAAAAAGCTAACTAGAACAAAAAAGACGAAAGGAGTGAAAAAAAATAAATTGGAAATCGAATCTTTATTGGAGGATTTAGCATGAAAAATAATACAATAAAAAAAAAATAAAATTGCAATAAATGGCTTAATTGTTGTTGCAAAGCTAAGAATTGATAACCTAGAATCGGAAATAACTAGTATCATATAAAAAAGAAGGAAAATAAATATTTTTAAGTCTTTGTAAATAAGAAAAAAGAAACTTAAAAAAACAGAAATGATAGAAATTGTTGTAGAAAAAAAACCTAAAAAAATCCATAAAGAAACTATTAACAAAACATTAATATTAATATTAAAAATCTCTTTCATTAAAATCAGGTCTAAACTAAATTTTGCAAAGTAAAAACTAATTTCTTAGTTAATTTAGACCAAACAAAATTCTTTTGAATTTTATCTATAGAACATAATCTCATTCTTATAAAATCTTTTTCACTTAAGCTTAAAAGATTAAATATAGAATTTAAAATATCATCACATGTATTTGAATTCATTAATATACCATTTCTCTTATTCACTAGTTCCGAGACTGCACCAACATTTGTTGCAATAATTGCTAATCCTCTTGACATACCTTCTATTATAACATTGGGCATTCCTTCCGAATAGCTAGGGCATAGGAGAATACTACATTGGTCAATAATATTTCTTTTCTTTAATTCATCTTTAACAATACCATGGTAGATTATTTTATTACATTTTGAATACACTTTTTCATTTTCTAAAAATGGGCCAATAAAATGAAACTCAATTGATCTATCAATAAATTTCATTGCAACATCGATCACTTCCTTATAGGCCTTGCGTCTCTCATTTCTACCAATAAATAATATTTTTATTTTTTTATTGGCAATTATCTCTTTTTTATCTCTTATCCAACTATCATGAATTCCAGATGGAAATTCAATTATTTTATTATTAGGAATTCCTATTGATTTAATAATTGAAGTTATCTTTCCTCCATAAGAAAAAACATAATCTGCATTTATATTATTCCATCTCACAAAAGGTCTTAACAATAAACATTCTAATTTAACTCTGAAATTCGCAGATGATTGAAACATTTCATATCCATGAAAGTTTACACCAACAGTAGTGTTAATGTTATGCTTTTTTTTCTCTTTTAATAATTCCCATGAGGCAAATCCTTTAGCATAAATAAAATCATACTTTTCTATATCGTGTTTAACAATTTCAAAAATAAATTTTGAGTATTTATAAGAGTTCCAGATGTAATGACCTGGGAAATATATTGAAGAAGGAAAATGAGTACAATGAACTCTATTAAATGATGATTTCCCATCAAAAACTAATTTATTAAGTTCATTTGAAGACGGTATTTTTTCATTTTTTTGAACAAAATGAAAAAGATCAACATCAATTCCATTTAAAACCAATTCTTTTGCAAGGTTAAGTGAATGTTTTTGCATTCCTCCAATAACATAGGGTGGGATTCCATCTGTAAAAAATGCTATTTTCATCTTATAAATACAAATTTAAAAAATGTATTAAATCCCTTTATATAAAATTTATTAATCCTAGCTTTTATATAAACTTTTAAAATAATAAGATCTATAAATTTAAATTTAAATTCGTCTAAAATATAACTTACTAGTTTATTAGTCTCTGAAAGATTTATATAACCTTTAAAATAAAAATTAAAAGGCAAATTAAAACATTCAAAGTAAGTGCCTTTTAAATACTTAATATTATTGTAACTAGTTTTCTCACTAAAATATTTAATAAAATCAATTTTTCCGTTTATGTCATTTTTTGCAAAATCATAGAAGTTTTTTATTCTATCATCTGATATTCTGTAATAACAATCCGGCTTATGAGAGGGAAATGTTTTGTAAATAATTTTATTATAAAGTAGTGATCTAGTATGTAAATCAACATCTTGAAGTCTTTTTATAGACTCATTAAATCCTCCAATTTTAATTAAAAAAGATTTTTTCCATATTAAAGAACTAACAGCCCATGGTAAATTATGAGAAAGAAATTTCCTTAGATGATCGCCAGAGAAATTATTCCAAATATAATTTGAATCTCCAATTTTATTATAAAATGTTCCCATAGGAAAAACCAAGAAATCAGATTTTATATTTTTTTTTATTTCATTAAATCTTTTAACTAAACAACTTTTTGAAATAATATCATCTGAGTCTAAAAACATAATATAATCTCCCCTAGCTTTTTCAATTCCAATATTCCTGCAATAACAAGCACCTTTATTGACTTTATTTTGTAAAACTAAAAACCTAGAATCGTTTCTTGTTTGGTTATTAATGATTTCTAATGAATTATCGGTTGAATTATCATCTATAACTATACATTCCCATTCTTGTAAAGACTGATTTTGAATACTACTAATTGTCTCTTTAAGGTAGAGATCTTTGTTATAATTTGGAATAATTAACGATATCAAATTGAATTAAAAAAAATTGATTGCTTGGAAAGTTAATCAATTTTACGAATTACAAAGTTAAAGCCATTTGATTGTCTTAAACACTCTAACTTATAATAAAGGTTAGAAAGTTTCCTTGCATTATCATAATTTAATTTTCTTATTAACATTAACCCTAAAAAAGCAATTATACTTTTAATTTTAAAAACTAAACGTATTAGAAAAGAAATTATTTTTCTAATAAAACTGAAAGGAAGTGGATAAAAAATAACGCTTAAATGATGGTCAATACCAAATGCTGAGCCTCCCGAAATTTTCTCTAATTTCATGCCATTTATTTCAGAGTAATATTCTAATGCTTTGAATGAAATATGTGAATAGGATATTTCATGAAAACATTCCATAAAGGCCACATAACCAACAAATAATCCATTTATCTTTAGAACCCTTGATACTTCTGAAAATGCTTTACCAACATCCGGAATATGCTCTAAAACTGCATCCATTATCACTACATCAAACTCAGTATCTTTAAATGGCATTGATTGAGCATCTGCTTTTACAATTCTGTCGTCACTTACAAATAGATCAAGTCCTGTCCATTTACCACCTAATGATTCAACAATTGACTTATTATAACCATAACCACAACCGATATCAACGACATTTTTATTTTTAACAATTGTTTCTAGTTTATAAAGTGGTTGATTGATATATATATCACAATTAGGTGCTTGATCTTCTAATGATAAATCTCTAACTCCTTTTCCCAAAATCTAATTAAATTAATTAATAATTTAAATAATTATCCTGTACAAAAATTAATTTTTAGGTTGATATACCTAAATTAACCTACTTCCACTTTTGCACACACTAAATATTTGAAATATATGCATATAAATAGTGTTATTTTAAAATTTTATTCAACTTTTGAAGTTCGGAGGAAATTTCGAATTTTAAAAAATTATAATTATTATAATTAATATTTCTAAAAGAACTTAAAAAGTCATCAAATTCATCAATATTTGATTTTTCATTAAATATTTGACCAATTTTATTGTTTTCTATTTCTTCACTAAAAATTCCTTTTTTAGTAAATGCCATTATTGGTTTTTGAGCCCTTATATAGTCGAAAAACTTAGTAGGAAAACTATTTGGAAAAGCATCCATTTTAAATAACAACAAAATATCATTAGAGAGAAATTTTTGAGATAATAATTTCTCATCTATTCTTTCAAAAAAATTCACTTTCAAATGATCTCTTTTTTTAACATCATTATAAAAATTAATATTATTATTCCCGTAAATATTAAGTAAAATTTCAAATTTTGACAATTCAATTAAATCCAGGAAAATCATCCAGTATTTTTCAGTTTTTGATGCAATTGTACCTACATGACAAATACTTAATACACCATTAGACTCAGACTTATTTATCTGTTTTTTTGATAAAGTAAAATCATTCAAAGTATTGATTAAAACTATTGCTTTTTTATCATAAACAATTAATTTTTCATTTAAAAAGAATGAAAGGTCTAATGATGCACAAATTAAATAATTTGAATTTTTTAAAACGAAATTTTCACATACTTTTTCAAAACTTATTCTTTGACTTGAAAGATTACTCATCCCATAGCCAATCCCCCATGACCAAGGATCTCTAAAATCACAAATTATATTTAATTTATCTTTAAAGTGCTTAGTAACAAAATATAGAAAACTAAAAGGAGCACCAGAAACTATAATATTATTTACATTATTTTCATCAACAATTTTTTTAATTTTTTTAATTAAATTATACTCTAACTTTTTTCCTTTATCATATATTGAGCCTTTAATAGTAAAAAGACGATAGATAACAGTCAATCTGTAAAGTATCTTTTCTAAAAAATTTAATTGATTTTTATTTAAAATTGAAGGATAATTTGATCTGATTAAGTTAACACCAATGTTTTTATCTAAATTTTTAAAGTCAATATTTCTTGATGTAGCTAACACAAAAACTTTGTGACCATAACTAGCTAAATAGTTTGAGAAATTTAACCATCTTTTACCTCCAACACTTTTATTATTACCTAAAGAATAGGAGACTATAAGAACTTTACTTTTCAAAAATTATATGTTTTTACGTATTGCTTTTGCAGGTATTCCATATGCAACAACATTATTTTTAATGTCTTTGGTTACTACAGAACCCATACCTAATGTGCATTTTGACCCGACTTTTACACTGTTTTTAATCACTGTATTTATTCCAATAAAACAATAGTCACCAATTGAAGATGATCCTCCTGTTACAATATTACATGTCAAAATACAATTTTTTCCAATTTTACAATTATGGCCAATATTAACTAAAGAACCGATTTTTGTTTCTGATTTAATAATTGTAGAACCTAAAGTTCCTCTTCTAACTGTTGAATTTGGTCCTATTTCAACATTATTTTCTAGAATGACATTTCCGATTTGTGGAAAACTTATAATTTTATCTGATGTTATATCAAGTTCTAAACCTAAACCCTCTGTACCAATAGATACATGACTTTTTATAACACAATTATCCCCAATATTAACATTAGCTTCAATAACTACATTAGAAAATATAATAGTTCCATTACCAATTTTTACATTTTGCCCAATAAATATATTATCAGAAATCTTAATATTTTTGTTTTTCCTGTGATCATTTACAAAATTTTTCAAATAAAAATCTATTTCTGGAACAAAATATCTTTTTAAAATTTTAGAAAAGGTTATTTTAACAGACTTGTCCGTTAGAAGATAAATGACACCGTTTATACTTTCAAAATCAATTGATGAATTGATTAATACAAAACCACATTTAATTTTATTAAGAAATTTTTTATTTTTGACCCAACTAATTGTGTTGATTTTTTGATTATCTAAAGAACTAGGGCCAGATATTATTGAGTCAACTATTTCTCCTTTTATGACTAAATTATATTTTTTGGCTAAATCATATACATTTACAGTCATCTTGATAAGATTATTTTTTTAATGCTGGTATACCAAAATATGTTTCGTTAGACTCACAATCTTTATTTACAAAACTCATTGCTCCTATAATAGTATTAGAACCTATATTAATTCCATGATGGATTACAGAATTTGTACCAACAAATGAATTTTCACCGAATTTTGCACCACCTATTTGTATTTTTTCAGAATCCAAGTTATTTGTCATGACTCGTGGTGAAAAATAGCAACCATCACCAATAACACATCCTCTTGCTATTATAGTGTCATATCTTAAAGTCACATCATTTCCAATAATACATTTCCCAGAACTAGTAACTCTTGAGTCTATAATGCAATTAGAACCAATAATTGTTGCTTTTCTTAGCTCAACATAATTTTTAATAATTGTACCTTCTCCAATAATTACGTCTTCTTCAATAATACAATTAGATCCAATCTCTACGTTATTACTTATTTTAGCAGTCTTATGAATTTCAGAATTTTTACCTACGGAATATTTCATTATAAAATTATTTAATTACCCATCTAATAACCTCAAAAGCCTCTGCATAATGAGTATTTATTTGTACACCTCTTGTTCTTGCTAAGGATCTAATAAATTCCTCATTAGAATAAGGGCGATGTCCTTGAGATTTATATTCTTTAAGTGCTTCAATCTTTTTTGCTATATGTTTTTCATTTAAAAATATAAAAGAACTCGTAGCAAAAATCATATTATTCCAAGGCATTTCGTAACCCAATATTGAATTAAATTTGAATGCTCTAATACCTTCGGCGTATATAGTTGAATGATCTTGATGTAAATCACTGCTAGATGGTAAAAAAACAATTTCAGGGTGAATTAACTTTCTTAAGGATATTAAGTCCTGAAGAATTTCTTGACGAAGTGCTTTAAAAATTCTCACATCGTACCTAAACATATGAAGATTTTCTTTGGGCAATCCCAAAACTTGAGTTGCTTTTTTTAATTCATCTATTAAAATTGTTTCTGGAAATCTCTTAGGAACAGACTTTTCGCAAGCTGAAAATGCTGCAATATGGACATCTAAACCTTCATCTATCATCCTGGCAATTGTTCCACCACAACCAAATTCTGCATCATCTGTATGAGGAGCTACAACAAGTACTTTTTTAAGATTACTAAACATATAAAACTAATCTACTTTAAGAAACTTTTCATTAACTCCATTTAAATTTTCATTGTAAATTGAAAATATATAATAACCAGAGTTAAGAGCTGAAACGTTAAGAGTTTGATTGTTTTCGGATGATAAATATCCATCTAAAATAACCTTTCCGTTCAAATCAAATATTTTGTAGGATTTAAAATTAGCAAATTCAATAGGTAATGAAAATTCAATTTGATTATTGTAATAATAAATAAATAATTTTGTAGTGTTTAAATAAGATACCCCAACTAATGGGTTGTTGATAGTTATGTCAATTTGAAATGTATCAGAACACATCCCCATATTATCATTTTCTGAAATTAAACTAACATTATAGATTCCAGATGAGTTATAAATATGAATAGGATTTATATCATTTGAGGTGGTTCCATCTCCAAAATTCCATAAATAAAAGTTGGAACCTTGAGAGGAATTAGTAAAATAAGTGGTTGCTGAATTATTTGAATCTAATGTTATGGTAGTTGAATTAACAGAAAAATTAGCAATTACTTCAGGTGGTTGAATAATGATAATTTCTTGAGATTCCTTAGAACATGTTCCAATATGATCAGTTTGGAAATTATAAATCCCTGCATTTAAGTTATTAAATATAATTGTATCACTATTTGCAGTAATTGAATTTACTGTAATACCAAGGGAATCTAAGACTGTGAAATAACTACCTTGTAATGAGTCACCAGAAAATAATATACTAGCACTTGAGTCTTGAAAACATGACAAATTACTTACAATTATATTATAATCTACATCTATATGCAATATAAATCTTTCAATTAGCGAGTTAGAATCTATATTAAAAGTATAAGATGTGTCAATATTAAAGTCTGTAACTACTCCAGTTTGTAAATCTTCTAGTTTTAGACATGATCCAATCATAAATTCAGAAAAGTTAGCTAAAGAAATTGTATGTGAACCTAAAACAAATTGACCTGGTCTAATAGCTATAACCAAATCAACATCTTGATTATTATTAACACAGGCTTTATGTAATACACTACTATCTCTAACTATATAGATATTGCTTATATAGTCAGGGTAAGTTGAAAAAAGCTTGTCAATATCTTTCCCAGAATTCGATGTGTTATTAAAATTTGTACCTGCCTGAATTTTAGCAACATCTTTTTTACTTGTTTGATTATTTTGCAAAACTATTTCAAGTTTCCTATTTATTCCATTTATTGATTTATAAAAAGCTGCTTGCGTATTCAATGTTTGAGAAACACTAAAACTTAAATTTGAAGAACCAGTACCAGTTTTTTTAATATAAACACTTTGAGAATGAGCAATATCAATATTATCTCCACTGTCAAAAGTTGAAAAAGTATTGGAAGTTCCATTATAAGTGTAGAAAGCATCATCAATAATTGAAGAATTATCAGAGTAAAATTCTGCCCATCCTAATGTGCAAGGATAAGGATTTGAAATAAGATGGAATCCACGATTGCTATTAGATGATCCTCTTGAAATTGACTTTGATATATCGCTAAATTCTGGTTCACCAGTTACTGAAAGTGTAGTATTGCCTGAAGATTCATATATTAAAACACCTTTTGCGCCAGAAACAGAATTAGTAATATTTGTTGCAGAATCTAAACCGTCATCAGAACTCAAGTTAGTAGCATTAGATTCCTCATAAAACCAAACACTACAAAAATTACCACAAGAACCGTAAGTGTAGTCAGACCCTGTAAAACCACAATAATCAAATTCATCATCCCATATTGATAAATCTGCAGGATTACCATCTATTTTTTTTTCTATCGGAGAACCTAACATTCTCCAATCATTTACTCCTGTATTGTAAAATCTTTGTACGTTTACATATCCGCTATTATATGAGTAGTCTGAAGCAGAATTAACTTTTATCATCCCTGCAACATCATTAACAGTACTATTTAAAACTATTTTTGAACCGCTATGATTGATTGTACCAGACTGTGATTCTAAAACATTTGTAATATTTATTGAATCAGCTGATAATATTAAACCATTTGAATTATTTAGTATTAAATTATTAAAATCATTAGTCCCACTTCCAGAAAAAGTTTGCTGAGATGACCCATTAAAAGTTAAATTATTTGAAGGAATACTAAGTATAGAATTATTCTGGAGGTTAGATGCGCAACTTAAATTACCACTAATATTAATTGTCTGTCCAGATGCAATGGTAAAACTAGTTGTATTAGTGATTTGCAAATCCTGAAAATTTGAGACCCCTGATCCAGAAATTGTCTGAGACGAAGTTCCGTTGAATATTAAATTAGAACCGGCATTGACATTTAAAGTACCATTATTTATCAAATTCCCTGATATATTATCATTATGTGATTGAGTTATGGTAATTCCATTGTTGATTGTTACATTAGCATAGTCTCCGTTTAAGTCTAAAAGAGTCCCCGAAACATTATATATTAATGTGCCATTAACTGACAATGAACTAGAAAGAGAATTGGCTTGAGGGTTTATTCCATATAAATTAAATAAATTTAAAGTTTCAAGAGTTAATGTACCACCACTGTTAACACCAAAATAACCAGAATAAGCGTTAATAGTCATTGAAGATAAAAAAGTGCAAGAAGCTCCGCTTAATATAACAGGTTTTGAATAAACTTGAACATCTCCTCCAAATTCAATATCACAGTTTATCAATGTAACAGCTAAAAAGTTATAAGACAGTGTATTTGCCCAAGTTCCTGACCCAGAAAGATTTATATTATTTCTCCTTAATAAAATCTCTCCAGTGCCTGTAATTTGAGCATTATTTAATAACTGGTTATATCCCCAAACGTCAACATAAGTTCCAGATGGTAAATTTAAGTTACTCCCGCTATTGATTGTAAGATCTTTACACCTATTTACTGCACTTGTAGTTGTTATATTGTGTCCGTTGATAATAACATGATCATTTAAGTCAGGAACACCATCAGAATCAGCATCAGCGATACCACCAATTGTCCAAGTGCTAGCATCAATCCAATTTCCATTTTGATTTGAGGTATAAGTGGCTTGAGAATAAATAGAATAGTATCCCAAGGTGAAAAGTAAAAATAAAATTTCTAAATAGTATTTCATAATTAATTACAAATGTAAGAAATAATTAATTGTACGCTCTGAAAAATCATGAAATCAATTCATCTACAAATTTGTTGTAGTTAGTTGAAAAAAAGAAATTTTTAAACCAATAATTTCTAATTACTTCACGATTGAATATTGATATATTTTCTGGCAAACTATCGATAGTTTTGGCTAATTGAAAAGGACTAAAGGATTTATCAATTAAAATTCCTGTTTTTTTATTTACAATTTCACTTGTTCCACCAACATCTGTAGCAATAACAGGTATTCCAAAGCTAATAGCCTCAACGATTGAAAATGGCAAACCTTCACTCTGTGATACATTTATAAAAACATCATAGTAGTTTTTTAGATAGTTATTCAAAACTTCTTTGTTTGAAAGATTACCTAAAAAATTCACTCTGATATTTGAAGGGAGTTTGGTTGATTTATTTATGATGAAATCATAATCTGGTCCATCTCCAATATGTGTCCAATGAATATTCTGTTTACAATACATTAATGAATCAATAATTAAATCCAATCTTTTAACAGATTTAATAGTTGAAACTGAAATTAGACTAGTAGATTTAATTTTTGTTGTTGTTGGTCCTAGACCATTATCATAAGATCCTAAGTAAGAATAACTAATTTTGTTACAAAAATATGGATATTTTTTTTTCAAATAATCACATCCAATTTTAGAGACTGAAAATACTTTAGCAACATATTTCAATTGAAAGACTCTATTATCAATAACTCTTTTTTTAGATCTTTTTTCAAAAAGATCAAAACCATGAGCTCTTGAAAAAAAATTATTAATAATCTTATTTTTTTTTAAAACTGATAATATAGTTGCCCAAGATTCAAACCAATAAGTGTAAAAAATAAATTTTTCACTTTTCTTATTGACAAATACTTTTAGATTTTCAGCTTTATAATGAATTGTCATTGCTATATCAAAATGAAGAGAAAAAGAATTATTTAACTTCCGATTTTTTATTAAGTCATATAGAACTAAGCCCAATGAAGAAAAGCCAAATTTTATTAAATTTTTTAACCTATTATATTTCCAGTTATTTTCTAAAAAAACAACTTTTGCATTTTCAGGAATAATTCTTTTTATATTACTTTTATTTCCTGGAAATATGAATATTTTATCAAATCGTTGACTTAAAATTTCAATTTCTGATTCAATAAAAGTTTCACCATTACCATAAGGATAGGAAGAGGTAAATAAGCAAAGGGTTATATTACTCTTCCCAGTCATAGCATTTATTTGGATTAGAATGTAATAACTTGGAAATACTTGAAAATGATGAGCTGCCTTGATAAAGCAAGAATTCACACTTTGATAAAAGCCACATATCCATAATACTATCTTTTAACATTCTTTCATTATAATCTTCATCAAAATTATCTAACCCCCACATATGTATTCCTCTATTTGTATTTGGCGGTGGTAATTTTTTTTCATAACAAAGAACATTATCAAAAATTGATTTAAATTTTAACTCGACATCAGAATTATCAGTGGATAAAAAAATAGGATTTTTGGGATAATTAGTTTTAACATAAGAAATCAAATCATTTAATGATTTTTTTGGCTCCTTATCTGTATATCTTACATGAAGACCGACAAAATTAAGATTTAATTCATGTTTTTTTGTCCAATACTTTAATTCCTGGTAATACGAAGATTGAAGTTTAATTTTTTTTAATAGATTAACATTTATTGATTGAGGGATAAAGTCGGAATAAATCAATAATTTATTATCTATTTTTTCGCTTAATAAGTGACCAAAAGTTAAATTATCCGTATCGAAAATCTCCTTAAACCCATATTTTTTACTCTTACAGATTTTTTTTATCCAAAGTTGTTTAGTTCTGTTTTTAAATTTATTGAATTTAAAAATTTTACTAAAAAAAACTATATATTCTTTAGGAACTCCTACTTTATAGAGGTCGTAAATTGAACAATTTAATTTCCCCCTCCAATAAGGCGGGAAACAATCATTTTCATGTTCAAAATTATTTAATAAATCATCGCAATAAATATCGTCATCTATAAAAAAAAAAATGTTAAATATATTATTGTATTTTTCTCCAAATTGACCGTCACTCCAATCGACAATTAATTTTCTACCCGTATTTTCACAGTATGAAATGGCGTTCAGGATAGAAAATATCCTATTCCCTAATCCTGCACAGCCTTTTAACACTAAAATTTTTTTACTCATAATCTAATTATAAAAAAGAGATTAATCTTAATGCAGTTTTAACTGGTGAATAATTATTAATTACCCAATTTTTGCCATTTAAACCAATTTCAGAAATTTCCTCATTATTATATTTCTTTAACTTATTATTAAAATCTGTCCATGAAAAACTGTCAATGGATAAATAATGAAAATTTTCTTGAGGAAGAATAGGTAAAATAAAGTTAAAATTTTTAAAATTTAAAAATACAGGACATGTATTTGCATAAAACAATTCCCACATTCTAAAACTATCCCATTGAAATACAAAGCTAGATTTCTCTCTATTTATTTTAGATAATAAATAGTATGGTTTTCTTTTTATTTTGTCTATTAAATCATAAGGCTGATAAATTTTAGGTAAAGTTTCTATGTAACCTCCAAAACCCATAAACATCAATGAAGAATTTATTATTTCATAATACTTATCGTTATGTCTTCTAGTTGTATTTTGATAATAAAAAAATTCTTCTGGGTTAGTTTTTTCATCTGGAATTTTTGAAAGCAACTGAGAAACTGGAAGATAGTTATTGGTTTTTTTAATTTCATCAACAAACATTTTTCTTAAATTATGCCATACTCTAAAGTTGTGTCCGATATGACTTTCCAGAGATTGAGTTGATGTATTATCTATAGAAGAAATTATTCTATTTGACAAGCCCATTGCCCATGGTATATAATTAT
>TARA_B110001450_G_scaffold6029_1_pt1 | contig 15422 bp, 11 predicted proteins | sample TARA_B110001450 | Tara Oceans TARA_B110001450 (sample SAMEA4396538) | marine metagenome | biome: Polar Biome; feature: [SRF] surface water layer (ENVO:00010504); material: water (ENVO:00002006), including particulate matter (ENVO:01000060) such as... | depth 5 m | reverse complement strand
GATTATCCGGGTATTGAAGATTTTAAAGATTTTGTAAATACAGGAATCTCGTTGGGATTTCAAAAAAACAAAAAATATTTAATAGTAAAGTTGAACGATGTATTATGGCAATTTGTTATAAAGACTCCTCCAGATGGATATATTTTTGATTATTTAGATGAAAATGGTAATGTTTTGGGAGTATTACCGAGTTCCGGTAATATAATAATTGGTCCTAATAATAATAATTTAAAAGCTATTGAAATAGGAGATAGTATAAATTCTAATATTTCGCTTAACGATACAATACTTTCATTTGACGAGGATGATTCTTCCACCAGTTTAGATGGCGGTAGAAAATATGTATTATATATTAGAAAATCAACAGAGAGTGAAAAAATATTTTTTACTAAATTTAAAAAAAGCTCTGTTATTCAGTTTGACACCGTTATTATAAATACTAGATTATCTGATTGGTATCCTTTAAATACCAAATATGAAACTTCTACTAATAAATATAATTATGGAACATTATTTGATACAGAAGATGTTGAGTTAGAAAACATAGCAGTAATAGAAGAAATAAAGATTGACCATTGTAACTTATGCAGAACAATAACAAAAACAAAAAATAATAAAAATTTTAAATTAAGATATGCTGATAAAGTAAGAATAAACTTTAATTCATCCAATAGGATTAAAGAAAACTGTTGATAATTTAAATTATATTTATATAATATAATTAAATGCCATTAATAGAAAACATTACAAATATTGAAGTTTCAAATGATATAACTGGAAGTAATTTTTTAAAACTTTATATTTTCAAAGAAAACTTAATACAATTACTATTAATATCTAATAATATATGGAATATAATTAATAAAACAAAATCGACCACGAATATTTACAATTTATTTATTATTTCATTTGACGAAACAAATATTAAATTAGATGTACGTTCCACTATAGCGTTTGCCGGTTTTAATGGAATATATAAAAATTTAGATAAAATTTTCATTCAAAAGTCAAATTATTATGAAAATTATGAAAAAGGGTTTGTATCATTTAATGTTATAGGATATAATTTAGGTGGTGTATGGCATTCGATAAGTGAATATTACAAGAATCAAAATTATGATAAATTAATGTTTATTGCTGGTTTTAAAGGAAACATAATAACAAAACCAGACGTGAAAAAAATATTATTTAAACTAAAAATGGTTCCAGGAGGACAAACCGAACATGAAAATATTAGAATAGAGAATTTAATATATTTTTCAAATAAAAAAAATTATTTCGGATATACGAATGATACAAAAAATGAAATAACATGCTTTCCGTTAATAAGGCCATATTCTGATATAACAGTAACAACTAAATTAGAGAATATAGAAAATAACGGTCAAATGTTATTTTTTGAAAATAATACATCATTTATAATACCATCAGTTTCGTTAAACCAAAAAATAACTATTAAAAATATTTCCATTAGAACAATGAGAATCACGGAGGATATTGGAGAGAATTTACAATTAAAATTTAATACATTAGGTTCAAATCAAACCCTATATAATTTGATGTATGGTTATAATAATAATTATTATAACTTTAAATTTAATATAATAAGCTTGAAATTTGTGACAAATAGAAATTTACAAAAGCAAGATTCCGACCAGTCTGATAATAAGATTTTAATAAATAAACATACAAATAATGTATCTTTGGTCGAAGAAGGTAGCGATTTTAGTAATAATAGATTTGACTGGGGAACACAATTACCATTATTTACAACCCATTCGTATTTGGAACAAAGAGTAGTTGGAATAACAAAAGAGGAATTAAATAATTTTAAATATAAAGATTTAAATTATAAAATTCTAGTTCAAAATAAAAATTCTAGTATAATTAATATTTATATACAAAATTATAGTTCTATGGCTGTTCCGGAATTATTACAAAATACCAGTAACTTTGGAAAAGTTGATTTAAGTAATAATATCTTACAAATAATACCAAAAGCGAAAAGTAATATGGATGGAAAAAAAGCATTTATAGGATATAAAATAATGGAAACAAATTATAGTATATTCAAAAATCTTATTATTCCGGATAGTTATATTGAAATAGCTGGAGTTGAACCTAATATTGATAAAGTGTTGATTAATCTAAATAAAGATACTGGTTCAAAACCATTATATTCAACACAAATTAAAATAGGTGCTGTTGATAATGATTATTATAATAATATTAGAATTCCGGATAAAGGAACAGAAATATCAGGCAAGAACCCGTATATTTCATCAATAAAACAGGTTTTAAACTTAAACTACAAAGTTTATGTTTCTAATAATAATATTAGATTTGAGCGATTAAATAATAACGACCAAAGTATTTTAGATTTATCAGGTAGTTCTCTGAATTTATCCAACGATAATCCTACATTTACAGCACTCGAAGATGAAAATTATATTTTTGATGTAAGCGATGAGTCAAATAAAGGGTTTACTATTAAATTTTTTAAGGATATCGATGGGAAAGTTGAATATTTAGATGACCAGGGGTTTTCTTATGCAAAATATTCAAGAAATTATGAACCTGGTGAAAGTGGGTCATTTATACAAATAACAACCCCTGAAAAAAAAACAGTCGCGGATGGTAAATTTTATTATTTTTTAATAAAAAAAAATTATATTAATAATCAACCAACTGGAAAAGGAACAATTAATATTTTAGGTCGAAAAACATTATATCATGGTGAAATCACAGTTGAAAAAATAGATAAAGGTCCTGATAGTGGAATTTTAACATATAGTAACGAACTAGGTAAATTTTATGATCCATTGAGTATAAAACCAAGAATTACCGTCGATTTAAGTTTTAATAATGCAACAAATTTTAATTATTTTAATAATTACGAATATCAAAATAAAGATATTTCAGGACAGGTTGATATTTCATCTTCAAACGTTAAATCTTTTACTGGTGATAATATTGTTTGTTTTTCTAAAACACTAGACCAGTATAATTATAATTTTATTTTTACAAATACTAATTTAATTCATGGTAAAATAAAAATTGGATTTTCAACAATTTATAATAGTGATTTATTTACAAAAAAAAACAATGGTAGTAATTATAATGAGAATTCTACTGTAAATAATGAATCTGTAAATAATCAATCTGTAAATAGTTTAGATGAGTTTGAACGATTTTTAAAAAAAATTCCGTTTGATTTGTCAAATGTTGAACTTAACGGTATTACAAATAATAAAAATGATACTAATTATATTGTTTATAATTCTAAAAATTTTGATGCAAATATGAATAAAACTGAATTCTTAATAAAATATGATCCTGAAACAGGTGATAAAGTTTATCATGACGATGTCAGTTTTAATCGTTTCTCAACTGGCGATTTGAGTGATTGTAGTCAAAACATCTTTTTAGCAGCTCACGTATATAGTCCATATACATACATGGCTTTGTTAATAATAGAAGAAGACTCGTTTGGTATTTCAAGATTTGAAAAAATAACAAATTCAGATGCAAGTAATAATTCTTTATCAACGAGTGCAGATGTTTTATCAAAGTATAAAATATCATCATCAGGTTCGACGGTACCAACAGTTACATCATTGAATTTTGCTTTTGTCCGAAAGAAATTTAATTTTAAAGCTGATATTAGTGGTATAAGTCGAAATGATGATATTTTTTTATTTGAACCTTTAGATTATTCAAATAATATTTTAAATCATGATTTAAACTATAATGAATATGTGGTGGGTATGTTTGATACGTCGTCAAATAATTTTGACAAGATAAGTATGTGTAAAATTAAATTAAAACAAACAAAACCCTTTTTCATCAATACATTTAATAGTAGCATAGTTGTAGATAATTATGCGATAACCAGTAAGTGGGTAAGTGGTAATTTCGGGTTATTTGAAACAAAACCAAGGGATTTGGTTTCAAAATATAAAGACATGTCAATTAACGCATCTAATATTAGTTCAAATATTAGTTTAAATAATTTTAAATTACCTTTATTTGATAGTAATACATATAATGAATTTACCGTTGAAATAGAATATTTTAAATGTTGGGATAATAACCCAGATGCAAAAATAACATATAGAATTAATAGGAAGGACACCGGTGGAAATCTTACAGAATATGATACACTTAAGAATGTCGTTATACCGCAATCAGATAATAGATTTAATCCTCATGGTGAAATAGTCATGAATATAGATGTTGATGGATTTATAAACATAATGAACCTATCTTCAGGACCAAACTTTATTGGTGAAAATTTAAACAACAAAAGAAATGCTTATAAAGTATCATATCAAATAGAAAATTATATAACAAATAATGTATTAAATGAAATTTCGACAACGAATAATCTATATAATTTTAATACACAAATTTCGACTACTCAACAGGGTAAAACTATTTTAAATATGAAATATTTAAATATACCTTTAAAATTAAGAGAAAATGACCCATCAAAAAATGCTTTCAATAAGTTTTTAAATAGTAATTCAATGGATGTTTCGCTGAATACTTTAATAAATAAACAAAATCCAATAAAATTAGGAAGTATTCTGTATCAGGACACTGACCTTTCTAGTTCACAATTAAGTTATACCGGAATTGGTTATATTAATTATAACACGCAGGAATTTAATGGTAATTTTTATGACCCATCTGGGGCTTATTCCAATTTATCAGGAACTCCCATAAATTTTAATGTAATTGATGTTAAAACAATTACTGATTTAAATAGTATTATAACAAACGAAAAAGATATAAGATTAGATTGGAATTTTATAAATGATAATTTAAGCGTTGCTATAAAATTTAAGGTATATAGGTCGCAGAATCCTACAAATAAAGAATATATTTTAATAGGTACAACTACTAATAAATATTATTATGACAGTAAAGCAATACCATATTTAACGGTTGATTATAAAGTAGAATCTATAGCTGTATGGGGTGATGTGGAATTAGTAACGGGAAATAAAGAAATAACAAATTTTATTTGCCAAAATAATACATTTGAATACGGTCGTTATAATAATACAACCAAAAATAGCAAGTTATATCAACCAATTAATAAATCATGTAAAAAAATTGGAATGTTGGGAATTGCAACAACCGGAAATTTATTTCCCAATTCACAAGTTTTAACAAAGTCGCAAATATATTCAACATTATCAAGAGCTAAATTCAGGCCATTTCGTTAATTTATTCGAGAATTTATTCGAGAATTTCCAAATCATTTATATTCCAATATTCACTTTTACCATTTGGTAATGGTCTCCTCACAATGAAAGGAATTTTTTTTTGTTGTAATTCCATTTTTGCAATTGTTATACCATCTATAATATTATCAGGAATATCAATTAGAATATCGGCACCTGAATTTATTTGAGTAGCTCTAAAACCTATGATTTTGGCTCTTTCATACCTTGTCATTATTGGTATAGTTGTATGATTAGAATCATCGACAATGCCTTCTTTATTTCTTTTAATAATAATTTTTGAATTTAATTCATTATTATTTAACTGTTTTATTTCAGGATGATATTTATCTAATATGTTATATTCAATGTTATTTTCAATTTTTACTATCTCGTCATCTTCTTCGTCGGAAGATAACTCGATATCTTTATTTTCTATATCCAATAACGTTTCTTTTAAAAATATATTTTCTTTTGTTTCTCCAAAAAAATTATTATTATCAACGATTTCTTCTTTATTTTTTGTTTCCTCTTTGGTTTCTTCCGCGGTGTCTTTTGTTTCTTGTTTTGCTTCTTGTTTTGTTTCCTCCGCGGTGTCTTTTTTTGCTTCTTGTTTTGTTTCTTCAGTGTCTTCTTTGGTTTCCTGTTTTGTTTCCTGTTTTGTTTCCTGTTTTGTTTCCTGTTTTGTTTCTTCTTTGGTTTCTTGTTTTGTTTCTTCTTTGGTTTCTTGTTTTGTTTCCTCTTTGGTTTCTTGTTTTGTTTCCACCATTGCTTCTTGTTTTATTTTATCTTCATTTTTGCTTTTATTACTAGTTTTATTTGTAGAATTATTGCTCATTTTATATATAATATGATTATTTTTATATTATATATAAATCAATTTAATAAAAAAATTTATTAAATTGTTAGATACTATTAATTATTTTTCCAAGAATTATTGCAAGCAGTACATAAATATATATATTTCATATTTTCATTATCGTATCTTAAGTAAATAATTTCAGGGAGATTTTCACCTTTTGTTTCATCTTTTGTTTCACCTTTTGTTTCATCTTTTGTTTCACCTTTTGATGCATTTTTGGAATTATAAGTGCAATCTGGATTAGGACATTTTATATTTCTAATTCTTGGGAGCGTCGGGTCTAATTTTGTATATTCGTTAATAATATTTTTATAGGTTTGTTGTTTTTTTTTAATATGTGTTTTTGAAACACATATTACTTCACTTGACTCATTTACAATATTTTCTTCATTATTTCCGCATTTTCTACAATAATGTATAAGTGATTCTTCACCTTCTTTTGTTATTTTAAGATATAACATATTACCACAATTTTTACAAAAATGCATTTTTATATTAATAATATATTTAAAATATATTTAAAATGTTATCAATTTAATTATTTATTTTTTTGAAATTTTCAAAAATTATATCATAATTAATCTTGCAACTCAATCTTCCATATAAACTTATTTCGAGCGTTTTGTTGTTTTTTTTATCATTTTTTAAAATTTCAATATTTTTTAAAATATTGATTCTATTTTTTTGATAATTTTCTAAAATTATATCTTTAAATATTTCATATAAATTTGGTATAATTTTTTTGTTTAAAACTGAAATTATAGAAGTATTATAATTTGAATATTTTATGATTTCATTGTATTGATTAAAATATTTATATTTTTCAGTAATACCCGGTTCATGTAACAATGGTTTATTATTAAACAATGTTACTAAATTTAATAAAATAGTTCTAATTGTTTGACAAGACGTCCATTGTTCTCCGTTCCATGTATTTAAAAGTGATAAACAAACTTTCCCATTTCTATATAAGTTTGGATGGAATCTAATTCCGTGTTCATTTGTTAAATATTCTACAACAGGAGGTTTATATGGGTAATCTTCTTTAAAATTAAATTTAAAGAAGTAATATCCATAATTATAAATTGTATCTTCTGGTCCAATAATTAATGCATACCCCGATAGCATATTATCATCATCGTGTTTATAATAAATATTATTATCGTTCAATGGGTGTTTTATAATATCGACAACATCTTTAGCTAATCTCTTTTTATTTGCAATATTCATAATAATAAATATATTACTTTACTTTTAAACGTGTTTAAATTATTTATTTGTGTATTCATTTGTGTATTCATTTTTTGTTCTAAAAATCTCTCCAAATAATTAAATTGAAAATGGTTAAATTAAAAAAAAATATAATAAAAAAAAATATATATAATCGTTATACATGAGTTATGATAAACTTTCTAAATTTATGAATAATAAATTTATAACTAAAGGACAAAAAGCAACTCATACAAGGATAGGTAATAAATTATTAAATATAACTGGTGGGGCATATAATATTGATTATAGTGATGAAAAAACCTTTAAAATGTTTATAAAAAAATATACATCGTGTGTTTTTAAAAACGAATATTCTGAATATCTTACTGAATTACAGGATAAAGAAAACGGTGGACCGATTTTGATTGATTTGGATTTCAAACTAAAAAAAGATACGAAAGAGAGAATTTTTGATGCTGATGTTATAAGTGATATTATTGAAACTTATATTGATAAAATTAATTATTATTTTGATTTAACAAATGTTGAAACGTTTGAAATATTTGTATTGTTGAAGGATGAAATGGTAAAAGAAACAGATTATATAAAAGATGGTATTCACATTCAAATAAATTTAAAATTAAAACATGATAAGCAATTATTTTTAAGAAAAAAAATAATGAATACGATAAATGATGAAATATTTAACTCAAGTGGGTTTGAATTTACGAATGACCTGGATGATATTTTTGACAAAAGTATTTCTAGTGGAAATACAGGATGGTTAATGTATGGGTCAAAAAAACCGGGAGGAGAACCGTATAAATTAAAATATAAATTTACAGTTCATAAAGACATTGACGATGATTTTGAAATTGTTGATAATGATATAAAAGACGAAACGAAAAAATCTTTGGTAAGAAAATTATTGATTAGAAATTGTGATTTTCAAGAAATTATTATTAAGAAAGAATTTGAAAATGAGATAAAAGAAATAAAAAAAATAGAACAAAATACAGTTGTAATAAAAGAAAATCATATCGGTAAAGATTGGATAATTAAAAGCTTTAAAAATATCTGTTCGGAAGAACAGTGCGATAATGTGATTGACATTATTTTATCAAATGAAATTCATAGTTTATCAAATATATCAGAAATGAAAGATTATATAATGCTTTGTTTGGATGAAAAATATTATGACCCGTTTCCACAATGGATTAGGGTATTATGGGCATTAAAAAATGTTAATTCATTATTATATCCTTTCTTTTTAAAATGGTCAGCCCAATCAGATAAGTTCGATTGGGTTGATACAGAAAACATTGAAAATATATATAAACAGTGGTGTGGTTGCAAAGGGAAAGGTCTAACTGAAGGTTCGATACGTTATTGGGCCAGGGAATCAAACCCGACAGAATATCAAATTATTAGAGACAATACAACCAAATATTATATTGAAAAAACATTAGAAGGTAAAGGAACTGATAACGATATTGCAACACTGATATATCATTTATTATTTGACAGATATCGATGTACTTCTATAAAAAGTAATAGATGGTATCAGTTTACGAATCATAGATGGATTGTTTCGGAATCTGGTACTGGATTAAGAAGGAAATTTTCAAGCATGATTTCGCCTTTATATATCCAAAAACAAACGGTTATCATGGAACAAATAAGAGAAGATTCTGAAATGACGCAAGAAACACAAGATAGATTAACAACTGAAGCAGCCATTTATAATAAGATTTCTATGAGATTAAAGGATACCAGTCAAAAAAACAACATTATGGTTGAGTCGAAAGAGTTGCACTATGATAATAAATTAGAGGCAATGTTGGATGAAAATCCAATGCTAATTTCGTTTAAGAATGGTGTGTATGATTTCGAACAAGCAACTTTTAGAGACGGTATTCCTGAAGATTATATTTCTAAATCTACAAACATCGACTATATTGAAATTGATGAAAATAAAGATGAGCATAAAAAATTAATAAATGAAATAAATGATTTTATGAAAAAATTATTTCCAAATGAAAGATTGAGGGAATATATGTGGCAACATTTAGCTTCGTGTTTATTGGGAACAAACCAGAATCAAACTTTTAATATATACACGGGTGTTGGTAGTAATGGGAAATCAGTATTTGTTAAATTATTTGGGATGGTTTTGGGTGATTATAAAGGAACAGTTCCAATTAGTTTAATTACGCAAAAAAGATTAAGTATTGGAGGAACCTCTTCCGAAGTAGCACAATTAAAAGGGTTGAGATATGCTGTAATGAATGAACCTTCAAAGGGGGATGTTATTAACGAAGGAATTATGAAAGAAATAACGGGTGGTGACCCAATTCAAGCGAGGGAATTATTTAAAACAAGCATAACTTTTATTCCAATGTTCAAATTAGCATGCTGTACAAATACATTATTTGATATTAAAAGTAATGATGAAGGTACGTGGAGAAGGATTCGCGTTGTAGATTTCGAATCGAAATTTATAGATAATCCCAGCAAAGACCCAAAAGATAAAGAATTTAAAAAAGATAAAACATTAGAAGGAAAATTTGAATCATGGGCGCCGATATTTGCAAGTTTATTAATAAAAAAAGTTAATAAAACGAAAGGAAAAGTGGAGGATTGTGATGAAGTATTGGTAGCAAGTAAAAAATACAGAGAAAACCAAGATTATCTCGCAAAATTTGTTGCAGATAAAATAAGAAAGGCCGTGGTTGACCCAAATAATCCTGATAAAAAACATAAAATATCTAAATCAAATATTCAAAGAGAGTTCAAAGAATGGTGGAGTAGAGAATATGATACAAAAGCACCAAAAGGGAAAGAATTAACTGAATATTTGGAAAAGATATTGGGTCCGTATCCACAAAAAGGTAGAGGATGGTCTGGATATGAAATAATTTATGATGATTATTGTGATGAAGATTAAATATTAAAATTATTTCATAAAAAAAATTTTATTTCATAAAAAAATTTTTTTTATGAAATAATTATGTTATAATTGAAGAATTACTTTTTAAGGTATCTGCAGTTTCTATTAAAATATCTTTTAAATTACCTTGCTTCTTTTTTAAAACGAATTTTGAAACAAAAAATACACCATAAGAAATTAATGATATAATTATAAGAAATATAACATATAAAACATCTATTTTTAAATGACCTAAATTATTTAAAACTATCCTATAAATTTTATTTATTAAGAAATATGGTATAATTATTAATAAAAATAAAAATACATATAATTTTTTTTCTTTATGTTTTTTTTTATAAACTATTGTAATAATTGTTATTGAAACCATAATAAAATAAAAAATTTTAAGATAATATAACATCGTTTTTTTTAAATCATAATCATTATTGTAAAATTGCGAAATTCTTTTATTTAATTTTTCTTTTTGAACAATATTTTCTACCTTTTTTTCAATATCATGTAAGTTGCTTTTATAAAAATCGGTGGCTTGTTGTAAATTTTTTTTCGTATTTGAATTTCTCTTTAATGAATCTACCTCTTCTAATATAATACTTTTCATATCTTCTAAATTTAATTTAACACTTAATATTTCATCTTTTATTGTAACCCCAGAAGGGATTTCTGTCGTTTCATCGCTTCTTAACGAATCAAAATCCCCGTTTTTTACAGCGTTTTTTACAGCGTTTTTAATAAAAGCTTCGTCTAATAAATTTTGTTCTAAATTTGTCGGTATTCCTTTTACCATTTAATTAATATATTATATTATTATATTAAATTAAGGAATATTTTAAATTATCAGAGAAACATAATTCCTTCGAATCATCAGCAACAACCGTCTCGATGTTACTAAATCCTTCTCCAGAAATTTTATTTGAAGTTTCCTGTGCTAATTGTTGTATATTAGTATCACATTTACCAAATCCCAGTATTTTTCTTAAAGATAATGTATTTTTATTTTCTTTAACTACATTTTCTGTTTTTCTTTTTGGAAATGTAAATTTACTATAATCAATATTGTTTCTTCTTGAATTCCAAAATAGTCTCTGTATTACTAATAAAAATGTAATGGAACTAATAATAACAACAACTATTTTTGTCAAAAAATCAGGAAGTATATTTTTTGAATTTATAAAAAATATTAATAAAATAAAGAAAGAACCATAAACTATTGTTTTTAAAATACTTCGATGTTCTCTATTTTTTTCAAATTCGTAATCACCTATTTGAGCCAATCTTGTTTTATTATTTTTTTCAGCTTTTAATTTTTTTAATAAAGTTCTTGCATTTTCCAATTCTTTTGATAATTGGTTTGACATATCCCTCTGATTACCCAAATGCTGACTATTATAATTTAAATCATCATTAGCGTTAGTATATAAATTCTTTAAATTCCCCATTAATGTTGTTCGAACCTCTTTTAAATTGTTTATATAACTTGTAATTTTCGTTTGTTGGTCGTTTTTTGTTGAATCACTCTCATTTATTTTTGATAATTCATCAAATAAATATGTCTCTATTACTTGTAATTCTTGAAGTTCTTTTTGAATTCTTTGATGTTTAGAATTTAGTGCTGTATTATAATCTTCACCGCCCATTTATATATATATTAATATTTTTAAAAAATTTAGAATCTTCGAATCTTATTTAACGCTGCAAATCCTAAACCTAGGGCTAAAATTAACCAAATATATATTCTTAATTCATATGCTTTTTTTTTTAACATACCATCAGTTACTTTCATATCTAACGTTAATTTATTTCTTTTTGTAAAGTTATTAATTTCATGTTGTATTGATTTATATGAAGCAGAATCTTCTTGGTAATTGGTTTGTAATGAAGTCTTGTCATTTATTAAATTTATATTATAAGTTTTTAAAGTTTTAACAATTTCTAATATTTCATCAGCTAAAGTTAATAACTCTTGATTTATTGTAGATAAAGCTGCATATTTATTGACAATTTCCGTCTGTTCTTCCGTGTCGAACTTTGCACCTTCACACGCAGCAATATCATCAACATTACTAGATTCACCACCAGCATCAACACAATATTGAATATAACCCCCGTATAAAATATGTTTTGGTCTACCAAATTTTCCTCCACCACAAATGGTACAACCTTTTAATATCGAGGTACCTTTTGAATCAGTTTGAAGATTCATATTTTCAAGCTCACAACCATCCTCTGACGTTGGACAACTGTAATCGTCTTCTGTATCTTTATCTATGAATGTATTTTCAGCTTCTTTAATATATGGAGATTGAAATGTGCAACCGGCTAAACATGCGTTTTGTTGGCTTTTTTCAGTATTGGAGTCGTGTTTCGTCATACATGTTGTTTTGCATGTTTTTACTTTTGCTTTTAATTCATTGAATTTTGCCATGAACGTTACATAATCACTACTATACTTTGCTAATTTTGTGTTATATTCTGTTTTTTTTTGAGTGAATTCTGCTGTTTTTTGATTTATTAATGCTGCATCTTCCGTTGAAAATCCAGATAAATCAGGATTAGTATTGCCTTCTTTAAAACCTTCAACAACGTTTTTATTATAATGAACCAAATTATACTCTAAATCATTTAAAAACTTTCTTCTATTTTTTAATAACATATTTCCCTGTCTTAAACTATTTTCTATTTCAGGAGAAACTATTTCATTTGTATTTTTTATATGTTTATCATAATTAATAAAATAATTATATATCTTTTTCATATATAAATATTATTTATATTTTTATTTTTTCATTGTATACAACCCCAAAACCAACACGGTTATTAAACTAACACCCCATCCAATATACTGTATATTACTAGAATCTACTAAATATTTATTATCTCTTACATTACCATCTAAAGAAAAAATTTCTTTTTTCAATATTTTTATTTTTTTCCTATCTAAATTTAATTGGGTTATTATTTCATCTAAACTTTTTGCCTGCAGTGTTATCTTATTATCATCTTCACTCGATTCAACTTGAACATTATTTATAAGACTTTTCATTTCGCTCGCTATCATAATTAATTCATTATTTAGTCTATTTAATCTCCCTTGTTTTGTTAATGTTTGTCTAACACATTTATCTGTTGGACCAAGATCTTCTCCAGATTTTATCATCTTCCATGTTGTTGCATCTACATCGTATTCTATCCCATTTGGACAAGAATTATCTCTAGAGTGAGGCTGTATAAACTTACGTTTAGTTCCCAAATCATCTAACCAAGCAACCTCATTGGTAATTGCATCTGTAATAACTTTGCCAGTTGAATCAATATGTTTGTCTGTGCATTTTTCAAAAAAATTAATACCCATTTCAACTCTTTTTTCTAATGGATTTCCAACTTTTAATTTTGTTTTTTGCTTATTTGTTATATTTTTTGTTGGTTCTGGACATCGATGATCTTGATATCCCCATTGTAATTTTCGCATTACCCCTTTTCTAGAAATGTAATAATCGTCGTTATTATATTTTGCTGTTTTTCCCAACAATGTTGAAATATCTACATCAGCAACCAGGGTTTCTTTAATATAATCCTCGTATGCTTCCCCATATTGAGATAATTTTCCGTTAAATTCTGTTTCTAACATCTTCATTTGTTCATCATTTTCATTAGCATTAGCATTTCCTTCAATAAAACCTTCTTTATTATTAAATATTTCTAAAAATTTAAATTTATTAAACTTAAATTTTTTCCCTTGTATATTGCAAAGGCTGTTCATCTTTACATTAAATATAGAAAATGTTATTACTTTAATAATTTATAAATAAATAATCCTAAAATACCATATGATAAAAAATAGTAAATTAAAAATAAGTTATCCTCTATATTTCTATCATAAATATCTAACTTAAAAACAGTTGAAGAATTTTTTTTATCTTTATTAATAATATATTCTTCTAATTTTTTATCTAATTTTAATTTATTTTCCTCAAAAAATAAATTTTTGTCATTTATTTTCTTTTGGGAATTCAAATTTTCAGCAAGAACACTCTGACTTATCGATAACAAATCTGTTTTTATTATCGATAAGTCGTTTTGCATTGCTAAATCATCCGCCAAAAGATTTTCAATTGTTTTATTGTCTGTATAATATTTTTCTAAACTTAATATTGTGTTTTCTACACCACTTAAATCTTCTATAATTTGTTCTACCTTTTCATTTTTCATATATATATATAATATTAAGAACATAATCTATAATATTTTGATGTAATCGATGTTTTACTTGAACGTGTAATTTCGCACAATTCATTTGGTCTTATACCCAACGCTTTTGAAATAGGGTCGAATCTTGAAATTTCAGGTAATTCACTATCTTGCATAATTTTATACTTTTCATAAATTTTTTCTTTTTCTTTTTCTGTAAGAATCTTATGGTCAGGAACCATACAATGGTCTAAAATATTAAATAAAATCTCCTTGATTTTTAAAATATTTATATAATGATTGTCTTTAATAAATATGAATTCCATATATTCTTCTAAAGTTTTGTTAATATTTTGGTCTTTAATAATTATTAACAATTCGTCGTCTTTACCTAAAATATCTTCTAAATTATAAAGGTCATCAATATAATCATTAATATGTGCGTCTCTTAATTTTGGAAAAGTTGACGTACCATTCTTACTCGTTATATGATATTTTACATAAATTTTCTCTTCCTTTTCCTCACCATCGACAACCTTTTTCTTTGTTAATAACATATCTAATTGTTTATTTGCATACATTGCTTGGATTTCATTAATGCCAAAATTATCGTAATCTGAAATATCAAAACCTCTTCTTTCTAAAATATTTAAAAGATTTTTCCTAGATTTATATATTTTTGATACTGTAAAACTAGTTTGTTTTTGATTATTCATTTAATTAATTATATTATAATTTTTTTATATATTTTTATATATTTTTATATATTTTTATATATTCAATTTAAATATTTAAAAATGTATTTTATTTATATTTTTTTTGTATCATTGCTAGCATTATCGTCGTCAACCTCGTCTTGTTTTTCTTCTTTTGATATAGATAAAAGTGTTAAATCTTCATTTGTTTTATCTTCATTCATAATTTTTCTATTTATTGTTTCTTGTTTTTTTTCGTCGTTTTCGTCGTTTTCGTCGTTTTC
>TARA_B110001450_G_scaffold36837_1_pt1 | contig 15445 bp, 10 predicted proteins | sample TARA_B110001450 | Tara Oceans TARA_B110001450 (sample SAMEA4396538) | marine metagenome | biome: Polar Biome; feature: [SRF] surface water layer (ENVO:00010504); material: water (ENVO:00002006), including particulate matter (ENVO:01000060) such as... | depth 5 m | reverse complement strand
GCCTCCGTCTTGCACGCGTCCGTAAAGCGTCCGAAACGCGTCCGAAAGATGTCTTGCATCCGTCCGAACACTCCCAGTCTGATCGCACACCCCAGACGTACTTGTGCCCCAGTGGCTGGTGGCTGGTAACTAAACGAGCGAGCGGTGCGTGAGCGACTCCACAAACACAAAAAACGTGGCGAGTCCAATCAGCGAGACGGTCCGCACGAGGCGCGACGGCTGCTGCGCGCGCACCGACGCCGCGAGCAGCTGCACCGAGATTGCGACGCATATCCGCTGACAGATGTTTACCAGCAAGTATACAAAGTCCAGCACCCCACGTCGATCCTCCTGCCTGGCCACCGCCGCCTGCACTGCGTCGGACTCGAGCGACGCTAACACGGCCTCCTTGGTCTCGGACGTCATCGACGCCGACTCGCGGAAGACGCCATCCTTGAAGAGCGATTCAAATTTGACTTTGACGGCCGTTCGGGCCTCCTCAACAGCCCTCCTCTTGCGCGCCTGCAGATCCGACCGCAGCCTCGCCTGCAGCGCGGTGAACACGATGGAGAACCCAAGCACAAGGCCGATGAGCTCGTCCTCCGATATCTGCTCGTCGTTGGCCGCGTCGAGAAGCTCGTGTGCAATGTTGAAGGACACGGACACGGAGAGGTCACTCCCAATCGAGGAGAGTGCACCAAACGTCGTTCCTCCGACGCCGCCGTTGGAACCGTCGCTGCTCATGGTGTCCGAACGAGCCTTGCAGTTTGCCGCGACCAGCTACGAGTGCGAGGTGGCCGCGTCCGAGGAGCACACGCTCGTCCGCAGGTTCTTCGACTACCAGGCGGTACCGGAGCTGAAGATTCGCCGGCTGGTCCTCGGCTCACCTGCCAGCGCCAACGAGATGATGCTGATGGGGGAGATGGCCGCCAACAGGGGCTCAGGCATGCCGCGCAAGCGCAAGGAGATTGACATGGAGGAGACACGGGAACACGTGCGACGCGTGCAGAATCGTTTGGACGGGGAGAGGGTGGCCACCTGCGGTGCAACCTTTGGTTGCACATTGGGGAATATCGTCGGTTATCTGTCCGGTCGGCAGATCCCGTCGGAAAAGGCGGCGATTCTGAAGAGCGTCCGCTGTTTTCTCATTCCGGCAGCGGACGCCGTGCGGCTCATGCACGGCACCGACCGCCAGTGCCTCGCACGAGGCCTGGCCTCGTGTAGGGTGACCAGGACGCAGCGACCGTTTCTGCGCGAGCTCGTGGGTCGCGGACGCATGCGGATCGACAGCAAGTACGGCAACACGGGTGCGGCCATCGGGTGCACCGCCAGTCTGCTCGCCTGCTTCTCGGTGATGGCCGAACGGCCTCTTGACAATCAACACTTTGTCACCGACGGGTCGCTCGCGCTCGTGTTGGAAGCGGCCGCTTCTCTACTCGAGACGTGGAAGATGAATGCACCGTTTGTCGACAACGAGTACTGGTTTGCACTCGGCGTAGAGCATCGATGCGCCCAGCGCGCGATGCTGGGAGCGCGACGCGCGCAGCACGAGCAGCGGAAGCGCCTGCCCGCGTCTGCGCGCACCGTTGAGCAGGCCGTCGCGGCCGTGCGAGAGCAGCTCGAGTGGGCGCGGGCCGGCGCCTTTCCTAGCAACGTGTGTGTCTGCGAGAACAATCAGGCAGCCATCTGCGAACAGATCACAAACGGAAGCTTCTGCGCAACCCAGTGCGCGTCCGCGTGGCGAGAAGCGTGCGAGGCGCCGCCGACGCACGGCCTGCACATGCAGGAAGGAGTACAAGTGATACCCCTTGCAGAGCTCGGCTTGGACGCCATCCGCCTTGTGCGCGGACGGCGCGCGGACGACGGTGAAAGCAGCAGCGTGGTCACGACCACCGAAAGCAGAAGCAGTCAGGCGAGCAGCGGAACCGCGAGTTCGCAGCAGTCGGCGGGTTGGACACCGGCAGGGGTGGACCTCGGCGTGTTGAGCATGGCGAGTGTGTCGTTTGGGACAGTCTAGCTCCGAGGCGCGCACGCGCTTGTGAGCGACCCACGAGCGTCCACACACGCACGCACACGGCGCGCGACAATGGACGCTCCCAATGTGGTCGCGGTTCCGCCGGTGACGCGCCAGAACGGGCTTGGCACGCAGCTGTGGCACGCGGTCGGCACGGACCAGCTCGCCAACCAGATGGCCACCACCAACATTGGCATCGAGGAACACATCCAATGGGGGTGGCATCCAATGGGGGTGTGGAAAACGGCTGAGAATCTAGCGCTTCCAAAGCGCGGTTTCCATGACAAGAGGACCTAGTGTAGGATGACTCGTTCGTAAAAAAGACACCTTCAGTTCACTCACCCCTCCATTGCAAACGAGTCGCGGAGTGACGACAGGTTGGGCGTCAGCGTGTCCTCGCCGTAGACCGGCTCCACCTTGGCCTCGCCTCGTCTTCGCGCCTCCTTCACCCTGCGACCGTTTCCAAATTCAGCGGCCTCGTCCACCTCACGCGGGCACGCCCAGAGGCAACAGCCGAAGACCTCCAACAGGCAAAACCCCACACGTGAGCCGGCACCGTACCACTGGAAGATTCCCAAAATCACGGCGCCCGCGACGAGCAAAAGGGCCAAAAACAGAAGCAGCGCCGAAAAGACAATCGGCGCCACGTCGGGCGGCGACGGCGGTGGCGGCGCGTGCGGGTAGGTCCCGGTACCCAACCAAACCGGCCGACCCGGTGGTGTGGGGGGGCTTTGGCATCCTGAGAAGTCGTCACAGCCACTTGTAGGGTGCAGGTCGCAGCCCAGCGTGTACTCTCCTTCGTCGTCCGCCGCGTCGCAGCCTTCGTTGAACAGCTCGTCGCAGCTGGTCGCGCAAGACGGATCGCCGACGACCTCGTTCATACCGCTGAGCCGCCGGTCCGCCAACGCAAAGGCCGACGCGCATGGCAGGAGCAGCAGCCCAGTGGCACAGACCAGAGCGAGCATGCCCGGGCTGCTGCACGCTTCGGTGCGCCTCCCGTCTGGAGACCGACCGTCGGTGGATTATCGTGACGACTCCGTCTGGATCGTGTACGGGGCGTAGAGCACTCCTGGTGGAACAGTCGTGATGCCGGCTAGATTCAACGGCTCGAGCACGAGCGTCGCGAGGTAGACCGACGCGACCACGAGCACCACCACGCAGAGCAGCTGCGCCACGGCCGCCGTGCAGGACGCCTGGCACTGTCGCTGGCAGGCGTTGTCTCTGCCCATTCGATGCGCGGCGGCTGCGTCTTCCCCACCCCTTGACTCGCCTGGACGGCGGCCTCTCCGACGCGCTAGCGACCAGCGACTAGGCTCTGTCCCCCTTGGGAGGAGGAGCAAGGGACACAAATGGACTCGTCGCGACGCAGGCCGGAGCAGCAGGACCCAGTGGGGTTTTCGGGGCTCACGGCCGAGGAGGCCGCAGCTAAGCTCGGTGACACCGTCCGCGCGGCGCCACAGCGCCTGCAGGTCTACCAGCAGACCCTGCAGTTTGTGGTTCGGGGATCCACGCAGATCATTCTGTGGCTGGCGGTGCTGCTGGTGCTCTTCATTTTGCACCAGGTAAACCTCAAACTCAAACTCCACACACACACACACACACGCCCTAGTCAGAATCGTGCTCAGAATCTTCAGATTCCGTTTCGACATCTGTACCCTGCTTGCTGCGGTGCGCCTTCGGTTTTTTTCAGATATTCATATGGATCGACCGGGACCCCGAGGCCGCATTCGACCAGGCCGCGCTCAGCGTCGAGATCGCCGAAATCGTCTGGGACGCGTCCGCCGTGATGCTCAACGCGGCCGTCGACGTCTTCAACGCCGGCGTCATCCCCGTGTGGAACGCCGCGACCTTTTACCTTGTGGAGCCGGCGATCATGCTGGTGATCGAGGTCTTCTCGATGGTCTTCACCGGGGAGGCGTACACGGGAGTCATCGACTCGTACACGTACAACGGGCTCGACTGCGCCGCGAGCGCCGAGGCGGCCGAGTGGTGTGGTGCGTCGACGCGCCGCACCCACTCGGCGAAAATCCCGCTGGTTCCAAACGTCCGCTGAGCCCCCTCCCCACCGCGTGCGCCTCGTCGCAGGTCGCTACAGCTTCTACGCCCAGCAGCTCGAGTCCTCCGCGCACGCTGAGGCCTACGTCAACGAGTCCGACAACTACGCCGGCCGCCGCCTTCTCGACCCCATCGCCGACCGCAACTTCACCTTTGGCACGCGCACGGCGCGCCGGCTGGCGACGCTCGGCGGCAGCTTCGTGACGCCCGCCTTCAGCATCGATCGACTCACCGAGGCGCTGAGCGACTTCTCCATGCTGGCCATCACGCTCGGCGCCGTGGTGGGCGACGTCGGCGCTGGCGTCCTGTTCGAGGTGCTGTCGTCGAGCTTCTCGCTCATTATGGACTCGCTGTGGCAGATCCTGACGACCACGCTGGAGGTCCTGAAGATGCTCGTGAAGAGCGGGATGCTCTCGGTCCTCGTCAACATTGGCATCGACTTCCTCCTGATCAGCATCACGGAGATCGCCATCCCTTTGCTTTTTGCGGGACTCGACTTCCTCATCTGTGTCCTCGACCTGTTCAACATCAACAGCTGGTACGACCAGCTCACCTGCGCCGAGCAGCACTGCTTCAACGGGCCCAACGCCGCCGCCGACCTGGTCATCTTCACCTCCGTGCCCGTGCTGCTCAACCGCGCCGCCGCCATCCTCGAGGCCACGATCAACTCCCGCACCGGGAAGCTCTTCGTCACGGGCGATCAGGGCGTCACCTCGGAGGGCAAGACGCGCGACCCGGACACGCGCGAGACCATCCCCAACGTCGAGCCGCAGGGGTCGACCAGCCCGAAGCCCGACGTCTCGTTTGTCAACGACGTCGAGGACTTTTTCAGCAACCCGGAGGCCGACCAATGTGCCGCGTGCTTTGTGTGCAAGTTCCCCGAGATGCGGCTGATCTGGTACCTCGTCACTTCAATCGCGTCGATCGCCTCGTCGAGCAACTTCTACACCTTCTCGGGCAACGTCACCGACGCGTGCATGTCCAACGGGGTGCGTTTCGAGATTCGAACCAGGAGACACCTTCCCCCTCCCCGTTTCGAACCCAGGGCCGAATGCATGTGTGTGTGTGTCTGCCTTGTGCGCAGAGCTACTACTCGCAGGTCTGCGGCCCGCGCGGCGCGGGCGCCGAGGTCCTCACCTTTTCCGCGTGGTCGGCGCTGTACAAGACCGGCTACGACCCCATCGACCCGCGCCTCTTCGACGCCTTCGCGGCCGAGATGCGCGACCGCGGCGAGGAGACGCAGGATGCCCTGGCCCTCGCGACGGCCGACAACTGGGAGCTGCGCGACAGGCTCTCGCCCGTCGAGGAGCAGGGCGCGCGGTTTGTCTACGGCATGTGCAAGGTCATGCGCGCGAGCGACGCGGGCCTCGAGGCCGACGAGGGCCCCAACTTCCACAACTACGCCTCGGGGTCGCTCTCGTTTGTCTCCGCGCGCTTTCTGTACGAGTCGTGCAAGCGGTTCAAGCACGAGGTCGCCGGCGACGTCGGCCGGTTCTCGCACGACCTCACCTACGAGATTGTCGCGTGCACGCGCAACCAGGTCGAGTGCCGGAAATCGCAACTCGAGTGCGTCGGCGGCTGCGGCGGCACCGACGGCTCCAACCTGCGCCACGACTTCCACACCACCATCAGCCTCGCCGAGCTCGGCGCCACCACGCTCGGCGACGAGTTTGACACCGCCGCGGCCAACTGCTCGGTCAAGACCATCAACTTTCAAGTGCCCATCTTCTTTGGCGGCAACGACGCCTTCAGGACCTACGCGGCGCGCATCCGCACGCGCTCGGGCATGACGGCAATCTCAACCGTCTGGTGTGACTCCAACCCGCTCAGCTGCGGCGTCATCCAGCGCGTCCTCGAGCGCTCGCCCGGGCTCGTGTACGTCAACGGCGCCTTCCGCCACCGAGCCTCGTTGGTGCCCCCGTTGCCGCCGCCGCCGCCGCTCCCGCCGCCGCGCACGCTGCGCTACGGGCCCGACCCGCCCAGCCCGCCGCCGCCGCCGGCCAGCCCGCCGCCGTACTACGCGGTGCGCCACACTGCAATTTCAAACCTGCACATCACACTCCCTTTCCCAGCCTCTCCACCAAGACCGAGAGCTCCTGTTCCAAACCATCGCAGGAAGCCGAGAACTGCATCCCCATGCCGACGCTCGCCGCCTTTGGCCTCGACACCGCCGTCGAGCCCGTCGGCGACGCCCCCACCGAGGAGCGCGCCGCCTGCCTCTTCGTGCGCCGCGTCGCCGAGGAGATGCGCAAGGCCTCGGCCTGCTTTGCCGGCGTCGCCTCGCCGCACCCGCCGCCGCCGCCCGGGTTCGACGTCCAGGACGCGCACGACGCCATCCAGGGCAACGTGCAGCGGTACCAGAAGGGCCAGCAGGGCGTCTACGCCGCGCCGCGCAAGACCGACACGGCCCAGTGGGCCGAGGACACCACGGGCGCGCAGGCCGGCACCGAGGCGCTGCTCGTGGTCCTGGGCGAGAACAACCCGATCCTGCGCGACGTCCTCGAGGGCGCGCTCGAGGAGCTGCGGCAGGCCGGCGGCCGCCGGCTGATGCAGCGGCCCGAGTACGACACGCTCCTGACCAACGCCCTGGTGACGCACCCGCTGATGACCCAGTACGGCAAGGACGGCATCCCGGGGCTGACCAAGGGCTCGTGCCAGGCGCTGTGCGAGGCCGTGCGCCTCGACGACACCAACACCACCGCGAGCCACGAGTGCCACGCCTACGCCTTCAAGCGCGGCGCGCCCTTCTCGGTCGTCGACCAGACCGGCACGTGCTACCTCATGCAGAACGCCGGCGCGTGCAAGGTCGAGGACTTTGGCATCGAGCTGTACACGCGGCAGATCACCTCGGAGCGGCAGTGCAGCGCCGTCGCGCCCGGGCTGGACAGTACTCTCAACACCTCGAACATCCCAACCTACACATCGCACACGTGCGGCCACGACATCTCACGACTGTGTGTGTGTGCTCCTCATGACAGACCCGATCTGCGTGGGGCTGCCCGCTACGAGACCGGATCTGCACGTGCTCACGCACGCCGACGCGGCGGCCATCGCCGCACAGGTGCCCGACCGGCTCTTCCCGGCGCCCGGCGCGGGCGGGCTGCCCGTCCCGAGGACGACCGTCGAGGCCATGTCGATGGTGGCGTTTGCGCGGCAGCAGGTGAACTGCATTTTGAACCCACTGAACACACCAACGCCCTGGCAACACACCGCCCCATGCGGCCACTCACCATCTCTTGCCTTCTTTTGTCACTCAGGGGGTCTTCGCGTTTTGGGCCGGCACGCCCAACACGCAGGGCGGCGACGTCACGATGCACTGGGTCACGCAGGACGGCACGCAGCTGGTGTACCGCCGGGGCGAGCAGCGGTGCATCCTGATCTCGAGCGGACACGGGCCGCACGAGAAGATGTACGCGCACCTCAGGCCCTGCGACGGCAAGCTGGCGAGCGGGATCGTGACCGTGGCGGCCGCGGCCGCGCCGCCACCGCCGCCCGGGGCGACGACGGTGCACTGGTACGACCCGGCGCGCGCCCCGCCGCCGCCGCCGAGCCTCAAGCGGCGCGCGCTCGAGCTCTTCACGATCCACGAGATCCGGCCTCGCACGCAGGCCCTCTGCGCCGGCGGGCTCGAGGGCCGCGCGCACCAGGCCGTCTGCCTCGAGACGAGCGCGCTGCTCGCCAAGTGGCAGCCCGTCTACGCCGCCGGCGTGATCGCGCCCTTTTGCCACCGGATGTGCTGGCACTCGTGCCGCGGCGAGGACTACGCCAAGGGGGTACGCACAGCTCATATTGAACCAAGAACACACATTCGACCCTCAGACCCTCAGAAAAGACGTGACAAGGCTCTGAACTACTACCTTTGGGGTGCATGTTTTCTGATCACAAGTGCGTGCGCTCGTTCGCAGAGAGACGACGGGTTCAACGAGTGCCCCTCCGAGAGCTGCGCGAGCGAGTCGTGTCTGCAATTTTTGCTGAATGAGTGTCCGCCCAAGGTGCACGCGCAGATCCAGGCCGCGTACGACGGCGCGTGCACGCTGGTGCCGCCCAGCCCGCCGCGGCCGCCGAGCCTGCCTCCGCCCGTGGCGCCGCTCGCGCCGCCGCCGCCGACGCCCGGCACGCCGCCGCCGCGCGTCGAGTACACCGAGCGGTCGAAGAACGCCGAGCTCGACTCCGACCCGGACTGCGAGCTGATCAGCTACGCCGACTGCCGCGAGGTGGTGCGGCAGTTTGCGGCGCGCAACGCCAACGCGGGCTACCTGGACTCGATGGAGGTCTCGTTTGCGCCGTGCGAGGGCCTCACAGACGAAGTCGACTGCTTCCTGGTACGAACACAGTTCCTCACACTCGAACACCAGCCCTCAGACGCGCACGCTCCGTGACACGCGTCACAACAAACGTTTCGCCGCACGCAGGGCTGTTCCTACGGCAGCCACCTCGGCGGCCGCTACCGCTTCCTGCTGCCCGACATGGAGGCCGAGTTTGGCCAGTTCAACTACCGACGCTGCCGCACCGCCGAGAACCCACTCTGCGCGTGCGGCAACATGCCGCCGCCGCCGCCCGGTCGGCTCGCGCCGCCGCCGCCCACGACCTTTGCCGAGGACTTTCGGCCGATGCGCGCCACGCAGATTGGCGAGACGCCCCGCGGCGGCGCCAGGATCGCGCACGACGGCACGCGCGGCCGCGTCTCGGCGCTGTCCAAGAGGCTTTCCAACGCGCGCACCATCGACCTGGCGGTAATCCAACCCACTTCGAACCTCGAACATGCACGATGCGACCACTCGACCACTCACGGGTCCTCGTGCCTTGCAGTTGCGCGCGAGCCACCTGGACGTCGAGTGCCCCGGCGAGGACGACGGCGAGGCCACGTGCGGCACCTACTGTGCCGAGGAGCACCTCGGCGTGCTGCGCGCCTTCACGTGACGCCCGCGCCCTTTGAACACACTTCACATCGACTGCCGCTCCCACATGCCCAGCGTGTCTCTCCCTGCGCAGGGTGACCGGCAACCCGCGCTCCGCCTCCCCGCCGCCGCCCCTGCAGCCGTCGCCGCCGCCGCCGCCGCCGCCGCTTCCGCCGCGTCTGCCGTTTGACGCGTGCGCCAACACGTGCTCGGCCATCGGCGCGGCCGAGACGCGGTGCCGCGACGGCGGCAGGGGCAGCTTCTTCCCGTCGCTCTGCGCCTACGGCACGCAGTGCGCGCTGTGCGGCTTTCGCGAGCCCGCGCTGGCCTTCGAGGCCGAGGACACCTGCGTCACCGCCGGCAACGGGCTCTGCGAGGACGGCGGGTTTGGGTCCTTTTTCACGAGCGTCGACCTCACCGCCGACTCGACCATTGTCAACCACGTCTGCGCCTACGGCACCGACGGCCTCGACTGCGGCGTGGTCACGCGCGACAACCCGGAGTTTGACGACGCCTACTACGCGGGCACGACCAACGTCACGAGCCCGCGCCCGCCGCCGCCGCCGCCGTCGCTGCCGCCGCCGTCGCTCCCGCCGCCGCCTCCCTTTGACGGGTGCAGCACCGACGTGTGCCAGGCACTCTTCGATGTGGAGACCGTCACCATCGCCACGGGAGACACGGTCGGCACGACGACGTACGCCACCGACGGCGGCACGTATACAAGGTACACCTTTCGGTGCTCCGGTACGGCCGACCAGATTCTCAAAAAGCAGGCGGCGGGCCTGTGCGCCGAGTCGCTGGTGACCGCGACCGACGTGTGCTCCGACGGCGGCTACGCGGCGCGCTCACTCTACTGGTCGGGCGGCACGTTCACCGGGGCGCAGGACCAGGGCCGCTTCGCGTGCGACTACGGCACGCAGTGCGCTTCAACAAAGGACACCATGGACAATCGCGGGGCCTGCGGCCAGCCGCGGCCATTCGACGTCCACGTCAGCCCGGAGTGCACGTCGACGTCCGACAACACCGCCGGCACGTGCATCGACTCGTGCTGGGTGCACAGGGACACCGGGACCGTCTACGACGTCGACCCGGCGAGCGACCCCGACGCGGCCGCAAACGACGACGGGCTGTGCCACGACGGCGGGCCCGGGTCGGTCGACAACCGGTGCCCGTACGGATCGCAGGCCACCCGCTGCGGCAAGGACCGGCCCGTCGTCTACACCAGCACCGAGCAGTCGGCGGACGGCCGGTTCGCGTCGGCTGGCCGGCGGCTGGCCGCCGGCGCGGCGGCGTCCGTCTCCGTCGGGGGCATGCCGCCGCCGCCCCACCCGCACCCGCCGCCCGAGCCCACGTTTGCGCCGCTCGCGTCGATTCTCGTCCTCGACTCGCCGCCGCCCAGCCCGCCGCCGCCGCCGTCGGTGCCCTTCCCCGACCCGCCGCCCGGACCGAGCCCGCCGCCCAACCCGCCCAACTACTACGCGCGCTGCCGGTGCAGCTGCTTCACCGAGGACTCGACGCGGGCCGACACCACCAGCACGGTGGCCGGGTGGTCGGACATTGCCACGCGCGCACGCGCCACGAGCGTGGTGGAGACGGCCGTGCTCTACCGCGCGCACGCCGTGCTCACGCGCGGGACGCTGCAGGAGACCGACGGCCGCGTCTACGTGACCGGGCGCGTCGACGACGCCGAGCACTACGTCGCGCGCTGGTACCTCTCCGACGCCGCCATGGCGCAGACGGCGCACCTCGTCGCCGGGTTTGAGCAGCTCGGGCACGCGCATCTGCTGCTCTCCGAGTTTTCGGTGCTGGCCTACATGGGCCACCGGCCGCGGTGGTACCCGGCCGCCAGCAGCTCGTGGACGATGCTGGAGAACGCCACCGAGGGCGACGCGGCCATCGTCTACTGGCGCGACGCGTGCGCGTCGGCGTGCTTCCGCGCGCACGACGACGACGTCGAGTTTGTGCAGGTCGACCTGCGCAACGGCGTCCTCTACGGCGGCAACGTCTCCGACGACGACCTGGCGCTGGCGTCCGTGTGCCGGTGCTACACCGACGGCGTCATCTCCAATTCCTCGGACGCCGCGCACGCGCCCTCGCACGCGTCGCCCAACGACGTGCGCGCCATGGAGTTTCTGAGCACGACGCGGCTCGTCGCCGACGACACCCACGACGGGCTCCGCCTGCGCAAGTACCTCAACCTCTACGCCGTGCACCGCAAGCAGTACGCGTCGACCTTCCTGACCACGCTCCAGTCGTCCATGTACCACGCGCAGGCGCTCAACCACGACAACCTGGTGCACGTCGACCAGCGCCTCGTGGAAGACCACCTGCTGAGCGACACGATGGGCGTCGCCAGCGTCGAGGACTGCTACCTGGAGTGCGCCAGCAAGCACGGCACCGACGTCGTGACCGTCGGCTACGGCAAGTTTATGCGCGTCGACATCGAGGGCATCGGCGGCACGGCCGGGGACCAGTACTTTGACACGGAGCCGCGGTGCCGATGCCTCGACACCGACCTCCTGATGTTTGAGCACGACACGCGGTGGCTGTACCCGCGCAGCCTCTCGTACGCGACGCCGCCCGGGTCGGACGTCACGAGCGTCTACTACAAGGTGCAGTTCTGCCCCGGCGTGCGCGCCGGCTCGGACCGGTCGCTGGTCTACTCCAAGGCCAGCGGCAGCGTGTGCGCCGGCGTCCCCGTCGGGTCTGGCTACGTGCTCTCGTCGCAGTCGGTGCTCTCGTCCGTCGACCCGGGGGACGTCGACCTCGCGTCCGACGTGCGCTGCAGGGAGCTCTGCGACAACTCCACCGAGTGCGCCGTGGCGCACACGATGACGGAATCTTTCGCCTACATGGACCTCGTCCACCGGCTGGTCCCGCCGCCGCCCAGCCCGCCCGCGCCGCCGAGCGCCCCGCCGCCCGGGCACCCGCCGCTCCCGCCCTTCCCGCCCACGACCCCGCCGCTCGAGGTCTCGGGCTACCGCGTGTGGTCGCCCGGCTACAACCTCCCGCCGCTCTACGACTCGGCGCGGCAGCGGTACACGCTCACGTGCGGCTTCCTGGGGCACTCGTCGGGGTTTGCGACCCCCGTCTACGCGCGCGCCTCGCAGCTGGCCGTGCTCGACCAGGCGCGGCTCCTGCAGAAGGAGGGCACCTACGAGGCCTCGCTCTGCCCGTACGAGTGCACGCGCGCGGTGGTCGAGCACGGCTTCGACGCCGACGACACGAGCAACCTGAAGACGGGCGTCGGGCTCACGGCCGCGCGGCTCGCCTACGCCGGCAGCGACGACGCGAGCAACGGCTTCTCGCGGTACGCGCGGGCGAGCGTGCCGTCGGGGACGACGCTGCTCCTGCCCATCCACGCGACCGACGGCGTCACCATGAGCGACTGCCGCGCCGCGTTTGCGCGGCACAAGCTCGTGGCCACGCACGGGCTCTGGCTCGTCGGCGACGACTCGAGCACGCGGCTCGGCGAGTGCCGCTTCTTCCTCGCGACGCGCGACGAGACCGACCGCGCCATGTGGGAGGCCTTCTACGAGTACGCCAGGGAGATCCTGCGGCTCGGGCACTACGACCGGCACATCGAGGGCACCATCGCCTCGGCCTTCTCGCACCCGTCGGCGGCGGTCGCGTGCGTCGACGCCACCGACGACGCGTGCGCGTGGTGGTCCGAGTTTGAGCTCGACGCCGACTTTGACATGTCGTGCCGGCCCAGGGCCGACGCGAGCAACGTCGTGACGCCGGCCGTCCTGCTCGCCGCGCTGGCGTCGGGCAACGTGCTCTACCCGCCGCCCGCGCCGCCGCCGCCCGAGCCGCCCGTGAGCCCGCCGCCGCCGAGCCCGTCGCCCGACACGTTCCGGTGCATCGAGGCGGCGCTGCCCTCGGCGCGGTACCACAAGAAGATGCAGACGCCGCCCGAGCCGGAAACCGCGGTCGAGGCGTGGAAGGAGGCCTTCTTTGGTGTGGCCAACCCCACCTACCCCAACCGGGTGCCCGAGACGGACCTCGTGCAGCAGCAGTGCTGGCGCTGGGACAGTACCAACGACTGGCCGCCCTTTGTGGTGCACCGCGACATCTACAGCAACGTCGCGCGCTGCAACAACGGCGACCGGTCGCGCGACGTCCAGTGGGGTGCGTCCATTCGGCAGCCGCAGCTCCCGGAGGACTCGTACGACGCCCTGCGCCAGAACACCAACGAGTGCCCGATCCTGGACGTCTTCAAAACGGTGGACAACTACAAGGACGATGTTAAATCGTCCAGCGCCGGTCTCTCGTCTCTGCCGCTCGGCGAGAACGAAGCCGGGTTTGAGGACCTGCTCAAGGACGGACAGAACTGCGCCGACGGCAGCAACGATGACGGTGGCTGGGACATCAAGTACAACTACGCCGGGTGCGACCTTGGGACGCAGCTCGATGCGTGTGGCATCGTCGAGGACCTGGTCGTGTTCGGCTACTCGGACTTTGTGTGGGACGGTGTCAATGCTGGCCCTTACCATGGAATGGCAGACATTCCGCGCTTCTACAACCACGAGACCTTTGGGTCCGTTGGAGGTGCGGATGCCGCTGGGCGTGAGAAGCAGACACACTGGCATCGATACTGCCTCGGCTGGGACGGGTTTTGGCACGATGCGCACAATCTGGATCTGCTCAACATTCAAGCAAACACCATGGGGTCTGCGCTTCCGACGGGGAATGTCTACCCAGGCGCCACATTCGAGGGCGACTATGGGTTTGATCCGTACAACACGTTCACGGCCAACTGTCGCGACGGCGGGCCCGGGTCGGTGGACGCCGTCTGCCCCTACGGGTCGCACACGTACGCGTGCGGCCACCGCCGGTTTGCGTTCCGCATGAGCGAGGCCGGTCCGGACATTCCCGACGACTCGTGCGACACCGCCAACAATGGCGTCTGCGAGGACGGGCTGATGTGGTCCTTCCATCCGCCCGGGGAGAACCCGTGCCAACCCAACACCGACCTGACCGACTGCGGCTACCGCATGCCGCGCCGCGTCGTCAAGCAGGGCACGGCCAAGGCGGACACGTGCTCGGCTGCGCTCGACCACAACGAGGACCCGACGTCGTGCGGCGACCACACCGACTACGCCATGAAGACGCAGGGCGGGTACCGTACAAACGCCGACGCAGGAACGAGCGGAATAGCAGACTACTCGCTCCAAGGATTTGGGTACGGAGGCATCGACTACATCTCGCGCGACGGCTGGAACCGATGCGGTCGAGGAACGGACAAGACCCAGTGCGCCAAGGCAGCCACCGACCGGCTTTCGGAACTCGAGGCCATGACGTCCGATACGGGGAACACAGCGGTCGCACAGGGACCTGCGCAGCCCGTCTACGCAGCCGGTGCCGCGGGCGGCGCCGGAACCCCAATCTACTCCCGCGGCAACGTCGGACCGTATCGCAAGCTGCGCCACCAGACGCTCGACCGCGACAAGGACATCTACGTGCAGGCCGGCGCGCCGGGCGGGTGCCTGGACACCTGCGTGTGGCCCAGCAACGTCTACTCGTTGCCGAGGGATGCATTCAAGGACGGTCGGCGCAATTATGACCGTCGCATGGCCTACCCGGACCGCGTCTACGGTGTGACGGCCGTTGGGAACGACCCCGACGAAACGGCCTTTTCTGGCGGGTTCATTGTCAACGGCAGCGAGCGTGGCGGTCCGTTTGAGACCTACCTGGAGCAGGCGCTCGCGGGGCCGAAGCAGGTGTGCACCGACGGTGGTGAGGGTTCGGTGCGACTTCCGCTGCGCATGCCATACGGCATCAGCGGGGTTGGGCTCACAACAGCGCAGCTCCAAAACAACTATGCCTCCTACACGGCCGCAGGACGAGATGCATACGTAAACGGAAGTGCGACTCGATACGGCGAGACCATCGACCTGGTCGCCTGGGACTTTCTGTGCCCGTACGGCACGCAGTGCTCGGCGTGCGGCGACCGGCCCGTCAACGTGCACCGCCAGGTCGAGGACGAGGTGATGCAGCCGTCGGGGCCGGAGATCGGACTGTGCCGGGGCGAGGACGGGACCGAGCCAGCCGACTACGAGTGCTGCCGCGAGGAGCACCAGTTCACCATCCAGGGCGGCAAGGGCTACACCATGGACGACGCGCGGTGCCAGGCACCGGCAACGCTCGTGGATCGCACCGCGACGTGCCCGGCGCACTTTGCGTCCTACAACGGCATCGGGACGGGGTGCGAGGCCGTGTGCGCGCTCCTGGGTCGGTCGGGGCACGACGACGCGTGCCTCCCCAACGTGCCCGAGTGCGCCAACTGGGAGGACTACGAGCGGTTCCCCGACGGCGGCGCGGCGCAGACCGGCGCGTCCATCGGCACGTGGTGCATGTGCGGGCCCAAGCTGCGCTCCGCCGCCGCGACCGGCACCTACGTTCCCTTTGGCAGCGTGCTCGAGCGCACCTCCTCGGCCACGGACTACGTCTCGGCGGCGTACACGGCCGGCCGCCGGCTCGGCGGCGTCGGGTGGAC
>TARA_B110001450_G_scaffold110795_4_pt1 | contig 15465 bp, 14 predicted proteins | sample TARA_B110001450 | Tara Oceans TARA_B110001450 (sample SAMEA4396538) | marine metagenome | biome: Polar Biome; feature: [SRF] surface water layer (ENVO:00010504); material: water (ENVO:00002006), including particulate matter (ENVO:01000060) such as... | depth 5 m | reverse complement strand
TGTGTTTTTTCCGAGATTTGTGTTTTTTCCGAGATTTGTGTTTTTTCAATTTTGATTTTCCCCCTATTGGTGGTATAAAAGCATTCATAGCTAGTGCAAGCTTTCTATAGTGTTCTGTGAGTTTTAGGTTTTCAAGCAAACTGATGTACCTATCTGGTGGTTTCAAAGTACATCGCTTATCAACACCTATTGTACAATTGCCTTTTGTATTAAAAGTTGAAAGTTTGAGTGAGACACTTTTCCTTTCGTTCCTTCCATCATCAGTTTTGCACAATTTTGGTCTATAAAATTTTCTAGTAGTAATAACAGATGGTCTAATAGCTTCACTACATGAATCACCGTCTATATTTCTCAATTGAATACAATGTTTATGAAGATTTTCTTGAGTGGTGGTGAGTTTCATGACCGCGCCCGAATCAGTCTGTCTATCGTCATCATTATCGCGAGGATGATCACCAATTTCACATACCTTTATTGGTAATCTATTATATTTAGGTCTAAACATTTCTCTTGTATGTGCAAATCTGTTTTCTGCCTTACCACTAAATCTTAAACTAGATGATAACGTTTGACAATTATTTTTAAAAGGATGATAATTAAATTTGGAATTCTTTGTTATTGTTTCATGTATTTTTTCCAAGGTTCTTATGATACTTTCGTCATTATCTTTTAGTTCTTCCTGTTTGTAAGGCCTCAACTCGGATATTTCATGTGGATATCCTTCTATTATAAAATCTCTTAATGATATAAGCCGGATACATGTTTGAACTTTTTTTTTGGGTTTTGGGATATCGCTAAGTCTACACCATATATTACTGTCGGTAACATCAAGAACGATATTATCATATATATATAATCCATGATGTTCTAACTTTTCTATTCCAAACACACCTTTATATAATATGACTGATAATGGTGGTATAAATGGATTAATTTTTTCTTTTTGCTCTTTAAAAAATTGTTTAATTGCACGTTTTCCATTACCACTGGTGGTAAAATCGTTGATTTTAGCTAGAATATCTTGTGCTAATTCATCAACATTTATAGTAGACCAACTTTTATTTTCCCTCATAAAAGTAGCATGATCCAATTTTTCTGTTTCGTAAGGATCAGTTAAAACAGTATCTCTAACTGAATACCACAAAATTTTACGTGAAATTGTGTTCATTACTGTTTCTTTATCAAAAATATGCTGCCATTTATTTAGTTTGAGATCAGTATATATTTCAGTACCAGTTTTATATGCTGGATCAGTATATATTTCAGTACCAGCTTTATATGCTGCATCAGTATACATATTTAATACACGTAATTTAAAATCATTATAATCTTGTATTAAAACGTAATTTTTTTCATTCAGACATACATTAGCTTTACTTCTAGTTAGGTTTCTAAATCTATTATATATTGTATTATTTCGTGGTATAGTATTCGATTTTTCTATGTCTTTTTTACAATTTAATAATATTTCATTGCCACTTTCTTTTATAGTATCATCTTTTATTCTTTTCCACTTTTGAAATTCTTCAGATACATGTAAATGAGAGTTATCTCCATTATCATTAATATTATTATTTACAACGTTTATAAATTCACGAACAATTAATTCTAAATAATAATCTACAAGCATACGATACGAATCACATTTATTATATGATATAAAATTTTTAGCACAATAGTTAGTTATATAACTATCATATTTTATACGTCTAGAATCTCTCATATAGTTCCATACTTGCCTAGGATTTCGCCAACTGTGTGGTAGATTAAATAATCTACGTTGTCCTCCGCCCGTTTTACTAGTTTTAAGTTTGTGTTTGGTACATCCTAATTTCTTATATTTTTTTTTATGTCTATTAGAGTATGTCATTATATTTATAACAATATTTTTAACAAATAATATTTTTACAAACAATTATTATATTAATTTATCCTTGTATTCCCGTCGATCAAGAGCAATCGAAATATGTGCGAGATATGTTAGGTGGTTTACTTCAGAGTTAAATTTTTTAAATGTGTGGCGTGCATTTTTAATCGCTTCATTTTCTTTTTCGAATTGTACTATTTTTTTAGACATTTTATATATATCAATATTTTTACAAATAATTATTTTAAAATTGATTAAATATTATTTTAAAAAAATTTTAAAACATAACTATAAATATTTATAATATTTCATGGATAACAATATTATAAATAATGAAGAATTAACAAAAATAGAAGAAACAGAAGAACCAGAAGAAGATACCCATATAGAAAAAAATAAATCTTTTAAACTTTATGATTTTAATGTATATGATGGATATATTAAATCTGCTGGTTTTAATAAATCACAATCACCATACAAAGATAATAAAAAATTTATAATTCAAATGTTTGGTATAAGTCCGTCTGGTAGAACAGCATCAATTTTAGTAGAAGGTTTTTCTCCGTTCTTTTATGTAAAAGTAGATGATAATTGGGATGAATCATATAAAAATGATTTTATAAATCATTTGAGAAGAAAAATCGGATCTTATTTTGAAGATACGATTGTTGATGCGGAATTAGTAAAAAAGCAAAAATTGTATGGTTTTGATAAGTTTAAATTACATAACTTTATAAAAATTAGTTTTTCAAATACAATAGCTTATAATAAAACAAAAAAATTATTTTACAAAGATATTTTTGTAAATAAAAAATGGGTAGGTAGAGAATTATTAAGAGACGGATATATATATAAAAATGACAATGAAGACGACGATGAAGACGACAATGAAGATGAAAAACCACAAGAATCACATTGTTATTTGTATGAAGCAAATATACCACCATTATTAAAACTTTTTCATATAAAGGAAATAAGTCCATCTGGTTGGATATTATTACCGTCATCAAAAACAAAAATTATTTCAAAAAAACTAACACATTGTTTTTATGATTTTAGAATTAATTATGATGATATTATTCCTTATAAAAGTAAAGAAACAATAGTAAAATATAATATTTGCAGTTTTGATATTGAAGCCAGTAGCAGTCATGGTGATTTTCCAGTTGCAATAAAGAATTATAAAAAATTGGCATCAGACATATTAGAATATTATAATAATTTAGATAAAGAAATTAGTGAAAATTTCGATGAAAATTTATTGAAATCCCTTATTTTAACGGCGTTTGGATATGATAATAAAGAATTAATTAATATAGTTTATCCAAAAATAAAATCATATTCATTAATTCAACTGGAAAATATATATACCAATTTTATTAAATATATACCAGCAGATTTTAATAAAAATAATTATTCAGAAAATGAAAGTTACGATATAGATTCTAGTGATGAGGAAAATGATAATGATAATGAAACTAATGAAACTAATGAAACTAATGAAACTACTTTTGTAAAATTCAAGAAAAAAATTAAAGCATATACAAAAAAAAATGTCAATATTATTGATGTGATAAAAGATCCAAAGTGTGAACATGAAATAAAACTAAATGAATTAACTAAAGCTCTAACAAGTTGTTTTCCCGCATTAGAAGGAGACATTGTTACGTTTATTGGAATGACATTTATTAATTATGGAGACAAAGAACCATATAGTCGATATTTAATTGTTAAAGGTGGATGCGAAATACCAGACAGATATAAAATATGGGTAAAAAAAAATAATGTAAAAATTTTAACAAGTTCAAATGAAAAAGAAGTATTATTACGATTTACTAAAATAATTAGAGTTTTAAACCCGCATATTATTACAGGTTACAATATTACTGGTTTTGATTTTGAATTTATGTTTAAAAGAGCACAAGAAGTAGATTGTGTTAACGAATTTTTAAAATTATCTAAAAATAAAGACGAAATTTGTCTTAGTAAAAATTGGAAAACAAATACATTAGATATCGAAACAAATAAAATTATGTTAGCTAGTGGTGAATATAATTTAAGATTTCCAAAAATGCCAGGAAGAATTATTATTGATATGTGTAATATTTTCAGAAAGGAATATACATTAAGTTCTAATAAATTAGATTATGTTTCATCGTATTTTATTAGTGATATCGTTAAACGGTGTGAAATAAATGAAGAAGAAAATACAACAACAATATTCAGTAAAAATTTAACAGGTATTACAGAGGGTTGTTATGTTAAATTTGATGAAATAAGTTATAGCACAAATAGTTATAAAAAAGGGAAAAAATTCGAAGTTTTAAGTATTGATTTAAGTAATGCGAGTTTTGTCATTAATTCATGTGAAAAATTGGATTTAGATAATTATAAGATTAATTGGGGCTTAGCAAAAGACGATGTAACTCCTCAAGAAATATTTAAACTCTCTAATGGTTCAGATTATGATCGGTGGACTGTTGGAAAATATTGTTTGGCTGATTGTGATAATGTAATTTGGTTATTACTCAAAACAGATGTTATAACAGATAAAGTAGAGATGTCAAATTTGTGTGATGTTCCTCTTGGTTTCTTACTTTTACGAGGTCAGGGTATAAAACTTACAAGTTATGTATCTAAAAAATGTGCTGAAAAAAATACACTGATGCCTGTAATTGAAAAAGAATTGGACGATAGCGGATATGAAGGTGCACATGTGTTTACGCCAAAAACAGGACTATATTTACATGATCCAATTGCTTGTGTGGATTATAGTTCTTTATATCCGTCTTCTATTATTAGTGAAAATTTATCACATGATAGTAAAGTATGGACAAAAGAATATGATTTGGATGGTATTATTTTAGAAGATGGAGAATGGGGAGAAAAGGATGAATCCGGAAATTTTATATATGATAACCTAGATGGTTATAAATATGTTAATATAAAATATGATACATATAAATATGTTCGTAAAACAGTAAAATCTGCTGCCGTAAAAGTTATAACTGGGTATAAAATATGTCGATATGTTCAATTTCCTCACGGGAAAGCTATAATGCCGTCAATTTTAGAAGAATTACTAGCCGCGCGAAAATCTACCAGAAAATTAATACCTCAACAAACAGATGAGTTTATGAAAAACGTATTAGATAAACGTCAAATAAGTATTAAAACTACCGCGAATTCTTTATATGGTCAATGTGGCGCAAAAACTAGTACTTTTTATGAAAAAGACGTAGCCGCGGGAACAACAGCTACTGGGCGTAAATTATTATTTTACGGGAGAGCAGTAATAGAAGAATGTTATAATAATATTGAAGTAACAATGTCGGATGGCAATATAGTAAAAACAAAAGCCGTGTGCATATATGGAGATACTGATTCGGTATTTTTCAAATTTAATTTGCGTGATAAAGATAATAAACCAATTATTGATAAACAGGCACTTATTTATACAATTGAATTAGCAAAACAAGCTGGTCAATTAGCTACTAAATTCTTAAAAAAACCACATGATCTAGAATATGAAAAAACATTTTGGCCATTTAATTTATTATCGAAGAAAAGATACGATGGGATGTTATATGAAGACAATCCGGAAAAATGTAAATTAAAATCGATGGGAAATGTTCTTAAGCGGCGCGATAATGCGGCAATAGTGAAAGATGTATATGGGGGTGTTGTAGGAATTTTAATGAACGATAAGAGTTTATCTAAAGCTGTTAAATTTGTTAAAGATTGTTTAGAAAATATGATTAATGAGAAATATCCATTGGAAAAATTATTAGTAACAAAATCACTGAGAGGATATTATAAAAATCCTAAACAAATAGCACATAAAGTTTTAGCTGAAAGAATGGGTTTAAGAGATTCGGGTAATAAACCTGGTGCGGGAGATAGAATAAATTATGCGTACATTAAAAACGATAATAAGAAAGCATTACAAGGAGAAAAAATAGAAACTCCGGAATATATTAAAGAAAATAATCTCACATTGGACTATTCTCATTATATTAGCAATCAAATTATGAAACCAATTTTGCAATTATTTTCATTAGAATTGGAAAATATTGCTGATTTTAAAAAAAAACGTGGTACAACATTACAATCCTGGTTTTCAGAAATAAAGAAATTAAAAGAAAAGTGGCCGAATCCCGAAAAATATGAAAAAAAATATGAAGAATTGCGTTGTAAAGAAGTGAAATCTCTAATATTTGATAAATATTTAAAAAATTTGAAATAAATATTCATCTATAATATATGGGAAACGGTAATAATAACACTAATGTTAAAAGTAAAGTAGTTTTGATAGTATTAACCAGTCTAGGATTAGGTTTTTTAGGAATAGATAGAATGTATGCGGGAGAGATTGGGTTGGGTATTTTAAAATTATTAACATTGGGTGGATTTGGTATTTGGGCATTAATTGATTATATATTAATAATGATTAATGCATTAACTAAATCAAAATCAGGTTTATTTAGTATAACAAGATGGAGCGATAATTTAGATCTGGGATTTGATGTAGCTTTAATATTTATTTTAATACACGTAGTTGGGTCAGTAATTGGTTTTTATAATGGCGGATTACATATTAACATTTATAATAATAATAAACATTAAAAATATATTGTCGTAGTTTTATCGTTTTTTTCGTGATTTAATTTTTGATTTGGATGATTTTTTTATTGTTCTAATTGATGGTGCTTTTTTATTTCTACTATATTGTGCTAAAATATATGCTGCATTTATTTCTTGTCCAAAACTTAATTTTTCCATACTTGTTTTTTTAAAATCTAAATAGTTTTCATGTATTTCATTTATAGTACTTTCTTTACTTAATAAAATTTCTTCTGAATTAATTTTTAAATATTTTAAAATATTATTATATAAATAATATTTACAAAAGGCTACATTTGACATATTAAATGCTGCTAATTTGTTATTTATATAATCATCGTTTACACTACTAATAGCATATTCATTTATACTATTAGGTCCCGGAAAATATGTAGAATTACCAATCTTGTCCCATAATTCAAAAATACTGTAGTTTTTTGCATCTCGATTACAATCAGTATGAACTCTTTCAAAATTTCTATATATATTTTCATCAAACTTTAAAATAATAAACATATCAATAATTGGTATAACATGATCACATTGGATAGGTGTTACGTTCGTTATTTTTTTACCACAATAAAAACACATATTATTCCATGATGTATGATACGGTCTATTTCTATTTCCAGCATTCTCACACATACTCTTTGTTGATTTTGTTATATAAGGATTTATAGGATCGATAGAATTTAAAACATTTATGGCAGATAAATATATATTTTTATCAGATTCTATTATTGGGTTAAAGTCGTCAAATATATTACGCAATTCAGACAGACCTGGTTTTTTATATAATTCTGTTATATCTTTTCTATATAAATCTTTACATACTTCATCTAATTCAATGTTAACCCATTTTGGTATAATAACTGATATTGTCGGAATATTTGAATATTTTGCATTATGATGTGTTAATTTTGAACGAGATACACGTGATCTATAAGCGGTTTTTCCTTTTGCTTTAGTTTTAGATAGGGTTTTTCCTTTCCGTTTTTTATTAGTCATATATTATTATATATTTAATATATTATTTTCTCTCAGTAATATAATTATATTAATACAATGAATAAAATTACAAAAAAAAATTTGAAAACTTTCTCTCGAAAATTTAATAAAAAAAAAACAAATAAAGTATTAAAAAATGTAAATACTAAAAATAATTTCAGAAATTTAGTATTAAAATCTGATTATGCTCAAGACAAAAAACGGGTGTTTAAAAATAAAATTAATATTGACACAAAAATAACAAATCAAGAAAGTAGTGGTAGATGTTGGTTGTTTGCGTTTTTAAATGTAATGCGTCTAAAAATGATAAAAAAATATAAGTTAGAAAATTTTGAATTTAGTCAAAATTATTTATTTTTTTACGATAGATTAGAGAAGGCTAATTACTATTTAAATTATATAATAGCAAACAAAAACAAAAAATTAAATGATATTAAATTAATACATACATTTGATAAGTTGACCAATGATGGGGGTCAATGGAATATGTTTGTTAATTTAATAGAAAAATATGGAATTGTTCCAAAAACTAATATGGACGATCATTATCATAGTAAAAATACTGAAGAATTAAATACGTTTTTTAATAATTTTCTTCGAAAAGCAGCTCTACAAATTCGTTCACATAAACCGCAAGATTTATCAAAAAATAAACAAAAAATAATAAATGAATTATTATATGATTGTTATAAAATATTAGTTATATTTTTAGGGGATCCTCCTACTAAAATAACATGGGAATATTATAAAAAAGGAAAAAAAAATACTACGACTAAAATGGTGAATAATATTAGTCCTTTGGATTTTTATAAAAAATATGTACCATATAAAGCTAAGGACAAGATTTGTCTAATTAATTATCCATGCGAACAGGCACCGTTTCATAATTTATATAATGTAGAATTAGCTCATAATATTGTCGGGGAAAAAGAACAAAATTATATAAATGTCCCGATAGATACAATGGTAGATGCTGTTAAAAAATCAATAGATAACGATGAAGCCGTTTGGGTTGGTGTTGATTTCGATAAATTTAGATCATATGAAGATGGTTATTTAGATCGCGAAGGGTTTAATTATAAAGATGTATTTGGATTTGATAATGTTATGGATAAATGTGATAGTATGGATTATAGACAAAGCGCACCAGATCACGCAGTTGTATTGCGTGGATACAATTTTGAAAAAGGGAAAACTAACGGATTTCTGGTTGAAAATTCATGGGGAGAAAAAAGTGGATACAAAGGTAATTATTATATGGCACACGATTGGTTTAAAAATTATGTTTTTGAGGCCGTAATAGATAAAAAATGTGTTTCTAAAAAGGTGTTAGATGTATTAAATAAACGTCCTAAGTTATTACCATACTGGAGTCCTTTTGGAAATTTATTGGAAAAATAAGATTATTTTAATATTTTATTATTTTAATATTTGATTATTTTAAATAATATTATAAACACTTAAATATTATTTAGACTATAAAAAATAATATGACTACAGAAGAAAATAATAATACAAATAGTGCAAATAATTTATTAATAAATTTATTAAATTTACAAGATAATTTGAGCGAAGAATGTATGATATGTAAAGATGAATTGTCTTGTTATCCGTGTTATAAATTACCGGAATGTAACCACGAATATCATACACATTGTTTAATTGCGTGGTTTAGAAATGGGGATTCAAGATGTCCATATTGTGGAAATAAAGGTATTAATAATAAATCTGATAATAATAATACTAGACATACTGGATTTAGACGTAGTCGTTTTTATTGTACAGGTACTTATGAAGCAACATACATAAAAGATCTGAGAAAATTTGCTCATTCAAAAAAAAATGAAAAAGATATAAATGCTATTAAATTGAGAAAAGAATTTGACAAAATAAAAATTTTAGAAGTAAGTTTGAAAGAAAATAACACAAATTTCAGTGAATTTAAGAAATCTTTAAAAAATACAGACGTAAATTATTGTGAAGCAAAAAAGAAAATGAGCAATTATAGACATATAAGATGGAGAATTGTTAAATCTATTAACTGTGAAAAATTTAAATTAGTGAATAATAGTTATATGATACCATTAATTATTCCAACACCCGCCGATTTAAATTAAAATAATCAGAAAATAATCAGAAAAACAGATTATATATTATTCCATATATATATATATATATAAAATGTCTAAAAAAGAATATGCAGCAATGGAATTTGTAACATTAAGCGATGAAGAAATTGCTGCGGCAATGGTTATCGAATCTAAAATTAAAACCCTTGAACAAATGAATACAGATTTAAAGAATTATTTAAGTAAAATGGGTAAAGATTCAACTTTTAAAGGATGGATAGCACATGTTTATCCTGAAAATGTAGAAATAGACGAACGGCTAAAAAATCCTAATAGTAATTGGCGCACTGTTTGGAATAGTGAAATATCACGTAGTAAAACTATAATGTTCAAATTTGCAAATATATTTGCAGGTCTTAAAAATAAAAAATTACAGAGATCCAATAAAAAATCAAGATCCAGCAGAAAAAAATCTAGAAAAAAACGCAAACAACTTAGTGGTCGGTTATATAAAAAAAGAAGTAAAAAAAACAGAAATAAAATCGTTAATTTAAGTTAGTTATTTATATTAACAGCTAATACAGAGTTTAAAGAACCATCACTGTTAATAAAGTTATTAACAATATTGTTTGCAATATGATGTCTTAATTGGTCTGGTGATAAAATCATGGGATTAGAATATCCAGAATTGGAATATCTTATTAAATTACTATTAGTTAAAATATTATATCTACAATTAGGACAACTATGATGCTGTATCATCCAATTAAGTAATGCATCATAATTAAATACATGATTACAATGATTTATGACACCAACATCATCATTTGGATTAAAATCTTCTTGTGTAATGGCGCATGATTCGTTTAATGGTTCTTGAATTTCGCAATATTTGACTTTAGATATGTTGTGCATTATTAAATTTACTAAATTTTCTCGTGATAAATTTGTATAATATTCTTCACTGTTATTGTTATCATGTGTATTTGTATTTGTATTTGTATTTGTATTTGTATTTGTATTTGTATTATAATTCAAATTCCGTTGAACAGCGTCTCTATAATAGTTATCATAATTTCTTTGAGTATTACTATATTCACGATTTTCACGATATAGATTATAATTATAATAATAATCGACGTTACCATATATATTTCTCAAAGTATCGTTACTATTATGTAAATAATTTACACTATTATTTATACAATTGACATAATTATTTGCGAACGATAAATACATATGATAATTATGATCCATAATTATATATTTTTAAAATATGTTTAAATAAATAATTACTTATATATTTAATAGTAATGTCAATAAATTTAGAAAAATATAAGGATAAAGGATTAACAGGATTAGCTAATTTAGGAAATACATGTTATATAAATTCTTGTATGCAAATTTTATCACACAGTTATAATTTAAATGAAATATTAGATAACGATAATATTATGAATAAATTAAATAATATAGATGATAGTATATTGTTAGTTGAATGGAAAAAATTAAAAGACTTAATGTGGTCTAAAAATTGTACAATATCTCCAAATAGATATATAAATATTATTCAAAAAATTTCTCAAAAAAAAGACAGACAATTATTTAGTGGATTTGCCCAAAATGATTTACCCGAATTTTTAATATTTTTAATTGAATGTTTTCATAATTCTTTAAAAAGAAAAGTAAATATGAATATAGTAGGTAATGCAGTAAATGAAACGGACAATTTAGCTAAAAAATGTTATGCTGTAATTAAAAATATGTATAGTGAAACTTATTCTGAAATATTAAATTTATATTATGGTATTCATATATCACAAATACATTCATCCACAAATCTTGAATGTTTAAGTATCAATCCCGAACCATATTGTTTAATTAATTTACCAATACCTGAAAATACGAATACATGTACAATATATGATTGTTTTGATACATATACTACAAAAGAATATTTAGAAGGAGATAATGCTTGGTATAATGAATCAACTAAACAAAAAGAAAATATATATAAATCTCTAATTTTTTGGAGTTTTCCCGATATTTTGATAGTGGATTTTAAAAGATTTACGAATTCAAATAAAAAAATAAATACAGTAATTAGTACACCAACTAATAATTTAAATTTATCAAAATATGTAGTTGGATATGATAAAGATAGTTATATATATGAATTATTTGGAGTATGTAATCATAGTGGGGGATGTTTAGGAGGACATTATACATCATTTGTTAAAAACGCAAATAATAAATGGTATCATTTTAATGACACACATATATCTGAAATTAGTGAAGATAATATAATAACAAATAAAGGATATTGTTATTTTTATAAAAAGCAATAAAAATATATTATATATAATATTTATTTATATATAATATTATGAGTATATTTAATAATATATCGCAAGATTTTTATAATAATTTAAATAATCATGGGACAAATCCATTTGTTTTAGTTGCATTAATATTTATAATTATATTATATTATATTTTATTTGCATTTTTGGGAAAATCTGGTTTTAATGATGATGATGATGACGATGTTATACCAAAAGGTGGATTTATATTTATAGAGGCATTATTGTGGGGATTATTTATTATATTAATTTTTGTAAATGGTTTATCATATTTTTTTAATATTAATGTTGTTACGGAATTAAAAAATATATTTTCCGATGAACCAGAAATAAATATTGAATCAACCATGGAAGTTCCTGATATATGTATGAATTTCAAAGAAGTTTATCATGTTCCAGGTAATAAATTTTCATATCATGATGCAAAGGCTGTTTGTAATGCTTTTGATGGTGAAATGGCCACATACGACCAATTAAATAAATCTCAACAAAAAGGAGGCAGTTGGTGTAGTTATGGTTGGACAAAAGATCAATTGGGATTATACCCAACTAGTCAAAGTGATTGGGATAAATTACAGAAAAAAGAAGATCACGAATATGATTGTGGATTGCCTGGTATAAATGGTGGATATGTAGCCAATCCATATACAACATTGGGTGCAAATTGTTATGGTATTAAACCCAAAAAAAGTGATTTAGAAGCGGAATATTTAAAAAATAAGTCATTATATCCAAAAACTAAAAAAGAAATGTTATTCGATGAACGAGTTGATTATTGGAAAAATAGAATGGGGAATATATTACTTTCACCATTTAATAATGAAAATTGGTTTAAAGTTCCTGGCTAATAATTTTTGCAAACATTCGATTAATACTATTTTTAATAATATAAAAAATATTATTAAAAATTATTATATAATAAAAATAATAATGTGCATATTATTTTTAATTTTAATACCAAGTTGTTATGGATTTTGTGAATCTGAATTAATAACTTATAATGATACAAATATAGAATATAAATCTGAAATAGGTAATAGTATAACATCATTATCTTATAGTATTTTGGGGATAGGTGGATTATTTACCATACATAATTCAAATATATATTATATAGTTATGAATTTATTAATATTAACAGGATTAACATCTAGTTTACATCATTATTTTTATACAAATAATAGATGGGCACATATTGCTGATATTGTCTCTATGGAATTGGTTGTATCATTTAGTTTAATTTATATGATAACTGATATATATTATTTAAATTTAAGTATTATAAGAAAAATACTATTATTTTTCATTTTAAATATGACTATTTGTATGTTCATATATAATGAAATTAATCCAGAAATAAGGACAATATTATTAAAAACTGAAATGGGATTAATAATACTTTATCATATTCATGTTATTTATTATTTTTATATTAACAATTTACCCATAAAACATAAAATATTAAAGTCAACTTCGATAAATGGTATAATGTTTGGGTTATCTATTAGTTGTTGGTATTTGGATAATATATGCTATGAACGGGTTCATAATATAATAAATTTTCACGCATTATGGCATATATTTTCTAGCATGGCATTATTTAATAGTTTGAATATAACTATAATATATCATTCTTATCATAATAATATTAAATTTAAATGGATATCATTATGCAAAAAATTGCCATATTTATTCTTTGTAGTAAATTTAACTAATGAAAAATCAAATATTCAAAATAATTACACAAATATTAATTTGGAAGAAATTAAATTAATTGAAGGAAATAATTCGCATAGACGAATTAAAAGTTATGGATAAGATATTACATTCTTAACGCATCTAATGTGCCTGATATATCAATTAGTACAGTACTTGATAAATCTAATAATGCATTAATTAACGTATTATATTTAGTTTTGTAATTATTACCATCAATAGTTAATTCACCAACAATGTCAACATTATTATTAAGTGATACATCTCCCAATACTGTTAAGTTATTATTAGCAACAACATTTGTTCCTGCTACAACAGATCCACCTGCTGTAACAGTTCCGGCAGATACAACACCAGAAGCATTAATATCTTTAACATGTAATTCATTAAATTCATAAGTACCCGTTCCTAACTGACTACTAGTATTAACGGGTAAAATATTGCCCGAGATTTCAGCATCATTCATAAGATAAGTTTTACCCCGAGCATTTAAATTATTCAATACATTTAAATAAGATATGTCAACCATACCGTTCAAAGCCGCATTATCTTGAACTATTAAATTACCACCAGCAACAATATTACTTCCTGCTACAACAGATCCGACAGCTTCAACATTACCATTTAGATTTAGATTACCACTTATGTCTACATTTGAATTAAGTGATACGTCTCCATTAACATCTAGACTACCATCAACGGTTAAATTGCTACTTATATCTACTTTACCAAATGATGCATCGAGATTATCTGTTAAATGATGTGCGGCAGCTGATACATCTACTAACAATAATTCTAATGCATCAATGTCTCCGGATATTGTAGGAATTGCATTAACTAAATTATTGACTTGGCCGGAAATATTCTGAATTTTTAATACAAAATTGGTACCACATATGTCATATACTATATTCGATAAATCATTAACTGTTGCTAATAATGATACAAATGAAGTATCTAAATTATTAACATTAGTTGATAATAAATTTAATGAAATATCTAGATTATTTATATCATTTATATTGTCTAATATATTCTGATTATTATCTAATATACTATTATTATTTCCAGAAATATCAGATACCAAATCGTTCAGTAAAGCAGATGTATCAGGCATTACCAATGTTTGATTAACATTATCTGAATTATAAAATATATTCGTACTGTGTAATGAACCACTTATAGAAATTTGCAGCATTTATAATATAAACAAATATATTATATTTATAAAAAATAATATATTTATAAAAAATAATATATTTAGTAAAATATATTATTAAATTTAATATTTAATAGTATAAAACATTATATAATTTATATATAAAATTATATAATGTTTAAATTAATAAATGAACTAAATCCTAAAGATAAATCGTTAACAAATTTAGCTATATTTCCCGGATTATATTATAATACAGACAAACCTAAACAAGTTAAAGAAATTATAAACATTACCAATAAAATTATTAAAGATAAAGAGGTCATTTCTGAAAACATTTTTATCAAATTTTATGGTTTTATTGATAATTCAAATAATAAAGGTACTCGCAAACAAAAACATTCACATAAAACAAATAAATCACGGAAAAAAAAATAAAATTATTATAATAATAAATGTTTATTAATACTGGACGGTAAACCGTGACCGAATACTACCATGTATATGAGAACTATAGCCGCAATTAAAACACTTCGGGTTTCGGCTACATTATTATTTTGTTTTAAAGCAAAAACCATAAAAACATATAAAAGTAACCCTATGATTACAGAATGTACAACCATCATTAACGCCCGTTCCATTATATATATTATTAATAAA
>TARA_B110001450_G_scaffold45573_1_pt1 | contig 15483 bp, 23 predicted proteins | sample TARA_B110001450 | Tara Oceans TARA_B110001450 (sample SAMEA4396538) | marine metagenome | biome: Polar Biome; feature: [SRF] surface water layer (ENVO:00010504); material: water (ENVO:00002006), including particulate matter (ENVO:01000060) such as... | depth 5 m | reverse complement strand
AGGAATGCCAGGAGGAATGCCAGGAGGAATGCCAGGAGGAATGCCAGATGTATCTGATATGCCAAGTGGACCAAATATTGATGAAGTAGATTAAAAATATTAAATTAATTAGTTAATTTATTGGCTATAAAGAATAACATATATATAATAATAATTTCTTCAAACCAAGTCCAAGCACCAAGATTCATCCATACTAAAAAGAGGAATTTAATTTTATTTTTTATAATATTATATAAATTTTTGATTTGTTTAAAAATATATTTCATAACTTTTAATATACAATAAATAAACGATATATGGATTATAATAAAATAAATATATAAAAACATACTAAAATATTAAATATTTTGTTAATAATTTATTAGTTTATAATATATAAAATTGATATAAAATATATTATTTATAACATATTTTATATCAATTTTGTATATTATGTCTGATTGTAAAGATTGTAATTGTACAATGAAGTATATTAATAAATTATTTAATAATAATATGAAAAATATGAAAAATAGTAAAAATATTTTATGTAAAAAAAACAATGTAAATATTAAATATTTGTTACCTATAGAATTTATGTTTTATTTTACATCATTTGGATTATTGAGTTATTATAATTATAATAAAAATAAAAGATTTTCATATATATAATGAATTATTTATTAGGTTTAACAATTATTGGTACAATTAGTGGGTTATTTGCAGGATTAGTAGGAGGTGGCGCAGAAATATTAATAGTTCCATTATTAACTTTTTTTGGTTTATTGGGTTCATTAAAAACAAGAATAGGAACTTCATTATTTATGTTATTACCACCAATAGGTTTTTTTGCAGCAATGAAATTTTATAATAAAGGCCATGTTGATATTTTTGCGGCATTATATATGGGATTAATATTTACAATTTTTGCTTCATTAAGCAGTATGTTTACTCTTAATATTAGTACAAATATTTTAAAAAAAATATTTGTAATATTTACAATTATTAGTGGAATTTATATTTATTTTGAAAATTGATTAAACGTATCAAATAAATTATATTATTAATTAAAAAGTAATAATATAATGAGTCCTTGGCATTCTTGTAATAATTGTAAATCTAATGTTATTGGTAAAGAAAAATATGGTTGTATGCTTTGTTTTCGTCGTTCTATTAGTATAAATATACGTTATGATTTTTATTTTAAATCTTTAATAGGAATAGATTTACCAAATGAACTTATTGTGATTATTGCAAATTTTGCTTCTAAAGATTTTGATAATAATGTTGCAAAAAAAGTCAATATTGATTGTTGGAAATCAAGAATGCATAATATTATTGCATAAATAAGCAATAAAAACAGTAATATTTATTGAAACAAAAATTATAAAAATTATTGGTACATTATTTGGATAATAATTATTAGATTCAACTATTAATTTTTTTTTATATTCATTAAAATCTAATATTGGACTTGGACTTCGTGAAGGTCTATTCATAATAAATATAATATTTATAATTTTTTTAAATATTATATTTAAAAAAATTATTTATTTTTTATTTTTTATTTATAATTTTTATATTTAAACAAAAAGTACATATCTCATTTGTGTAGCAGACGATAAATCATTTACATCAACTGCATAAACATGAATATCTTGTTCACCAACTAATGAACTTGTTACTAGTGTATCTGGGATAGTTTCCCATCCAGCAACATCACTAGTATTTGTTGCTTGTACAATTGCTGATATATCACTAAAATTATTACCTGCTTCCGCCGATGACTGTAATACAAGACGATTATTAATATCTAAACCTGTACCAGATAAAGCGAATGAAGGACCAACTGTGTCTACAATTTTAATTCTACGAACAACATTTGCACTATTATTATCTGGGTCGGTAATTGTAATAGTTTCAGTAAAGTCACCGACCAAACCGAACGAAGCATCATTTACACTTAAATCTGTTGTAATATTTAAGCAAATATCTTCCCAATTAGAATCATTTATTATAAGATAATTGGCTCCATAATATCCACTTTGAGTTGCTGCTCCTGCAACAAAAGAAACATTACTTGTAATTGTTCCAGCTTCAATTGTTACTCCTGAAACATCTCCCATAATTGGAACACCAGATGGGTCACTACCTATTTGAACATTAGTTACAACGCCACTTACTTCAATTGTTGGATTTTCAACATCACGTAAAATGTAGATGTTTCTTACAATCTCAGCAGCTGCAGTAGATCCATCGGTTGCATTATATTTAACTTTGTATTGACCTGGTTTTCCTTTTCCAGTATTTACAATAACACCATTTGATAAATCTGGTTGAACTCTCCATAAACCAGGATAATATGCGCTATTTGATGCATCAGCAGTTAATGCAACTTCTTGACTACCACCCGACATTTCAAATACAGTTATTACTAATGAAACATCCCCAGCAACAATATCAACAGCACTACCACCTTGTTCTAAATAGTTAAATTCATTAATATATTTTGCATATGTTAAATTGGGGTTAACTAAAGTAATAACTGGTGCGGTAGTATCTACAACTGTAACTGTTCTTGAAGTTGTTGCTTTATTACCATAACTATCTTCTGCTTGATAAACTAAAGTATACGCGCCTGGTGTTGTAACATCAACACTTCCACTTATTGTTGTAACTGTTACAGAAGCAGACAAATCATAATTATCATTTACTACTATAGGAAGAACATCTGTAGCTTCATTAAATGCAGGTGTTAAACGTGCTTCTAAATCAGTTTTATTTGCGGCAGCAATTGAAGGGGCTTGAGTATCTGTCAACATAATTTTTAATTCACTACTTTCTGAATTTCCAGCATTATCCGATGAATTATATACAATTTTATATGTTTTTCCAAATACATTTAATGAAACATCTGCTGGAACAAGTAAAGTAGATGAACCATCTAAATATGATAATACATTTACACTACAATCACCATCTGCTTGATCAAATGCCTCGGCGAGAGGAGTTTGTAAAGCTAATGTACTATTAGATACATCAGTAAAATTTAATTTTAAAACATCATTTGATATATCATTATTTAAGATTGTTATTACAGGCAGTAATGTATCTTGAACAGTAACAGTTCTTGTTGCATTAAATGAAAGGTCACTTGCTTTATCTTTTACATTAATTAATACATCATAAGATCCAGATACATTCATTACAACTGCACTACTATTAACCGATACAATAACATCAGTTGCATCATTTAATAAAACTCCACTTGCTAAATTAGTAAACCATTTATCACTTGAATTATAGCAAGCATCAACATAAACAGCACCCATTGATGCTTCAATTACATGAGGATTAGCAGGTAAATATACAATATTTGAGTTTGAAACAATAACTTTTCTTTGTTCAACAACTGTATTTGTTCCATCACTTGCAGTAATAGAAACACTGTATGGTGCACCTAATGTAGTATAATTACCTTGATTAAATAATTCATTTGGAGTTACTAAAGCAATAGTATCACTTACATCACCAATAATAGCATCAACGGCACCAACTCCCGCTAATAATACCGAGCTAAAATCAAGTAATCTTTTTGGTTGAACTACATTAGAAGCATCTAATGGACGAGCACTGGCATCTAAAATAAAAAGATTGGTAAGACCACTTATAACAGGAGGGGTAGTATCGACCACATTTACTGGTAAATCATATACAAGATGTTGTTTTTCATCGCTTACTTCAAATCTTACAAATGACTTGACTGTTGATTCTGCTGATGTTTTTGTCCAGTCAATTTCACGGTATATAGTTTTTACAGAAACAATACCTTTAGCATCAGCAAAAACAATATTATATGAACCATCTGTTATAGGTACCGATGTTGGATACAATCCACTTGCATCTTTATGTAAATCTAAATTAATATCTGGAACTACTGCAAGTTGAGCAGCTGTTGGTGCGCCACTAGGAACATGTTCAACATTAAGAGCAGCAGGCGTACCATCAACAAATGGCGGCATATCAGTTTGATAACTATATAAAAATGCTAATGAACTATCAATAACATTTACTTGTGTTGTTAAATTAGCAACATCTGTTGTTAAAGCGGCAACATCGGCACTGGAACCATCTGCGCCATCTGCGCCATCTGCACCAGCAGAACCAGTGGCACCGGCAGGACCAGTAGCACCACTAGGACCGGTAGGGCCTTGCGGACCATTAGAACCGCGAGGACCAGTAGAACCACGAGGACCAGCAGGACCAGCGGGACCAGGAACAGCTACTGTAGGAGTTTCTTCTTTAATTACACCTGATTCGGAGCCTAATACTAAATCAGAATCATTGTAATCACCACTAATAGTAATATAAAACCCACTAGACATTTTTTAATTAATTATTACTATTATTACTATTACTATTATTAGTATTACTATTATTAAAATTTAAAAAAAACCCTCCAAAACTTTGTCCTTCATACAATAAAGATAAATAAATATTATTATCAAAATTTTCATTATTATAAAATAATAATATTGCTAAAATTATACTAATATGGCTTATCGTTATTGCAAAATTACTTCCATAAATAACCGGTAATGTATATATTTCTTCGGCTTTATCTTCGTTAACATCTTTTATATCAAGTAAATTGCTAGATGCAAATAAATTAAATATACTTGGTAAAATAATTGTTGGTTCTTTCAATATATCATAATTATGGCTTAATAAAACACTGGGTAAAATAACTGTTCCAAGTGTCCAAAATATTCCAATATATAATGCTTTAAATTGTCCATAATTTTTTTTAATTTTCTTATAACCCAATGTAGATGTTAATAAAAATAATATAGGATAAGTTTCTGGATTATTAATTAATAAACTAATAATATAAACATAACTTAATGCTATTATAAAAATATTGAAATCTTTTGTTTTTTTTAAATAATTATAGTAATTTATCTTATCTATGCTATAATTTGAAGTATTAGAATATTGTAAAGCATCAATTAAACGGTCACTTCCATATGTAAATATTCCAATCGCAAATTGTAACGCAATTAATTTGGGAGTTATTAAATTTTCTCGATAATAAGTATTGATGTATATATATTGTAATAAATTCAATGGAATACCTAAATTACTTCCTATTATTGGATTATAAAAAACACTGTTATTACTATTAGTATTTGTATTATTCAAAATATTTAACATTAAAATATTGCTTTTTAATGGAACAACATTTTTCTTAATTATTAAATTATTTACGAAAGTCATTAATAATTTAATTATATTATAAATAATTTTTTTTATCTAAATAATATATAAATGTCTAATTTAGAATTAATTACAAACAAATATGACAATGATAATGATGAAAACAAAATGGATTTTAAAAGTTTTAAAGAATTAATAATGTATTTTCAAACATCTATTCGCAACGTGGCCTTAACTACCACGGTATCATTCGCTGCTTTAGGTTACTCTAGATATTATAGAGGAAAAAGTAAATTATATGTTATTGGTATGGTATTCGTTTCCCTCTTATTATTAAGTGCTTCATTTTTATTAAATTTATTTTTATATAACGATATTCAAAAATATATTAATAATCCAAAATACAAAGCAATAGAAAAATGGTCCAATATTAATAAAGTATTTTTTATTATTCATGCTATTACACTATTTTTTGCTATTTATACTTTTTATAGAGCCTGTATAGGAAGTGCATTTTAAAACTATAATTCGGTATTTAAATTATCCCACATCCCTCCTACAAAATTTATTTTATCTTCAAAATAAAATATATTATCTACGTTATTAAATTCCATATCAAAAAATTTAAAATAAACTTCATAATCGTTTACATTTATTATTTTATTATGAATCAATGTTGAATCATAATAAACTTTATCATAAAGTCCGTTTTTATAAAATATTTTGTCTGTAAATTTTATTAAATTTGAACTTATTTTATTGTGAATTGTTGTATCTAAAAATCTATTATAATTAAATTTTAATTCAAAATTACTATCTTTAACAATACCATAAATCAATTCATGATCTGTGTCAAATTTAACTTCTGATTTTGATTTAAATAAATTATCTGGATCCAATGATAAAATATTTGATGCATATTCTATTATTAATGTCCCTTGAACATCATTTTTATCTTTAACATATACATTAATTTCGCATCTACTAGGTATAATATCGCTAATATAATCAAATAACGGACTACTGCAATTATAGATATTAATACTTAAAAAATATTCTTTTGAATTATCGTTTAATAATGATACCGGTAATAACTCAAATCCATCTGTATTTTTATCTAAAAAATTATTAATATATTCTTTTTGTGGTTCGTCTAATTTATAATTAATATATGTTGAATATTTGTTTACAATAAATGGTGCATGTAATGTATTTTTATTATACGGATTATATGTTAAACTCGGCATCCCGGTCAAAAGAGCATTATAAAAAAGTTTCAAAAACTTTGGACTATTAAAAAACATTTTATATATAATATAAAAATGTTTTTAATTTTAAATGATTTTATAGTATATATATGGAATATTTATTAAACATAGCAAGAGCGGCAGACTTATTTCAAATATTTATATTATATTTTTCTTATTTTTTTACTTTAAATGTTGATTTTTTAATATTTTTTATTGGATTATTTTTTAACCATAAATTAAATGATTTCTTAAAACATTCTGTATTTTCACAAATATTTGGAAAACAAGACATACCATTATTCGGTAAAGGAATTAGACCAAAAGGTGCAAAAAATGGTTGTTCATTTAAACCTTGTAATCCTACAAAATCGTATGGAATGCCTTCTGGACATTCTCAATCCGCTAGTTTTTTTTCAACTTTGGGTATATTATTTTTATTAGAAAATAACAACAAAAATAATAATTTTATAACTATTTTTGGTTCTTTTATATTTATAATTACAATGTTATTTGTAATGTATTCTCGTGTTTTAATTAAATGTCATACAATACAACAAACTATTGTAGGTTCATTAATAGGAATTGTTGTTGCATTTTTATTATTTAAATATAAAAATAAAATCAAAAAAGAGTTGAAAAAATATAAAAATAGTGATTTATATTTACTTTTAATTAGTTCTATAATATTATTTATATTGTTTTATAAAAAATTTTAAATTATTTAAAATTAAACAATAAATTGTCTAAAAGTAATGCCTAATCTAGTATTTTTAGAGTTATTATTGTTATAATTAGTTTTTAAAATACCATGTCTATATTCATGTTGGAAATATCCACCCATCGTAATAATTAATCCATGAAATAATTCTATATTAATTATTTCTTTAGTTTTTACATTTTCAATACTAAAAACTCTATTTATATTATTGTTTTTGTTGTTTAATGTTAAAATACTTATTTCATAATTTGGAATCATATTATATGTCCAATCCCTATGCATTGGAATAAAATCTTCAATGGTTTCATAATAATTAACTACAATTTGATTATAATTGTTATTGATTTTTTTAAAATAATCATAATATGGATAATATAAATTTGATAAGCCATCAATAATCTCATTTTTATTACTTCCACTAAACATATAACTCTTATTTGAAACTACATGATATTTTGGAGTATTTAAATAACTTTTAAACCATCTATGTGTTTTTTCTTCTATTAATTTTGGATTATTATAATCTTTATTAAAAACCATAACATTGCTTTTATCAGAGTTATTAGTTTTTATAAGATTTTTTAATTTATCATAATTATAATCACTGTAATCTAATAATGGCTTTTCTAAAAAACTTAACTTGATATATGAATGATTTGTTAAATTGATTATTTGATTATAGTTAGTTAACATTTTATATATTTTATTATTTAATTAAATAATAATATATATAAATATCAATTTTATAATAGTTTTTCTATTTCTTCTTTCATGTCATCTAAATCCGGTTTTGGTAAACTTTCATAATCAATATAAATCTCATTTTCAGGATTATAATGATTATAAAAATTTGCTTGTTCTGGTACCGCATTCATTGGATATGGCCAATGGCTTGTTGTTCTCAGTTTTTCATAAAATTTTCTACGTAGTTTATTTTGTTTTTCAGTATTATCTTCGTGATTTCTTGGTAAATAACACAAATATTGTATTAAACGTTCTTCTTTACAATCTTCTGGACCACAACTATTTTGATGAAAAGTACGCGAATCCCAAATTACTAAATCACCTGCTTTAACATCTAATTTTATTTTTGTTGCTTCTAGTGCTGCATTAAAATAACTTTTATCTAAAACATGCCAATTATGTGGTTCATCTATTTCCATTTTTTCAAAATAATCTTCGTGTAATAAGTGGCTTCCGCTATACAATACTAATGTTCGCTCACTATTATTTGTCAAACTTAAAAATGATTGATAACAACTTAACCCTTTTTTTCTTGAACTTTGGTCCGTATGTATCCAATAATGGTCTTCATTTTTATAGTTACTTGGATAATGACAACAACCATCAAATCCACTAACCAATTCTTCTGTGTCCCATAATTGTTTAAATATATTTAAAATTTTTGGATTAGTACGTGCTAACCAAGCAAATCTTTGATGCCCAACTTGGTGATGTTTATAAATACCATTATAATCAATTAACCCATGTAATTCGGTTAAATTTGGCACATCATTATGCCACTTTATAAATAGATCAATATATTCATTTATTTCTTCATTATTATACACTTTTGGAATAATAGTATAACCATTTTTTTTTAGTGCTTCTTTATAAATGCTAATAGGGTAAGTTTCGTCAATCATAAATTAATAATCTGTATTAAATTATTTTTAAATTATTAATATAAAAACATTTATATTAACTATATTATAAAATGAGACTATTATTTGTATTGTTATCAATTGCAAATGGATTTCTTTTAAATGTACCAGTAGATGTATTTAAAAGAAAATACGAAAATCAAATAGTAAAAGTATATGAACCAGCTGACATTGAAAGAAAAGATATGAATGCATTAATTTTTTATACCGGGGCAAATGCATTAATTCCTGGAGATATTTATAGTAATTTTATTAAAGCATTAAATAACTATAATTTTTCTGTAAGTGTTGTACCTTCAGAAAACAGTATTACTACCGAATTTTTATATGATATAAGAGACGAATATAAGGAGTTAATTCCATTGACTCATTCTTCTGGCTATGTCAATGCTATTGAAACTATTAATAAGCAAAAAAAAATTAATAAAGCGGTGTTTTTAGACCCAGTTGATAATAGTAAATTATTTGATAATTCATTATTTTCGGTTTTTTCAAATAAAGAAACAATTCTAAATTATTTGGAAGAAATATTGGTTTTAAATGCCGGCAAATCATATCAAGGTTCAATTTTCCCAAAATTTGAAATACCATTTATTCCTGCTTTTGGTGTAAATGTAAAAAAATTAGAACAATCAAATCCATCATTAACAATAACATTAGAAACTGCTGAAAATTATGGACATAGTGATGTATTAGATACTATTTGGAGTGATCTAATGCATACAACATTAAGTAAAGGAAATGAAATAAGAGAACAAGAAGTATTGGATGAATATTTGGATTGGTTGGCTCTACAAATTTATAATTTTGTGAATAAAGTTGAAAATGATATTGATGCAAATAATAGTGGTGCCTTATTAATCAGCAAACCAATTGTAGAAGTATTGCAGAAAGATGAGGATTAATTATTTGAATAACATAATCAAAAATGATAGTAAAATCCATAAATTATTCATATTATATTATATAATATGAATAATTTATTATTTATTCGTTGCTATAATAAATGACCATACTTATACCTATTAAAGTAATAAATATACCAGCAAATGTTTTTGGATTTATTTTTTGATTAAACAAAAAGTAACTTGCTAATATTGTTATAATAACATTTAAATTCACAATTAAGTGACAATAACCAATATTTGGAGCATAATGTATTGCTTTTGCCATAATTACTGAACCAAATACTCTAAAAAGACAAGCAAATATTAATAAAATTATTAATCCAAGAGTAAGATTATCTATTATTTTTTGCAAATCTTTTTTATGATTTATTAAATATATTATTCCAGCACATCCAACCATAATATAAATCATAGCAATTAATGCTTCAATACTTAAGCCAGTGTTTGTTAAATATTTGGTTACTATTAAACTGAAGGATGTAATAAATAATTCACAAAATGATAAATATGCCCAATGGTATTCCATATTACTTATTGTGGTATTATATAATACTATATTAATTATGCATATAATTAAAAATAATTTCTATTATTTCATTTGGTAATTTATTAAAATAGTTTTCAAATAATTGATTGTATATATTTTCTATATACAAATAATTATAAGGCTTACTATATTTATTTATAAAAGTCATTTCTAAATATTCTAATAATACATTTTTAAAGACTAATGATGGAGACCAATTAGATGAACAAATACAACTAGCACAACAATAACATGCATTATATTCTAAATTTAAAAATTTTGGTTTATTATACTGAATTTTATAAAAAAATTTTAAAACTTCATTATTATGTATTTTATTTTTACTATTTAATTGTGAAATGTATTTATGATAATTTAAATCATTGTTATTAGATAAATGATAACTAAAAATTTTATATGGTTTAAATGGATAATCATTTGGTATTAATAATCTCAATAATACTTTATCGTTTTGTTTATCAGTAATTTCTAAAAAATGTTTCATAGTATTGTCGTCACTAAATATTAATTTTACATCTAGATTTTCAAAGTATTTTTCATAGTTATTAAAAAAATTTGTAATATATTTTTTTTCATGAAAATTTTTTATTTCTATATTAACACGTTTAATACATGATAATGACATTAATATTATTTTATTTTTATTTTTATTTTATTTAATCTTTTATAGTAATTTTAATACTACTATTTTTAATATAACAAATACAAGTATGTGAAACTGATGCATAACAAACACTATTTTCTTTAATAATATTCATAAAAGTTTGAATACCTTTGCGCGATGGACAATTTTTATCAAAATGATAAAATATATTTGCAAAAATAATATTCCAAAAACATAATGGATGATTTCTATAATTACTAATATCAAAACTCACACCTAATTCTGTTGGTTCATTAATCCAATTAATTGTTTCCATAAAAGGATCAATAATTTGCATATTGATTAAACTATTCCATTCTTGTGACTGCCTGCTTAATCCCAATAGATTATCCTTTACATTTTTGGTAAATGTATCTTCAATTAATGGTGAAATTTGGTTACGATATTTTCCACGCACAGACCAATTAGGTGTGGTATCTTTAAAATATGGAATTTGATATTTTTCAGCAAATTCATAAACTGGTTTTTTATAAATATCTATCATTGGTCTTCCAATATTAACACCATTAATACAAGCTTTTTCTTTAATCACTGCTAAATCTAGAATATTTCTACCCCGACATACATTTGCAAAAATATTTTCAACAATATCGTCTTTATGATGAGCCAGAAGCATAATATTAGAATTTTCTTTTTTTAATACTTCTTTATAAAAATGAAATCTAATATTTTTGGTAATAATTTCATAATCGCTCCTTTTAGTATTATTGCGCTTAATAGAATCAATATTTTTAATATATAATTTAATATCATTTTTTGAACACCAATACTTTAAAAATTCTTCTTCATCTTTTGTTTCAAATCTATTATTATAATTAATATGAGCACCTACTACTTCATAACCTAGATTTTGAATAATACTGATTAAAACCATTGAATCAATACCTCCAGACAATGAAATAACAAATTTATTGGTTTTTTCATTTATACAAAATTGAGTAATATGTGAAATTAATTCTTCATTGGCAAACACCATATTAATAATTTTTTCTTCGTGTTTAGGTACTAATTCTAAAATTTTTGAATCATTATATACAAAACGTTTTAGATAAGCTAGCATAATAATTATTTTATTTAATAATTTATAAAATAAAATAATAATTATAATCAATTTTTTATAATAAATTTTTAATTTTTTATTTTATATTAAATATATTTATTAGTTAATATAAAATATAAAATATAATGTTTGAAAAATATTATCAAGTATTAGAATTACAAAATAATGCATCAGATGAAGAAGTTAAAAAAGCATATAAAAAAATGGCTATTAAATATCACCCCGATAAACAATGTGATAAAACAGAAGAAGAAAAAAAAGAAGCGGAAGAAAAATTTAAAACAATAGCCGATGCATATGATGTTTTAACAAATAAAGAAAAACATGTACCTTCTTTTGCTCAAGGTAATTTTAGACGTGGTTCTATAGATCCCCATGAAATATTTAATCAAATATTTAAAGATATGAATATTGCTCGTCAAATGAGTGGGCTGCGTCATGGAATGAATGTTTCAATTAATATGCCTGTAAATACGAATAGAGTAATGCGCTCATCTTCAATATCTATTGTAAATGGTAGAAGAGTTGAAACAATTAATGAAACAATAAATGGTGTCACGCGCCAGCAAACAATTGTAAGTGATTTAAATAATGGCACACAACAAATGAATGGAAATATTCAAAATGTAATATTTAGACATATGTAAAAAAAAAATATTATTATAATAATATGCTTAAGTTTATATTAAAAGCAGTGTTATTATTTAATAGTTTTAGTGTATGTGAGCCATATGTAATGAGTTGTGTTGCTATTCAAAAACCTATATTAAAAAATAATAACAATCAACTAAAACAAATAAATATGCTTGAACTAGATTCTAATTCTTTGTTATGTAAATGTAGTAATTTACTTAATCATGATCAAAGCGAATTGTTAGTTAAAAAAATGTCAAGTATTTTTCCACAAATGGATTCTATATCGCATTTTGTATTAAATACAAATAGTCAATTAGTAACTAGTGTATTGGAAAATGAATATTTAAAAGTTGAAACTAAAAAATTTTTAGTATTAATGATTATTCAATTTACACAAATGGGAGATTCTACTGGTTCGCATATTTTAGATTTTTATTATGATATTGTTCAGTGTCTTTTATAAATTATTCTTATATTAAATATTAAATATTAAATACTAAATACTAAATATTAAATACTAAATATTAAATATTTAGTATTTAATATGTCAAATAATAACGTAATTGCAGTAGCAAAATATAAATATAAATATTATGTTTTACCAAATTTATGTATGGATACCCAATTTAATATATTATATATAAAAGAATTATTAATCAATAATAATCATATTAATAAATATACTAGAGATAGAGGAAAAGCATTAGTTATTGCTCATGATATTCAAAAAAAAATTGATAATGAATATGGTGTTATAGAAATTAGTATATAAAGAATTATATAATGGTTTTGCAGAATATTTTGAATACATATGTTCCGTTGCGTGCCGAAATTCAAAACAAAGACAATGGTAAAGCCAAGATTGGTTGTGTCGCGTTCTCACCAAAGTTAAATCATCAGTGCGTTTTATGCGTTTGGCCACAACCAGTATAATCTTAATAATAAAGCATCAAATGAAAATAAAGATTGTATTCATGCTGAAGTAGATTGCGTTGAGAGATTAAAAAAATCCGAAAAAGTTTGTCCTATTAATTTGATAGTTTTTAGAACAAATAATAGTGGAAATAAATTAATGAATGCAAAACCATGTGAATGTTGTCTTAAAACAATTGACTTTACATTAAAAAAGAAAAATTATAGATTGAAAAAATTGTCTTATAGTGATGAACATGGTAATATATGTTTTATACAATAAATACTTTGTTGTAAAGTTTAATAGTTAATAAAAATAAATTTAAAATTAATTTTTTATTTTTATTTATATTATGTATTTAGTTCCTTTAATTCGGGCAAATCGTGCAATAGCAGCTAGTTTAATATATCCTGAACATCCAATTCAAGCAATTGCAATAAGTGAATTATCAAGTGTAATTATACCTATATTGAATCCTGATTTATTTCCACGTATTTTGGGAACAATAATTGCCGCGATGTATCAACCTTATTTTGCCCATTATTATATTAAAAAATATCACGAATTAAATAATATACATAATGAGGCTGAAATTTGTAGTTTATTATTATTTATTTTCGTTCTGGGATTTCAATATATTAAATAAATAAAAAAAATTCATATATAAACCACATTTGGTTTTTTTTCATATTCACTATATAACATTCCTTTGGACGTGGGTTTATCTAAATCTAAAAGTGTTTTGAGTGCTTCCATGCGTTTTTCTGTTGGATGTTGTGATGGATTTTTTTTTTGTAACATTCTTGAAATTTGTTTCCATCTCCATTCAAATTTTAGTGCTTCATTCCATGTAGGAAAATTTTCAACATAACAATGATATGACCATACTTCCCCTTGTGAAACTTTAATAGATGTTGCAGTTGCTCCGCCTTTAATTTCTTTATTATGTTGTCTAATTCTTTTATCTAAATCAACTGTTGCGCCTATATAAGTGGATTCATTTGTAGATTTAATAAAATAAACAAAATATGACATTAATAATATTATATAAAAATATATTATTAATATTTTTTATCTTTTGTTATTTCTAACTCATTTTCTATTTCATATCTACGATTTTTTAACCATTCTTCACAAATCTCTTTGTGTTTGCTTCGTTTTTGATAACTTTTTCCATAATTTTTGAATCCAGCTTGATAATATATAGTTTCTATATTAGGATGTCTATAAATACAAATATAACCGATGTTACAACTTCTATTTTTAGATTGAGTATTTTCAATATTACTAACCCACATTAAATTATTAACATTATTATTAGATGGGTTATTATCAATATGATGAATTTGTGGTAGGTTTTCAGGATTAGGTATAAATGCTAATCCAACCAATCTATGAACTTGTTTTCTAGAAAGTTTTCTACCTGAATTTGGTATTCTAAATGATACATAACAATAATTACCTTTATCTTTTTGTTGTTTTAATATATTTTTTGTTTCAAAATTCTTAACATTACCTAAATTAGATACATAATGATTTAATGTTCCATCAATCTTTCGCCATTCTTCTTTTTCCATTTTATGATTTTAATAAATTAATTTTAATTACAGTTGTTAAAATCAATTTTAAATATATTAAATTTAAAATTAACTTAAATAAATATTAAGTTTTATATTAATGATTGATACAATCATTCAGACACCGTGGCAGAGTTGGTAATGCGATGGATTGCTAATCCATTTCCCTCAGGGAGCGCGAGTTCGAGTCTCGTCGGTGTCGTTTTTTTGCCGGTATGTCCGAGTGGTTAAGGAGTGAGTTTTGAGTTCTCATGTGCAAAGCACGCACAGGTTCGAATCCTGTTGCCGGCGTTTTTGGGTTGATAGCTCAGTTAGGAGAGCGTTCGATCCGCGGTCAGCCCATTTTTTTT
>TARA_B110001450_G_scaffold110844_1_pt1 | contig 15498 bp, 9 predicted proteins | sample TARA_B110001450 | Tara Oceans TARA_B110001450 (sample SAMEA4396538) | marine metagenome | biome: Polar Biome; feature: [SRF] surface water layer (ENVO:00010504); material: water (ENVO:00002006), including particulate matter (ENVO:01000060) such as... | depth 5 m | reverse complement strand
GTTCTTAATGATATTACTATCGATGATTGGGCAATAATTATTGGTGGAGATTCTCATACAAGAATGTCTAAAGGTGTCGCTTTTGGAGCAGATTCTGGAACTGTTGCTCTAGCGCTAGCTACTGGTGAAGCTACAATGCCAATTCCTCAATCTGTGAAAGTTACCTTTAAAGGAGAAATGAAAAATTATATGGATTTCAGAGATGTAGTTCATGCCACTCAATCTCAAATGCTTGCTCAGTTTGGAGGAGATAACGTATTCCAAGGAAGGGTAATTGAGGTTCATATTGGAACTCTTACTGCTGATCAAGCGTTTACATTTACAGATTGGACTGCAGAGATGAAAGCTAAAGCTTCTATCTGTATATCTGAAGATGATACTTTAATCGAATCTTTAGAAATTGCAAAAGGTAGAATCCAAATTATGATTGACAAAGGAATGGATAATCATAAACAAGTTCTTCAAGGTTTAATTAACATCGCAAATAGAAGAATAGCTGAGATTGAATCAGGTGATAATCCTGCTTTAGCCCCAGATGAAAATGCAAATTATTTTGCCGAGGTTATGATTGATCTAAACGAAATCGCAGAACCAATGATTGCCGATCCGGATGTAAATAATGAGGATGTCTCTAAACGTTATACACACGATACAATTAGACCATTATCTTACTATGGTGGGACTAAAAAAGTAGATTTAGGATTCATCGGATCTTGTATGGTTCATAAAGGGGATATGAAAATTTTGGCTCAAATGTTAAAAAACATTGAGTTTCAACTGGGTAAGGTTAAATTCAAAGCACCATTAGTCGTTGCGCCTCCAACATATAATATTGTTGACGAATTAAAAGAAGAAGGCGATTGGGAAGTTTTAGTAAAGTATTCAGGTTTTGAATTCGATGATAGTGCCCCCAAAGGTTTAGCTAGAACAAAATACGAAAACATGTTGTATCTAGAACGCCCAGGATGTAACCTATGTATGGGAAACCAAGAAAAAGCCGAACCAGGTGATACTGTAATGGCTACTTCTACACGTCTTTTTCAAGGAAGAGTTGTTAAAGATTCTGGTGAGAAAAAGGGAGAATCTTTATTGTCATCTACACCAGTAGTTGTATTGTCTACAATTTTAGGTAGAACACCTACTATGAAAGAATATGAAGCAGCTGTTGATGGTATTGTATTAACCAGATTTAAGCCTTCCTTGAAGCAATTAGTTAGATCATAAAAATAAATTATTTTATTTATTACAAAACCTGAGTTCTAAACTTGGGTTTTTTTTATTATTTTTAGTTGGGGGTTAATTTTATAAACATATTTTACAGGGAAGAGGTCTGGAAACTATCAATTAAAAAAATTATATGAAAGCTATTTTATAATTATGAATTTAGAAAAATTTAATCAATTTTTAAATCAACTATCAAAAAAAAGTTTACCAGTAATCGATGCTGATATCTCCATGAATAAATTTATTAAAATAGATCTTTCTGAAAAAAATAAAAAACAATTTGATTTTGATATTTCATCCTCCAGAGAATGGGAGAACTACCTTCATTCATATCTGAATAAAGGTAATTTCGAAGTAGCTTTTGGTGGTTATCTAGAACAAAGAAATATATATGACAGGAGTGATTATTTTAAAAATTTAAATGAAAATGAAAATGAAAAAAGAAATATTCATTTAGGAATAGATTTATGGTGTAAAAAAAATACAAAAGTATTAGCAGTATTAGATGGCAAAGTTCATAGTTTTAGCAATAATAATAACTTTGGAAATTACGGACCAACCCTAATTTTAAAGCATAAAATTGATGGACATAAATTTTATACCTTATATGGTCATTTATCATTATCATCACTTAAAAACATGAAAAAAGGCAGTAAATTTTTAAAAGGAAATACAATAGGTTTTTTAGGTGATTCTTCTGTAAATGGTGATTATTCTCCTCATTTACATTTTCAAATTATTAGAGATCTAGAAAATAATTTTGGAGATTATCCTGGTGTAGCTTCTAAAAAAAATATTGAGTTTTATAAGAATAATTGCCCGGATCCGAATCTTTTATTAAAATTAAACAACATCAACAACAAATGAGTTGTTATTAATTAAATCATATACTTAGGAGATTACTTCATCTATAGAATTTAAAATAATTTGACAACCCATATAAATTTCTTTATCTGAAATTGTAAGTGGGGGAGAAATTCTCATTGCTTTTCCCTCAAATAGTAAAAAAAATAAAATTAACCCATTTTCTAAACATTTATGTATCACTTTTGCAGCTAATTCTGGAGTATCTAAAATTACCGCTAACATTAACCCTTTTCCTCTAATTTCTTTAATTGAAGAATGTTGTAAGTTTTTTCTAATTAGTTTTTCTTTTCTCAGAGATTCATTAATTAAGTTAGCATTAAGTATTTCGGTAACTGTTGCAAAACCTGCTGCAGAAATTACTGGATGACCAGCAAATGTTGAAATATGTCCTAATTTGGGATTTTCTTTTAATAAGCTCATGTTTTCAAAAGAGGAAATAAAAGCACCAATTGGCATTCCACCTCCTAAACCTTTCCCGGTGATTATAATATCTGGAATTACATTGTAATTCTGAAATCCCCAAAATTTTCCTGTCCTACCTATACCCGTTTGTATTTCATCCAAAATTAACAAAGCACCAACTTCTCTACACCGTTGCTTTACTTTTGATAAAAAATTATTTTGGGGAACAATAAAACCTGCACCTCCTTGAATTGTTTCCAATATTATTGCAGCAGTTTTACAAGTAATTTTGTTGAGTTCTTTTTGATTGTTAAATTCGATAAATCTTGTGCCAGGAATTAAAGGTCTAAATGCTGTATTTTGTTTTTCAACACCTGAAACACTCATAGAGCCCATTGTATTACCATGATACGATTTTTTTGCAGCGATTATCTCTGCTCTATTTGTAACTCTTTTTGCTAATTTTAAAGCACCTTCTGTTGCTTCTGTTCCAGAATTAGTGATGTAAACAGAATTTAAATTCTTTGGAGAGTTTTCCACTAATATTTTACATAATTCTACTTGTGGTTGTTGAATAAACTCTCCATAAACCATTACATGAGCATATGCTTCTAGTTGATTTTTAATAGCTTTTGTGACTTTTGGATGATTATGGCCTAAACTATTTGCAGAAACTCCAGCAACAAAATCTAAATATTTTTTACCTGAAATATCGTAAATAAAACTTCCTTTTGCTTTAGAAATTTCTATAGAAATGGGGTGCGGTGATGTTTGTGCCTGATATTTGAAAAAATCTGTTTTCAAATTTTAGTGTTTTTTGTAGATAAATTCTTTTTTTGATCTTTCCTAAACTTCTTCTTTTTATCTATTAGTTTAGAACCTTTTGTTATTTCATCATCTTCCAAAAAAAAGTTATTTTTATCCTCTTTAACAAAAATATCTTTCTTAGTTTTTGGTTGTTCGTCTTCACGCCAGACAAACCCTTTTAATTCTCTTACATCATCTGGTAATTGTGATGGAGGATATGTGTTTCCATTTGAAGTTTTTAAATATTTTATAGTTTCAATTTGACCTTTTTTAAGAGTAAATTCAATATTACTTGAGACTTCTTTTGTAATAGTTTCTAAAACCTGTGATTCTTCATCTCTATTAAAATATACTGATTCAGCATTTCCTTTTACTAAAAGTAGACGAAGTTTATTTTTTTCGAATTTACCAAACATATTTCTACCTTTAATTTGGTTGAAATCTTTTTTTGAAACAGAATCTTTAGAACTAATGAATGAATTGTTTAATACTTTTAATGAATCTAACTTCTCAGTTTCTGTATTTGATATTAAATGAATTGTATCTCCTGTAATTTGATTTTGGTCAGACCAAATTATAGGATTTTTAAACATTCTTGTCAATCCTAATTTTTGATATGTGTGAATAGAATCACATTTGCCCTGTAAATCTGATTTAAAAATTTTTACATTGTGGTAAGTTCTAATGATTCTTTTTTCAGGTTTCCCGGTTATTAATATAGTATCACCATGAATAAACATTGAGTCTTTATCTACAATTGAAATAGCAACTGCTCTTTTAACTAGAAAAAGAGAGTCTTTTAATTCAAATATTTCTGCGTAGTTGCCTTTTGTTATAAAATTTTTAACGGTATCAATAACTCGTATATTATTAGTGGCGGAAGCAAAACCTTTCTTTTTGTCATAATACAAACTATCTCCTTCAATAGTTCTTTCTTTTAAATATAGTTTTGCGCTTTTTACAAAGTGAGAAATATCTGTTTTTGTATTGTAAAAACCTTTTTCACAATAAATTCTATTTTCGTCCTGAGTATTGGTAATTGTAGATGGCCCATACAGATACGTAAGTCCAGAATTTGTGTAATAATCTAAATGATTGGACTCTAAGTTATGCTCTGGGTTAACGACAGTAACTCTTGTAGTTGCTGTAAATTTTTTATTTTCTAAATAATATTTTCCATTTTTACTTTTTAAAGTATTTGTCTCATCTTTTATTGTTGCAAAGCTTTTGTAGTACAATTTTTGATTAACTCTGTCAAAATGCAATGTATCTGAAGTTAAAGTCATCGTTGGATCTTTTAAAACAACTTTTCCCCAAGACAATGCTTGTTTAGAATTTGCATCGTAATCTGTATAATTACTTCTTTGTGTGATTGTATCACCTTGATTTATATAAACATTTCCAATTGCTTTAAAGAAATTTTTCTCTTTATAAAACAATGCTTGCTGACTTGTTAAAATAATTCCATCATGAGTCATCTTAACATTTCCCAATAATATACTTGCACCAGGGTATTTTTCTTCATCGACTTCTTGAATTTCAGCTTCATAATTAATTTTCTTTGATTGTGACAAAGAAGACAATGAAAAAAGTAGAAAAAATAAAATAAATATTCTTTTCAAAATTATTAGTTTTAAACAAAAATAATGAAAAGAAAATGGGTATCCATTAAAGTAAAGTGAAATTTAATAATTTGAATAGTAGTAGACTTTAATTTTTAATAGATACTATTATTTAACGTACAATTGTTTGTTTTCTATCTGGACCAACAGAAACAATAGAGACAGGAACACCAGTTTCTTTTTCAATAAAAGCAACATAGTCTAGAAGGCTTTGTGGCAATTGATCTGCGGAAGTCATTTTTGTTAAGTCTTCATCCCAACCCTCAAATTCAGTGTAATTTACAGAAACATTATGCGGTTCAATATTGTATGGTAAATGACTAATTTTTTTTCCTTTATAGTTATAAGTAGTACAAACTTTTAATGTGTCAAACCCAGATAAAACATCTCCTTTCATCATCATTAATTGCGTAACTCCATTTACATCTACAGCATATTTAAGAGCTACTAAATCTAACCAACCACATCGTCTTGCTCTTCCTGTTGTTGCGCCAAATTCATGACCAATTTTAGCCATTTTTGCTCCATCTTTGTCAAATAATTCTGAAGGAAAAGGGCCAGAACCAACCCGTGTCGTGTACGCTTTAAAAATACCGAAAACTTCACCAATTCTGTTCGGTGCTACCCCAAGTCCTGTACAAGCACCAGCAGCTGTTGTATTTGATGATGTTACAAAAGGATATGTACCAAAGTCTATATCTAATAAAGAACCTTGAGCTCCTTCTGCTAAGATTGATTTATTTTCTTTAATGGCAGTATTTAAAAACTCTTCACTGTCTATAAATGCTAAAGTTCTTAATTTGTCAATTCCTTTACAGAATTCTGCTTCTAACTCCTTCAAATTATAATCAATTTGAACATCAAAGAATTTTAACATCTTAAGATGCTTTTCTGTCAAAGCGTCATATTTATCTTTCCAATTATCTAATTCTAAATCTCCAACCCGCATTCCATTTCTGCCGGTTTTATCCATATAAGTTGGGCCAATTCCTTTTAACGTAGAACCTATTTTAGCCTTTCCTTTAGATGTTTCTGAAGCAGCGTCTAATAGCCTATGAGTAGGTAAAATTAAATGTGCTTTTCTAGAAATTAATAATTTGGTGGTATAGTCTATATCGTGTTGATCAAGGTTTTCAAGTTCTTTTTTAAAGATTACAGGATCAATAACAACTCCATTACCAACTACATTTAAAGCTGTTTTATGAAATATTCCGGATGGTATTGTATGTAAAACATGTTTTTTACCATCAAAAATTAAAGTATGCCCCGCATTTGGACCACCTTGAAAGCGGGCAATGATATCGTAATTTTTGGTAAGTACATCTACTATTTTACCTTTACCTTCGTCTCCCCATTGTAATCCTAGTAATAAATCTACAGCCATTAGTTGTGTTAATTTGTTGATTGAATTGTTGTATTGTTAATTAAGATTTGTTCTTTTTGTTCCGTAAAAATAAAGTGAATGATTATGAATATCAATATCAAAAACTTCTTCTATTGTTTTTTTGATGATTTGAATTCTTGGATCACAAAATTCTTTGACTTCACCAGAATCTGTGAAAATTACATGATCATGATTTTTATCAAAATAACTTTTTTCATAACGAGCCATCGATTGTCCATCAAACTGATGTTTTCTTACCAGACCACAATCTAAAAGTAAATCTATTGTATTGTAGAGAGTTGCTCTACTAACTCTATAATTTTTATTTTTCATTTTTATGTAGAGAGATTCAATATCAAAATGCTCAGATGCTACATATATTTCTTGAAGAATAGCGAAGCGTTCAGGTGTTTTTCTGTGCTTATTTTCTTCTAGATACGTACTGAAAACTTTTTTCACTACTTCTTGATTTTCAAAAGAATTACTCATTTATGAATGATTTTTACAAAAAACAAATTTACAGTTATTTCTGAATAAAAGAATACTTTTAATCAAATGATATTTACAAAGTATTAACACGTTCTACATTTTTTATTCCTTCAATTTTGTAAAGATTTTTAATTAATTTTTCTAATTGTGAACTATTCTTGACACTTATTGATAATTTTCCATCAAAAACGCCTTCATTACCTTTAATATTTATACTGTGAATAAATACACCCATATTGTTTGAAATAATTCGGGTTACATTATTTGCCATACCTTGATTATCAACCCCAGATATTTGTAAAATTACTTTAAAATCTTGTTTGGTAGAATCGATCCATTTAGTTGGAATAATTCTGTAAGCATAGTTAGATTGAAGTGAAATTGCATTCGAACAATTCATTTTATGAACTTTGATTCCGTCATTAATTGTAATAAAACCAAACACTTTATCACCTGAAATAGGATTGCAACAATTTGATAATTTATAATCTAACTTTTGTTCTTCTTTACCAAAAACTAAGGCATCATATTTATTTGAAACTTCATCTGTATCTGGATATTCTTTTTGGGTAGTTTTTCTTCTTAATTTTGTTTTAATAAAGTTAAAAATTTTACGATTCCTTTGACTAACAAAAGCTTTTAATAGTGAATTATCTATTGCTCCATTTCCAATTCTAAAAAATAAATCAAAGCTTGTTTTTAATTTAAAATAGTTGACCAATTCATTTACAGTTTTTTCATTAAAGGAGATTTTTAAATGACGAAGTTTTCGTATTAATATTGCTTTACCTTCTTCTGAAATTACTTTTTCCTCCTCCTTTAAAGCAGCTCTAATTTTAGCCTTTGCCCTTGCAGTAATTACAAAGTCTAACCATCTTGAGTTGGGTTTGTTATTAGTAGTTGTAATTACTTCGATTTGATCTCCACTTTTAAGCTGATGACTCAATGGCATTAATTTTCCATTGACTTTAACTCCTCTACATTTTAAACCTATATCGGTATGTATTGAAAAAGCAAAATCTAAGGCAGTTGCATCTTTGGGGAGTGATTTTAAATCTCCGTTGGGTGTAAAGACATAAATTTCTTTAGAGTATAAGTTTAGTTTAAAGTTTTCTACAAAGTCTACAGCATTTAAGCTCTGAGTTTCTAATGTTTCTTTTAATTTATTAAGCCAGCTTTCTAAACCATCGTCTTTGCTTTCTACTTGTTTATATTTAAAATGAGCCGCATAGCCTTTTTCTGCAATTTCATTCATTCTATTTGAACGGATTTGAACTTCTACCCATTGTGAATCTGGGCCAACAACAGTAATGTGAAGTGCCTCATAGCCAGTAGATTTAGGCTGAGAAATCCAATCTCTTAAACGGGAGGGGTTAGGCTTAAAGTAATCGGTAACAATCGTATAGATCTTCCAGGCATCAAACTTATCATCATTAGAATTAGGTTCATATATAATTCTTATTGCATACTTATCATAAACTTCATTAAAAGTTACATTTTGAGTAATCATTTTTTTTCGAATAGAATAAATAGATTTAAATCTACCTTTTATTTCATACTCAAAATTCTCTTTATTTAACCCCGCCTTTAAAGTATTTTCAAATCGTTTTAAATATTTTTGTTGGTCTACTTTACTTTCTGTAATTTTATTTAAAATACCTTTATAAGATTCTGGTTCAGTGTATTTTAAACCTAAGTCTTCTAGTTCTATTTTAATATTATATAAGCCTAATCTATGAGCTAATGGAGCATAGATATATAAAGTTTCTGAGGCAATTTTAACCTGTTTATTAGCAGGCATCGCATCCATTGTTTGCATATTGTGAAGCCTATCTGCAATCTTTATTAAAATAACTCTTACATCATCATTTAATGTTAAGAGCATTTTTCTAAAGTTTTCTGCTTGTATAGAGGCATCTTGTTCTTTATTTAATCGAGAGATTTTAGTGAGACCCTTTACAATTTTTGCAATAGTTTTACCAAAAAGATGCTCCATGTCTTCTATAGTATAATCTGTATCTTCTACTACATCATGCAATAGCGCAGAAGCAATAGAAATTGCATCTAAACCTATTTCATTCGCAACAATTTTTGCGACTGCAATTGGATGAAAAATATACGGTTCACCTGTTTTTCTTCGTTGTTTTGAATGAGCATCTAAAGAAATGTCAAAAGCTTTTCTTATCAGTTCTTTGTCGTCTTTAGACAATACCTCATAAGTTCCTTTTAGTAGATCTTTATAACGATTTGTTATTTCTTTATTCTCTTCCCCTATAGTTGCTGTATATTCCAAATGTGTGTTCAAAAATTAAAATCTAAATCAATGTGAAATTTAGGAATAAGAATGTTAAGAAACAAGAAATTAAGATTCTAAATTTTTAATTCTATTTAATAAAGTTGGATGTGAATAATATGCAAAAACAAAAGCTGGATGAGGGGTTAAATTAGTCAAACTATTTTTTGACAACTTTTTAAGTGAAGTTACTAAAGCATGACCTTCAAAAGTTTCTTTTGCAAAATTATCAGCTTGATATTCAAATTTTCTTGACATACAATTCATGAATAATCCAGTGAATTCTGAAATTGGTGTATACAAAATACCAAAGGCTATTAGACCAATATGAAAGTTAGGTGAAGATACTCCTAATGCTTCTGAGAGAATAGGGGAGTTGATAAATAATGATAATATATAGAGTGTTAATCCCGAAAGTAGAATAGAAGCTATTAGATTAAAAATGATATGTTTTCTTTTATAATGCCCAACTTCATGTGCCAAAACTGCAATAATTTCATTGGTTTCTAAATCATTAATTAGGGTGTCATACAAAGTAATTCTTTTTTGAGACCCGAAACCAGAAAAATAAGCATTTGCTTTTGTAGAGCGCTTAGAGCCATCTACAACAAAAATATTATTGATAGTAAAACCTACTTTTTGAACGTACATTTCTATGGCTGATTTTAATTCTCCGTCTTCTAAAGCAGTTTGTGTATTAAATATTGGAACAATTAATTTTGCATAAAACATGTTTAGAAACAGAGAAAAAAAGGCAACAAGACCCCATGAATAAATCCAAAAGTTTGTTCCTGTCAATTGATAAAACCAAATAACGAGTGATAAAATTCCTCCCCCTAAAATTATACTTATAAACAGCCCTTTAATTTTATCTATCCAAAATATTTTTTTTGAAGATTTGTTAAAACCAAATTTTTCTTCAATTATAAATATGTTATAATAGGATATAGGAATCGATAAAAATGTTGAACTTAAAATAATAATTCCAAAGAAAATTAAAGCGATTAAAATGGGATTATTTGTAAAAGTTCTAGCATAAATATCTAAAAATTTAAAACCATCAACTAAAAAGAAAATTAGGGTTAAAAGAGTGGTTATGAATGAAGTTATTTTGGAAAACTTGGCACTTGTCTTTTTATATGCTTGTGATTTTTCGTATTCTTTTTGATCATAAATATCACTTAACTCTTTAGGTATTTTTTTATCAAAATATTTTTCGTTTAGAGTATCTAAAATTCTATCAATAATAAAACTGATAATTAAAATTGAGATGATGATAAAAAACAGGGTAATTGAGCTCATTCGTTATTCGTTTATATTTCTTTGTCTTGTTGCTTCAAATAAAATAATTCCAGCAGAAACAGAAACATTTATAGAATCTATTTGTCCTTGCATTGGTATATTTATATTTTGAGTTGCCGCATCTCTCCAGGTTTCTGATAAACCAGTAGCTTCTGTACCAACAACAATTGCAGCACTTTTGGTATAGTTTTCTTTAAAATATTGATTTGAATTTTGCAAAGTTGCGGCATAAATATTAATTTTTTTTTCTTCTAAAAAAGCAATTATTTCCTCTGAAGTCCCAATAGCTATTTTATTGGTAAAAACACATCCAATACTAGATCTTATGATGTTTGTATTGTATAGATCACTTTTAGGATTTGCTATAAAAACAGCAGCAACATTTGCAGCATCAGCAGTTCTTAATAGAGCACCAATATTTCCTGGTTTTTCAACACCTTCAGCAACTAGGATTAAAGGGTTGTTAACTTTAAATTGAATATTTTTTAAAGAAAAATCTTTTACTTTTGTTACAGCTATAATTCCTTCTGTTGAATCTCTATAAGCTAATTTTTTATAAACGTCTTTAGAAATTTCAATTCTATTGATATTCATATTAAAAAAGTGTAAAATTTCATTTTCAGAAATAATTTCCGGACAAAATAGAACTGTATCAAACTCATAATTTGAAGAGATTGCGAGTGAAATTTCTCGTTTACCTTCAATAATAAATAAACCTTTCTTTTTTCGTTCTCGTGCTTTTTCTTGCAGTTTTAGTAAGTTTTTTATATACGAGTTTTGAATGCTGGTTATTTCTTTCATCTGAGCAAATATAAGTATTTATAGGTATTGATACTTGAGTAAAAAACAATTTAATTGTTCTGTAAATACTAGTTGAAATTTTAAATAAATAGGAGGCAATAATATATATATTATGTGTGCTTCTATTTTATTTATTTAAAAAGGTTTATTTTTTAAGAAACTTCAATATAGTCTTTTTAAAAAAAGAGATTATTTTGTTTAATATTTGCCGGAATATCGTTTCCAAAGTTTTGTTTGATGCGTTTCTAAACTAATTTTTCTTCCTTGTATAAAAGCATGCGTAAGTATATTTCCTCTCATATCCAAAGCATCTCCTTTAGAAATAAATAGGGTAGCATCTTTACCAACTTCTAGAGTTCCTACTAAATGATCTATTCCTAAAATTTTTGCGGTATTAGAGGTTAATAATTGTAAAGCGACTTCTTTTCCCAAACCATGTGCTGCAAATGTTCCTGCATAAAAAGGCAAGTTTCTTGTATTCATTCTTTCCATTTGTCCTTCCATACCTATACTTACTAGAATGCCTTTATCTGTTAATGATTTCGCAATTGTGTAGGTATAATCATAGGCATCGTCTTCACTATTTGGATTTCTATGAGGTCTATCTATAATAATAGGAATATTGTTTTTAATTAATAAATCCGAAATATTATTTGCCCCTTCACCATTAACAAGAACAGTATTATTAATTCCTAGTTTCTTACTAATATGAATAGCGTCTGTAATTTCTCTTTGTCCACTTGCATGTATAAATAGTTTTTGAGAACCCTCAAATAATCCTCTAGTTGCCTCAAAAGGTATGTTTTTTTGTGATTTATCACTAGCTAGATAATTTTTAGCATCCTTAAAATAAGATGTAATTTTAGTTATATTTTTGATGTAATTTTTGTCTGGTTTTAATGCTGGATCTTCACCAAGCCACCACCTACCTCTAGTAAAACTACTTGGCCAATTTATATGAATTGCATCATCTATTTTGAGACTTGCATCTTCCCAGTTCCAAGCATCTAATTGCATGATTGAAGATGTCCCTGAAATTGTACCTCCTCTTGGAGTAACTTGTGCTATAAGAACACCATTCGGACGCATGGATTCAACGATTTTACTCTCTGCGTTGTATGCTATTAAACTTCTAATATGTGGATTCATGAATCCGGTTTCTCTTTCATCTGAAGAGGCTTTTACAGCATCAATCTCAACCAAGCCTAAAGAGGTATTTGCAGCAATAAAACCTGGATACACGTGTTTCCCATTTGCTTTAATCACTTTGCCGATTCGTGCAATTTTTGTCATGGCACTTCCAACAAAAATAATTTTACCAGCTTTAAACATAATTAAAGAATTGGTAATTACTTTTCCATTTCCTATATGAGCTATAGCTCCTTCAATTGTAACAGGCTCTAATTGATCATTTGCGGGTCTTTGTTGTGCTAGTATATTCCCAAATAATAATAAGAACATCAAATAATGTATAATTTTTTTCATGATTTTTAGTTTTTATATTTATTCTGTATCACAATGAAAGTTTCTATCTTTTCTTTTCATTGGGACTTGTGTTTTTTTACCTCCAATTTTTTCTTTTAACATCATATCAATTAGTTTACTTTTTTCAGCTTTTATTGCAATACGTTTTTTTAAATCAGTAGAGATATCAAAATACACTTTTCCTTCTATAATTGTTTTTTCTACTTTTGTGTAAATGGATAATGGATGACCACTCCAAAGAACAACATCTGCATCTTTGCCAACTTTTATACTTCCAACTCTATCTTCTAAATGTAATAATTTTGCAGGATTAATAGTTATCATTTTCCAAGCTTCAAGCTCACTCATACCTCCATATTTAATCGTTTTTGCAGCCTCTTGATTTAATCTTCTTGACATTTCTCTATCATCAGAATTAATAGCTACAGTAATACCTTCTTTAGCCATAATAGCAGCATTGTATGGTATTGCATCATTTACTTCGTACTTATATGCCCACCAATCAGAAAATGTAGAAGCTCCAACGCCATGTGCTTTCATTTTATCTGCAACCTTATATCCCTCTAAAATATGTGTAAAAGTGTTGATTCTAAAATTAAATTGGTCTGCAACTTTCATTAGCATGTTAATTTCAGACTGAACATATGAGTGACAGGAAATAAAACGTTCTTTATTTATAATCTCAGCCAAAGTTTCTAGTTCTAAATCTCTTCTAAAAGGTTTTCCGCTTTTTTTTAAAGCGTCATATTCTTTAGCCCTTTGAAAATAATCTACATATAGTTGTTCAACTCCCATTCTTGTTTGTGGAAATCTAAAACTCGAATTAGAACGAGATTGTTTTACATTTTCACCAAGTGCAAATTTTATAAATTTTGGGGTGTCTTTATAAATCATTTCTTTTGCATTTTCACCCCACTTTAGTTTTATAATTGCAGAACGACCTCCAATAGGATTTGCAGAACCGTGTAAAATTTGAATTGAAGTTACACCTCCTGATAGATTTCTATAAATATTAATATCTGTAGGGTCTACAACATCTTCAATCGTAACTTCAGCAGTAGAGTTATGTCCTCCTTCATTAATAGCAGAAGCTGCAATATGTGAATGTTCATCTACAATTCCTGCAGTTAAATGTTTTCCTGTTCCATTGATAATCGTTGCACTATTGTCTCTGAGGTTTTTACCTATTTCTATAATTTTACCTGCTTTTATTAAGACGTCAGTATTTTTAAGTATTCCCTTATCTTCGCTTGTCCAAACAGTTGCGTTTTTGACTAAAATTGTTTCTTGTATTGGCTGAGAAAAATTTCCAAATCCTGAATTTGGATAGCTCACCTTTTGTATCATTATGGAATCGTCATTAGATTTTTTAGAATCTTTCTTTTTAATGTTTTTTTTAAAAATTTTTGATGCTGACCAAAAGGATTCATTTCCTGCACTATCATAAGCAACTCCTTCCATTACATTAGACGAATTGATCGTTTGACCAAGCAATCTAGTATATTCATTATTTTCATTTAATGTAATAGAAATCCAATTGTCTTTGTAAGAAAAATTAGATTTTAATAATTTTTCGCCTTTTTTTAGAGAAGCTTTTTGATTGGCTCCTTTACCGGATATAGATAAATTATAGTTTTTATTATTTACATATAATTTATAATTTCCAGAAAGATTTTTAATATGCATAGAATTGATTACATTTTGTTTACCCTGAACCCAATTTTCATAAATGGTAGTTTCAGAATCAAAAACATCTCCAGAAGTAATAATAAAGTTAGCATAACTACCTTTATTTAAGTTTCCTATTTTGTTGTTTTTAATAATTTCTGCTGGAATTGAGGTTAGTGATTGTAAAGCAATTGTTTTATCAAAACCATATGCAATTGCTTTTTGAAGGTTTTTATGAAAATCTTCTAGTTTTTTTAGCTTATGAGTTGTTAATGCAAATGCAACTCCATTTTTAGAAAGTAAATTTAAGTTTGAGGGCTCTTGGTTCCATCTTCTCATATCGGCTAAATCAATATATTGGGATAACAATGGATTAGAAACATCATAAGCAGCTCTATAATTAATAGGGATAATAAAGTTTGCATTTGTTCCTTTAATATCAGTAATTCTCTCAAATTCATCACCAGATCCAACAATTGTATATTGAATACCAAATTCATCTCCTACTTTATCAGCTCTCAACGCATCTAAATGACTTTCTGTTTCAAAAATTTGTATTGCGTCTTTATTTCTATTAAGAGCTTCTAAAGATAAATCTCTATTTTTTACTTTACCGGATGCATACCAATCTGCGTCCATATAAGTTTGCCTCAATAAAGCCATTGCACCCATTTTTGAAGTTGGATATCCCTGTTTGGATAAGACACTTTTGTTAAATGACAAATAATGTCCTGATTTGTTGTCTAAAATTCTGTAAGCATCAGTGGAATTAGGGTTTAGAGCCACTAGCATTCCGGTTCCTCTCATAATTCCATCTTGTAAATGTGTATTCACAACACCAAAACCAGCTTTTAAATAATCAATTGCTTTTTTAGAATCGAATTTAAAAGAAGCAGATGCTTCTGTTTCGGATCGAATATGGTCATTCCAATAAAACCCATTTCTTTCTGCATCATATTGTGGTTTTGATCCTTCTCTATAAAAAAGTGATTTTTTTGGTTTTGGAATACCAAAACTAGAATAAAGATCAATAAAAGAAGGATAGATCGTTTTTCCTCTTAAATCAATTTTTTTTGCCCCTGCAGGAATTTGAACCTTTTTGCCAACAGCAATTACTTTGCCATCTTGAATAAGTAAAGTTGCTTTTTTAATTA
>TARA_B110001450_G_scaffold81706_1_pt1 | contig 15507 bp, 19 predicted proteins | sample TARA_B110001450 | Tara Oceans TARA_B110001450 (sample SAMEA4396538) | marine metagenome | biome: Polar Biome; feature: [SRF] surface water layer (ENVO:00010504); material: water (ENVO:00002006), including particulate matter (ENVO:01000060) such as... | depth 5 m | reverse complement strand
TGTTAAAAAAACAGATGTTAAAAAAAGAACAAGAAAAGGGTTATACAAAGAATTTTTAGATAAAAAATATAGTAAAGAACAATTAATGAAAATATGCAAAAAATTAGGTATTAAAATAACAGTAAGAAAAAATGGTAATGTGAAACCAATAAAAAAGGAAACTCTTATAAAAAAAATAGCAACAATTAAATTTAATAAATAAATTTACTATATAATAGAAAGTTTTTAATGAACCCTGATAAAATATTAGGTATGGTAGGGGGAGGCAAAAAATTAAAAATCGAATTATATGACATTAAAGCATTAAGAGAATATGCGAAAAGTTTAAAAATAAATGTAACAAAAAATAATAAATATATTACAAAAGATGTATTATTAAATAAAATTAAAAAAAAATTTAATTAGTTTTTCTTTTTGTATTAATATTGAATAAATTATTATCTATATTATTTTTAACATCATTATTATGTTGAGTAATCCATTTACCATCTGAATAATCATCTGGTTTAATATTACAACTTTTATGATGAACTTTATTACCTCTTAGCATTTGTAAATCTTGTACATAATTATAATTTATTGGTTTAATAGGATCAGTAATATTATTTAATATTGCTAATAGATCTTTTTCATTATTCTTATTATATTTTTCTTCTAATACTTTAGTTCTAGCAGAAGATATATTAAGCGATTCTTGTCTTAAATCCAAGTCAATATTTTTTGAAAGAGACTTATCAATAGAATATGGTGGATTGGCTGGAGGAAATTCATTTTTATAAATTGTTTTATAAGTATAAGAACAAACGGTTCCTATAGACGATGAAGCACATTTTTTTTCTTTAACAATATCATAATCATATGATTTAGTATTATTATTTATACTAATATATGGTATATCATTAAATGGTTTAATATCTAAATCATAATTCATTATAATTATCTATAATATAATTTTAAAATTATTTAGTGTATTATTTATACAAAATAATTTATAATTTAAAAATAGAATAAATATAATGACACATTATAAAACATCATTGGTGAATATAAATAAAATTAAAAATAAAATTATTCCAAATAATATAGTAATATGTTATTATTATACGGACACGTGTCCTTATTGTGTTATGATAAAAGCTTTATGGAAGGAGATAACAGATATATATAAAAATAATAAAAATATAATATTAATTTCTATAAAAAGGGAACATATGACCGAATTAAATGATACTATGCAAATTGATTTAGTTCCATCATTTATAGCATATAATCGTGGTAAAAAAATAGCAGAATTTTCAAAAAAGAGAGAATATGAAAATATAATTAATTTTATAAATAAATATCAAAATAAATAATTTTTATTTAAAGATTTAAGTTTATTATTTAATATTATGAGTTCTAGTACCAAGGGTGATGGTAATTCCTTTATAAATAATTTATTAGAAAGCAATAAAGAACCAACAGAAGATGAATTAAATGATTTAAAAACGATGGTAAGCGAATGGTTTAAATATGATGATCAGATTAGAAAATTACAAATAGCAATTAAAGAAAGAAAAGTACATCAAAAAGCATTGCAAGGAAAAATAGAAAAATTTATGTTTGATTACCAATATAAAGATTTAAATACACAACATGGAAAGATAAAAGCGAATGAAAGAAAAGTAAAGATCCCTGTAAAAATGACAGAAATAAAAGAAAAAATATTAGAATTAAAACATTTATCAGGCGAAGAGTTATTAAAAGAAATTTTCAATAAAGAAAATAGACCAACTATCTTAAAAAAAAATATAAGAAGAGTTGTACCATCAGTAAATTTACAAATTTAATTTTTAATCATAACATTTATTACATTCATAACCCATCATTTTATCATATTCATAATTAGTAGAATAATATGTTTTTCTAATATTAAATTTATTAATATATTTTTGACAATTAATACATGGTTAGAATTAGTAACTGTAATGTACTTAAATATTCTAAACAACAAATAGTTCAGATTTACTTAGAATATCTTTATTTATTTTTTTTTTAGTGGCATTATTAATGGCGGCAATTTCAGCGTGCATACTATAATTATTTCTAAATTGATTTGTAAAAATATTATAACCTTTGGCTATTATATTTTTTTTATAAACTATAATAGCACCATGTTTTTGAAACATATTAGATTGGTTTGCCAATTCGGCAGCAATATTTAAATAATATTGACGACGCATATTAATATTTTCAGATAATTCAAAATCAAAATATTGAAAATAAAGTGAAGTACATATGAGTTCATTTTGTAGAGATTTTAATTCTTTTTTGATATTTTTATATTCTTCATTTGTTTTAATATTGTAAATTTTCAGTGCAGCTCTAGAATCAATCATTATAGAAAAATAAGTTGCTTATTTAAAAATTTTATTCATAAAAATTCGTCATTTTTTTTTAATATTCAATAAAAAGTATATTTTTTATAAAATTTTAATGAAATGTACTTTTATTTATAAATAAAAAATGATATTATATATTGTGTATATATTTTATCTTTAATATTATTTAATTTAAATAAATGACAAGAATAAATGAGGATGAATCATATGATTTAGAATTAGATGAAACTTCTAGAACAAATATACAACCCTTATTAATATCAATTCAGTTAAAACCTCATCAATTAGCATGTTTGAATAAAGCTTATATTATGGAAAAAAATGGAAGTGTAAAATATAATATAGATGCTTCTAAACATAATGATATATATAACACATGTTTAAATGGCGAATATAATATTAATACTAATATCGGTATTATTGGTGATATAGTAGGTTATGGTAAAACTTTAACAGCATTATCAATAATATCAGAATGTAAATTAGAAGATATTTTTTTAAATAAAAAATATGAGAAAAGTTTTATAAGTAATAGTAACTATTCATATTTTAGTTATTCAACAAATAATAAAATTATAAAAAAAAATACAAATATGATTAATTCTACATTGATAATTGTACCACGAGGACCAGTTTATGTACAGTGGGAAAAAACTTTAAAACAAGATACTAATTTAAAATATTTAGCAATAGATAATTTAAATTTTATTAAAAAAAATTTACCAAAACCAGAAAATATTACTAATGATATTATATTAGAATATTTTAATAAATATGATGTTGTATTAATTAAAAATACAACATTAGAAGTATTATTTAAATATTATAATTATAATTATAATAATTTATCAAATACATCTTGTTATAATTATTTATTTAGATGGAAAAGAGTTATGATAGATGAAGCACATGATATTGTTAAATTTATACCTATATTACACTATTATTATTTATGGTTAATATCGGGAACTTATGAAGAATTAATTAATTCTATCAGATCACCTGGAAGTATATTATATGATATTAGACCGGTTTTTAATGATATTAAAAATATTAAATTAATGTTAATAAAATGTAAAAAAGAATTTGTAAGAAATAGTTTTAAAATACCTATACCAGAAGAAAAATTTTATTTATGTAAAATGCATGTGCAATTTATGGCAATTAAAGATTTGGTTTCAAATAGTATTATTGATAAATTAAATGCGAATGATATTACTGGTGCTATTAAAGAATTAGGTGGTAAAACAGAAACAGAAGATAATATGATTGAATTAGTATCAAAAGATATAAATACCGATATTGAAAATAAAAAAAAAGAAATCGATTACGTAAATATATTAGATATACCCAATGATATAAAAACTCAAAGATTAGATAAATTAAATAATGATTTAGTTAATTTAAATGAAAAACTAGAAAATCTTAAAAATAGAGTTAGTGAATTATCCAATAAAACATGTGCTATATGTATGGACATTTTAAATAATCCTATTATATTAAAATGTACTCATTCATATTGTGGTGTATGTTTAATTAATTGGATTAAAAATAATTCAAAATGTCCTGAATGTAGAAGTATAATTAATACCGATGATATGATTGCTATTACAAATAATAAAAATGAAGTAAATACAGAAGAAATTTTATTAACAAAAGTTGAAACATTAATAAGTATAATTAAAAATAAAAATACTGGTAAATTTTTGGTATTTAGTAAATATGAAACAGGTTTTAATTCAATAATTCAAAAACTCAAACAAAACAATATTGCGTTTGGTGAATTAAAAGGTACAACAAATCATATGATGAATATTTTAGAAAAATTTAAAACTTCAGTAATAAATGTTATATTATTAAACACTTTTCATGCTGGTTCTGGAATAGATATTAGTTTTGCAACTGATGTAATAATATTTCATTCAATGGGTTTATATAAACATCAAGCGGTAGGTAGAGCACAAAGAGTTGGTAGAAATGATAAATTGTTTATTCATAATTTATGTTACGAACAAGAAATGCCTAAAAATAATTAAATCTATATAAACAAAAAAGATTTATTACTAAATAGAAATATGGAAAATTTAATAATTGATGAAAATAAAGTTTTAGATGATGAAAAGAAAAAAAAAATTATTGCTTTGGCTTTTCAAGGAGAAAATTTTTCTTCTAAATTTTTATTATGCTGGACTAATACTTTAAGTCATTTATGGCAATCTGGTAATTATGAATTTTTAATTGCATGTGGCGATAATCAATCATCATTTCATTCGCGTTTAAGAACTTTAGGTTTAAATAATGAAATACATAAACCATTTAATAATACTAAATATGATTATTGGATATCTATTGATCATAATATGCTATTTACGCCTCAACAAATAATTGATATGATTAATTCATTAGATGAATATGATGTTGTATCTGGATTATATAAGACAGAAGATGCTATTAGTTATAATGTTATTAAAAAATTAGATACAGATTATTTTGCAAAAAATGGTGGTTTTAAATATTTAAATCAAGAAGAATTAGATAAATGGAAAGAAACTTCAGATAATAAATATATGGAAGTCGAATATGTCGGATTATCATTTTTTGGCGCAAGATCAGAGGTATTAGATAAATTAGTCTATCCTTATTTTGATGGTAAAAATTTAGTTATTGATAAAGAAGATGGTTCAATATATAATGTTGTTCCATCTGAAGAATATAATTTATGTAAAAATATAATTAAAGCTGGATATAAAATAATGCTAAATACAGATTTAAGATTAGGAAGCGCGGTTAAATTAGTGGTTTAAATTTTTTTTTCTATTTTATTTATAGGAAAATGACAACTGTAATAGGAGGGGGTGTTAAAAAGGCATATGAAGTAATTGGAAAAAAATCTATATGTGGTAAAAAACGCGTAGTATATAAAAGAGTTTCTGGTAAACCTACTAGAAAGGTTTATATGAAACACAAAGGCAAATTCTGTCAAGTAAAAAAATTTGTAGCTGCTATGACTGCTGCTGGTAAGTGGAAAAAAACAAGTGTTACTAAAAAAAAATCAACAAAACCATGCAAATCTAATCAACATAGAAATCCTAAAACCGGTAGATGTAATAAAAATAAGGTAAAAAAAAGTCCTAAAAAAAGAGGTCGTAAACCTAAAGCTTAAATAAAAACTAAATAATTTTTATCTTAATTAATAATGTTAATTAACATATGCAAATCCTCCATTATAACATTTTTTTGCATGATTATAAATTTCTTTTGTATTAAATTTTGGATAATTATTTTTAATTAAATCTTTCTGTTCTTCATAAAATTCATTAAAAGACGGTTTTTTTGTTACTTGATTATTATCTTTCATCGTATTTCTTTTAGGATTTCTTCTCAAAAAATTATTTGTTTTTTTAATATTAAATCCGAAACATTGTTTTTTATTTGAGTCAATATTATCCTTTTCAATAATTTTTTCAATATTTTCTTTAATCATATCTTCTGTTACATTTAAAATTATCGTTTCTAATCTAATAAGTTCTCCTAAAATATAATAAATATAAACATATTGAATTAGTGCAATAATTGAAAATATTACTGTAATATTTACTAATTTATTATCAAAATTAATATTATTAAATAATTCTAATGATTTATTATTAAATAGAATAACTGTTTCTACCAAATTATAATAATATTTTAGAATATTATTATAATTTGGTAAGTTTATGTAGTATATAAAACTCATATTATTAAATAATTCTAATGATTTATTATTAAATAGAATAACTGTTTCTACTAAAATATTATTATAATTTGTAAAGTTTTTGTAGTATATAAAACTCATATTCGTCATTATGATAATATAAAAATCATGTTATATAATCATTTTTTTAATTTATACTATTTTTTTATTTTTTTATACATTTGGGCATTTAAAATGCTGAATTTTCAATAATATGTTTTACTTTATCTATTTTTATTCAATTGATAAATCATATAATTCTCTATGATTCGCTTTATTTAAATTATATTTCTTTAATTCCGTTATGTATTAAAGTTTTTAATTTAGAGTAATTTTTTTCTTTTGTGAACAAAATATATGTAATCAAACACCTATTAGTTTCAATATTTTTATTTAAAAATAATTTTATTAAATATAATATGAAAAAATTTATAACACCGTATATATATAATTATGCTAAAAAAATAATGCCAAAAATATCAGAAACAGAAGCGGCTGCACTAAATTCAGGTACAGTATCTATTGATGGAAATATTTTCAATGGTAATTTAAAAATTAAAGATTTAATTAATAAATACAATATTGAATTAAAAAAGGATGAAAAAAATTTTATTGATAATGAAACTAATAAATTATGTGAAATTTTAGATAATCATGATATTGAAACTAAACAAAATTTACCACCTTCTGTATGGAAATATATTAGAGATAATAAATTTATGGGACTAGTTATATCTAATAAATTTGAGGGATTACAATTTAGTGCTCATGCGCATTCAAAGATTGTTGAAAAAATTGCATCACGCAATAGCGCAGCCGCTGTAACGGTAATGGTACCGAATTCACTTGGTCCAGGCGAATTGTTATATCATTATGGTACAGAAAAACAAAAAAATTATTATTTACCTAGATTAGCCAAAGGTATAGAAATACCTTGTTTTGGTTTAACAACATCTAAATCAGGATCAGATGCCGCTTCAATGTATGATGAAGGAATCGTTATAATGAAGAATAATGTATTGGGTATAAATGTTACATTTTCAAAAAGATATATTACATTAGCACCAGTAGCATCTTTAATCGGTTTGGCATTTAAATTAAAAGATCCAAATAATTTATTAAAAAAAGGAAAGGAAGGTATAACAGTTGCACTTATATCTAATTTGACAACTGGTATTAATATTGGTAATCGTCATAATCCCTTAAATATAGGATTTATGAATGGTACAATAAGTGGTAATTCTGTATTCATTCCAATGGATTATGTAATTGGTGGTGAAGAAAAATGTGGTTATGGTTGGAATATGTTAATGGAATGTTTAGGAGAAGGAAGAGGTATATCTTTACCCGCATTAGCCGTAGCAACATCAAAATTATGTACATATGGTGTAGGTGGTTATGCGCGTATTAGAAAACAGTTTAATATTCCCATTGCTGAGATGGAAGGTATTAAAGAAAAATTAGCAGAAATAGCAGTAAAAAATTATCAATTGATTTCCGCACAAGCTCTTTTTAATTCTATTATTGCAAATAATGAAAAACCACCAGTTTTATCCGCCATTATGAAATATCAATGTACTGAATATGGTAGAATTAGTATTAATCATGGTATGGATGTATTAGGTGGTGCAGCTATTTCAAAAGGACCAATGAATTATTTAGCATCTGCATATAGTGCAATGCCTATAGCAATAACTGTTGAAGGTTCAAATACATTAACTAGATCATTAATAATATTTGGACAAGGATTAAATCGTTCTCATCCACATTTATTAAATATAATTAAAACAATACAAGATGGTAATAATATTGATGAATTTCATAAAAATCTTATTAAAATTATAAAACATACTATTTCTAATTTAAAAACTTCTTTATATTATTCTATTTATTTAAAATTATATAATAAAAAAAATAATAATATAACAGAATATTATCAACACCATCTAAATAGAGTTGTTTCTAATTTTGCATTAACATCTAATATCGCATTATTAATGGGTGGTAAAATTAAAACTAATGAATATATTTCTGGTAGATATGCAGATATTTTAAGTAATATTTATATGGGATATGCTTGTTTATGGTATTATGAAAAAAATAAACATATTACCGATATTGATAAACTATTAGAGTCTAGTATGAATTATCATTTTAATAATATACAAAATTCTACATTTGCTATTTCTAATAATTTTCCAATACCAATTATGGGTTCTTTAATTAAAATATTTACTTATCCTTTTGGTGATAATTATTATCCTCAAAAAGATAAATTAACAAGTGAAGTCGCTAATTTAATATCTACACCAAATTCAGTAAGAGATTTATTAACTGAAAATATATTTATATCTAATGATAAAAATGATAGATTAAATCAAATAGGTAAGGGTATTCTAATTTCTTATGATGCAGATATTATAAGAAAAAAATTAAAAAATAATGAATTTATTACAGAAAATGAAAAAAATATTATATCTAAAGCAGATAAATTAGCAGATAAAATTATTCAAGTAGATTCGTTTAAAAAAATTGGTGATATACATTAATTATTCTATAATTGAATTTATAAATGTTTTTATTTCTTCTGGTGTTTTTTCATTTAAAATAATTGCATGATACGATTTTTTTAAATCTGTTTCATTAATTGTTAATTTAAAAGCACCAGAATTTTCTTCACTTTTTTCTTTTCTACGTGTAATGGATTTATTAAAATATGGTTCTGCTGTTCTAGATTGTTTGTCATAATGATCTTTAGAAAAATTTGGAATAATACTTAAATATATATTTTCCGGGGTTACATCAACAAAGCACATAAATTCTGCATTCCATGGATGTTCTCCTAATTCGTGTTGAAATGTATTATTATTTCCTAATCTAGCTGTTTTTACTTCTACTATTCTATTTTTAATTTTCCCATCGCCATAACCACCGCCAATTTGTTTAGTTTTAGAACCATCAATCGAAGATTCAATATTAAGATTTTTACAAATATTATTAATGATTATTTCGCCAACATTACCAACGTTATTAGCAACTAAATCATTTATATTTTTAAATTTTGAATTAGACCAATCAACACCATTTATAAATTGATTCTTTTTTTGTTCATCAATTACGTCTATAATCATTTGAGTATACAACATTATATTGTATTTTTAATAAAGGTATCAATCATTTTTTTTTTATTTACTTATAATAATTTATTTTTTATTTGCGATGTTCTTATATTATAAGCAGAATTTGTAGATAAAAATGCTACTTTGCTCCAATCAATATTTTTAAATTTTATTATATTTTCATTTTTATCTTTATTAAAAACAATACCATAACCTTTTTTATTAGGTAATGTATTAAAACTTTCATAATATTTCATATTTTCTTTTCCATAACATGTAGAAGGTATATAAACATCGCACTTATAAAACATATTTTTATTTCTTGTAGATGATGATGTACCACCGTCTGATAATGAATAAATTTTTAAAATTGTATCATCATTGTCTTTTATAATATATTTAATATTTTCGTGATATTTAGACCAAATTTGAAATATGCATTCTATTTTTATTTTTTTCCCATTTGGTTCTTCAAAATTAGAATTTAATTTTTCACTATAAATTAAATTAAATCCTTTTACTCTTTTGCGAGGCACTCCTTTCCCGTCGCTTTCAAATAATTGTGGTAAAATAAAACATACATAGTCTGCAAATTTATTTGAATGTAAAATAAATTTCAAAGCTAATTGTCCTCTTAAACCAAATGGTGGATTACCAATTACTATATATTTATTAATATTATTTGGTAACCAATTCAGAAAATTTTGTTTTATTATTTCATCATTTTTTGGTTCTATATCTATACCAATTCTTCTATTTGATGGTAATATATTCAAAAAATTTCCATTTCCTGCAGATGGTTCAATATATGTATATTCTTTTTCATTTTCATTATATTCATTTAAAATTTCTAATAATTTTTTATAACATTTTTCAGCAGTTTCTTTTGGTGTAAAAAATTGATCCTTTTCTTTATAGGAAAATTTTGTATAATCTATATCTATATTAGCAATTCTCATTAATTCAAAAGTATATAATTTAGGAACATTTTTCAATTCTATCCATCTTTTTATTGTTCCTTGTGCAATATTTAATTCAACTGCTATATTTTTTATACTTTTTTCTTTTAAAATATTATGTAATATATTTAATAAATTATTATCATTTAATGTCATTATTACTATAATTAATAATATTTTTTATATCATTTTTTATTAAGATATGAATAAATATTTAGATATAATTATTACACAAAATGCATGGAAAAAAATTTTTGAAATTTCAAAAACCAGTAATATTAATAATTTTTTATTATCTGTTCATGGTGGTGGTTGCAATGGTTTTAATTATGATTTTAAAACAATTGATATAAATAAATATATAAATATTATAAATAATAATAAATTTCAGACTAAAATTATAAAAAATAAAAATAAAAATATATTAATTGATCCAAAATCAGAATATTTACTTTGTGGTACTAAAATCGATTATATTTTTGAAAATTATTCTAAAGGTTTATTTGAAAATAAATTTGTATTTATTCCTAATAAAAGTTTTGCTACTTCTTGTGGTTGTGGTACTTCATTTTCTATTAAGTAATTTTTTCGGTCTTTTTTTTTTATAGGTATATGGTCTTTTAGGCGGTTCTTCATCATCTTCATCACTTGTATTATTTATATTTTTAAAAAAATTAAATTCTTCTACTAATATATTTTTTAATCTATTTAAACTATATAATAATATTTCATCCTTTTTTATTTTTTTTATTATATTTTCTAAAAATTTTATTGCATATTCTTTTGTTATTTTAAACATTAGTTCTTTTTATTTAAAAAATATCATTTTTTTTTAATAACTTCTTACTAATAATCTCTGATTATTAATTCCTATTGCATCATTGGAATTAATTGGAATATTTGCCGATAAACCCTTTTCATTTTGTTTTACCGACCAATTATCAATACTATTTGAATTATTTGGAATACAATATAATGTTCCACCAAATATTAATAAATATTCTTTTTTACAGTCATTTTTATTTTGAACTATATATAAATTAGAAAATATACTATTATTATAACATCTGCTTATTAAATTAAACATTTATATCAATACCTTACTATCATATTTTTTTTTTATATATATTTTAATAGAGCATTATATTTAATGATTTTAAATTTTAACACAAAAAAATGTTTTAATTTATTCTTAATTAGTTTATTATTTATTGGAATCGTATTATCATTAGTAACTATATTATCAAATAATGATAATCTAAAAGATAATATAGATTATTCTATTATAATTTTATTATTATTATTTTTAATAATTATTTTCTATTTTATTAGAACAATGAAATTAAATAAAAGTTCTACTATAAATAAATATGAATCTCTAAATTTAAATAATAATATTTATCCAGAAAATTTTGTTAATTATCAAAATGTTGATAATATATATCATGTTAATTGTGAAAATAAAATTAAAAAATATATCAATAATAAAAATACAAATTATTATAGAAATTTAAATTTCTTAGATAAATTAATTAGTAAAGAAGAATTAATTAACGATCATGAATTAATTAATAATGATGAATTAATTGATGATGATGAATTAATTAATAATGATGAATTAATTGATGATGATGAATTAATTAATAATGATATAACTACTGATATTTATAATGAAAATAAAATAGATGATTTGAATAATTATAATATTGAAACATATGATAATACAAGCGAAGACGAAGACGAAGATTCTTTAAATTTTTATGAATAATTTTATTATATTTTTATTTAATAGAATAAACTTTTATGTTCAAGTACAGTGAACCATCATTAGATATATTATTTATTATACCAATATTAAGTTATTATATTGTATTTTTTATATTATTTTATTTGTTTGCATTATTTTCAAACAGTAAATTTACATTACTTCAATTATTATTTATTGCTATTTTTGGATTAATTATTACAATACCTTTAACTATGGTATATTTCTTTTTTAATAAAAACGCATATGTAACTATGCTAGATGAAGTTGAAAACAATAAAATTAATCCTATTGCTTTTGCTGAAAAAACTATTAAAGATAGATTGGGTCCCGGTGCCGAAATTATAATTATCGATGATATGGTTATTGGAACAATCGATAATGATTTGAAAGAAGAATTTACTAATTCGACATCATATGAAAATGATTCGGATGGTTTTCAAATAATTAGTTGTGACAAGTCATCTATTAAAAAAATATCTAAACAAATTTTAAATTTATATCCAAATGGTATTGGTAATATTACTATTATGGTAGAAAATATTTCTGAAAAAAAATGTAGTATATTATTAACAGGTAGTCCAGATAAATCTTCTAAAAAATTATTAAAATATGGTAGTATACATGGAACTTTTGATTTTGACGAATCTCAATTACCCGATGATTATGATGAATTAAATTTGGATAATGAAGAAGTAGACAATGAAGAAGTATATGATGAAGAACTAGACAATGAAGAAGTATATGATGAAGAACTAGAGAATCAAGAAGTATACGACGAAGAACTAGACAACCAAGAAGTATATGATGAAGAAGAAGATGAAGAAGAAGAAGTAGACAACGAAGATGTATATGATGATGAAGAAGATGTATATGATGAAGAAGATGTATATGATGATGAAGATGTATACGATGATGAAGAAGATGTATATGATGATGAAGAAACAGATGATGTATATGATGAAGAAGAAGATGTATATGAGGATGAAGAAGATGTATATGGCGATGAAGAAACAGATGATGTATATGATGAAGAAGAAGATGTATATGATGATGAAGAAACAGATGAAGAAGAAGTAGACAATGAAGATGTATATGATGAAGAAGAACTAGACAATCAAGAAGTATATGATGAAGAACTAGACAACCAAGAAGTATATGATGAAGAAGAAGATGAAGAAGTAGACAATGAAGATGTATATGATGAAGAAGAACTAGATAATCAAGAAGTATACGATCAAGAAGAAGACGAAGAAGAAGAAAGCGATACAGACAGTGAAAGTAATTTTGCGGAAAATACTAATATATTTGATATGTCAGGAATTGATAAAAATGAATTTCTAAATACATCATTGCCGGATGATGTAAATTTAAATGATATTTCAATTTTAGATGAAGATTCTATGATGAAAATATTAGAAGTATTATAATTAAAATATTATTATTTTTTAAGATAGAATAAAATGGATGAATTAATATTATTAGTAATAATTATTATTATTGTATTAATAATATTAATAATATATGCTATTTATAATGGAATTAAATATATAATTAATAATATTAAATATTCAAAAAATGAAAGAAAAGCACAAGAATTAAATGATATTGCTATATCGCAAATAAAATTGGAAATATATGATAATATTGAAAATTTTAGTATAAAAGAATCGGCAGATAAATCAAATAAAAAAGCCATAGCGGAAATGCGTAAAGATTTAGATATATTTTTTTAATTATTTTTATTAAAACTACTAAAATTAATAATTTTATCACATATTTTTAACGTTTCATTTCTATGTGATATAATGATTATAGTCATATTATAATTATTACTAATATTTTTCAATAGTGATAATAATTTTTTTTCATTTTCAATATCCAATGCAGAAGAAGGTTCATCTAATAACAATATTTTAGGCTTTTTCATAATTGCTCTGCATATTGCAATTCTTTGTTTTTGCCCTCCTGATAATTTTTCATAAGTTTCATATAAATTATTTATGTCAGGTATTAATTGTAAAATAATATTATATAATTTAATATCATAATTATTTAAATTAAAACTTAATATATTTTCATTAATTGTTCCTTCTAATAATTCTGGTTCTTGACCGACATATGTTATTATATTATCATAATAATGATTTCTATCAAAACTTTCTATAGGTATATTATCAATTAGAATTGAACCACTGTATTTATTATAAAGTCTTAGTAATAATTTAAAAAATGTACTTTTACCAATACCAGAAAATCCGCTAATACCAGTAAGAGTAAAAGGATTAATATTTAAATTTAAATTTTGAAAAATATTTTTATTATTAGGATAAGAAAAAGATAAATTTTTAATTTTTATTGATGGAATGCATTCGTTAATATCATTATATTTATAATTACCCCAATATATATTATCAGATGTAGTATTAAATAATTCTTTTATTTTTTTTAAAGGTAATTTATTTTTAACAAAATCTCTTTTAACAATAGTAAATTCTCTAATTATACTATTAATTTCATTTATATATAGTATAAATTCATAAATTAAATTATAATTTATGTTTAAATATACACCAATATATATTAAAATAATTTGGAGAGAATTATTTAAAGTATTTGATACTAAAAAACTAATACCATAATAAAAAGCTTCTTTATTTTTATAAAAAATTAGTTTATTATATAAATTATCCATAATATTTTTAAAATTTTTTTCTAATCCCATTGATTTATATGTTATTATTTTATTTACATAATCTGCTGTTATTTTTTTTTCTTCAATTTCAATATTATTAACATTATCAACACTTTTTTTATAAAAATATGTTTCATAGCATTCTTCTACAATAAATTGAATTGATGATATAATAAGTAATATTATATACATTCTAAATGATTTTTTTATTAAAATATAAGAAACTACACATAAATGAACTGTATTACGCACCGACATATTTAAAAATATGGTATATAGATCTGCTACTTTTTTAGCATCAGATGTTAAAATATCAATAGTTTGTGTTTCATCTGTTTTATAAAAAAAATTTAAATTTTTATCAAACAATTTAAGTATGATATCTTTTTTTAACTTAGTTGCTATTAAATGTATATACTTTGTAAATATATATCCTCTTAAACCAGCAAAAATAGTTCCAGAAAATTTATATAATATAAAAGAATAAATTAATTTTTCTAAATTATCTTCATTTTTATTATCATTTAATAAAAATTTAACAACTTTTGTATATATTATAGGCGTATATGATAATATATATGATGATATACAACCGCTTATTAATCCATATAAAATAGGTAGTTTTGAATTTTTATAATATACTAAAATATCAAAATTATTATTATTAGTATTATTATATTTAATTAATGTATTATTTTGCATTTAATTATATTATTAAATTATTAAATTATTAAATTCTTAACTCATTTTAAGATTATAATTTGGACATGTATAAATATTTATTTAATTTTTTATCTGATATTAATATTTTCTGATTATTAGGAGGAATATTATCTTTTTCATAAATTTTTTTTT